>Ga0193753_10000196_pt1 | contig 58405 bp, 57 predicted proteins | sample H1c2metaG_FD_144925 | JGI IMG/M metagenome (GOLD analysis project Ga0193753, IMG submission 144925) | Soil microbial communities from a riparian zone of the East river system, Colorado, United States - H1c2 | ecosystem: Environmental > Terrestrial > Soil > Riparian zone | place: USA: East...
CGGCGAGCGCGCGCGGATTCGGGAATACCGGCACGCGTTCGCTCAGCCACTGCGCGCTCTCGGCCGGCACGTTCTCGAAATCGAAAGTGGCCACATCGATGCGCGATGCGAATTCGGCGAGCGCAGCCTCGTCGCGGTAGTCGCCGACCACCATCGGCACGAATTGTCCGGCGCAGGCGTCGGGCGCGGTGTCCATCACCAGGAAGCGCAGGCCGAGCGGTGCGCCGGAAAGCGCGAGCATGCGGGCCAGTTGCCCGCCGCCGAGGATGCCCACCGTCGTCATTTGCGCGGGTCGTCGTTGCTGGCGACTTCGTCGGTCTGGCGCTGACGGAAAGCCGCCAGCGCAGCCGCGATCTCCGGATGCTCCGCGGACAGCATCGCCGCCGCGAACAGCGCCGCGTTGGATGCGCCGGCATGGCCGATGGCGAATGTGGCGACCGGGATGCCGGCCGGCATCTGCACGATCGACAGCAGCGAGTCCATGCCGTTGAGCGCCTTGGACTGCACCGGCACGCCCAGCACGGGCACCGCGGTCTTGGCCGCCAGCATGCCTGGCAGGTGCGCAGCGCCGCCGGCGCCGGCGATGATCGCGCGCAGACCGCGCTGCGCTGCCTGGGCCGCGTAGTCGAACAACGCATCCGGCGTGCGGTGCGCCGAGACCACGCGCACCTCGTGCGGTACGCCCAGCATTTCGAGTTTCTGCGCTGCGTGCTGCATCGTTTCCCAGTCGGAACGGGAGCCCATCACGATGCCGACGAGCGGGAGGTTCGGGTTGGCAGACATGGTCGTCCCCTGTCGCAAAGACGTATTCTACCGACCTCACGTCGCCACGGCATCGTCATGGACCGGAAACTGCTCGATATCCTCGTTTGTCCCGCCAGCCGGCAGCCGCTGGCCCTGCTCGACAAGGCCGGCCTCGACAGCCTCAACCGCGCCATCGCCGCCGGCGCGGTCAAGCGCAACGACGGCGCCGCGCAGGCCGACGCCGTGCGCGAGGCGCTGGTCACCCGCGACCGCAAGACCGTCTACCGGCTCGATGACGGCATCCCGGTGCTGTTGGTCGACGAAGGCATCGCGACCGCACAGGTCGACGGCTTTCCGGCCGGATGAGCGGCGATTTCGCAGCGCCGCCCGGCGCCACGATCGAGGCCGATGTGGCGCGCGCCCTGGCCGAGGACCTGGGCAGCGGCGACGTCACTGCGGCGCTGCTGCCCGACGTCGAAGACGTCGCCTACCTGTTGTGCAAGCAGGATGCGGTGATCGCCGGACGGCCGTGGTTCGATGCCTGCCATCGCGCGCTCGACCCCCAGGTGCGCATCGACTGGCGCATCGGCGAAGGCGACCGCGTCGGCAAAGGCACGGTGATCGCAACCCTGCACGGCCGCGCGCGCGCGCTGGTCAGCGCCGAGCGCGCATCGCTCAATTTCCTGCAGACGCTCAGCGGCACCGCGACCATCACCGCGGCCTACGTCGATGCGGTGCGCGGCACCCAGGCGCAGATCCTCGACACCCGCAAGACTATTCCCGGCCTGCGCCTGGCGCAGAAGTACGCGGTGCGCGTCGGCGGCGGCGTCAACCACCGCATCGGTCTTTACGATGCGGTGATGCTCAAGGAAAACCACGTCCGCGCGGCCGGCGGCCTGGCCGCGGCAATCCGCGCGGCGCGCGCCATGCATCCGTCCCTGCCGCTGATCGTGGAAGTGGAAACGCTGACGCAACTGGAAGAAGCGCTGCAGGAAGGCTGCGAACGGATCCTGATCGACGATTTCGACGCCGCGACCCGGAGGATGGCCGTTCGCATGGCCGCCGGACGTATTCCCCTAGAGGTTTCGGGCGGCGTGGACCTGGCCGGCGTGCGCGCCATCGCGCAGGACGGCATCGACTGCATCTCGGTCGGAGCGCTCACCAAGCACGTCTACGCGATCGATCTGTCGATGAAACTGGGGCCACCGCCGAGCCCGGGTTCCTGATTTTCGCAGGGCGCACACATGCCCTGCTGCCACCATCGGCGCTCTTGCAGCAAGGGAGCAATCGCATGATGGCAGGCAGGCTCGGCGTCCTGGTTTGCAGCGTGGCGATCTGTACGACGATCGCCGGCTGCAGTTCGAAGCCGCGCAAACCGCCACCGGCACCGGTGCAGACGCAGCCTGCGCAGCCGCAGCGGCCGTTGCCGTCGCGTGCGCCGCCGCCGGCGCAGGGCACGTACGGATCGGCCGAGCGCATCGTCAGCGTCGCCAGGCGCGAACTCGCCATGTGGTACCAGCCCTTCATCGACAGCAACGGACGGCTGGCCAGCATCCGCGTAACCGAAGCCGAGCAATCCATGCTCGCCGACGGCACGGAAGCCTGGCAGCGCGTGCTCGGCTACTGGCGCGACAGCGGCACCTTGTACGAGATGGCGCAGAGCAATATCGCCGGCGCCTACAGTTGCCAGTTCCCGAGCGGCTTCGCGCAGGGCAAGGCCGAGTGCCGGACGTTCCTGGTCGACAACCCCTGGTCGGCCGCCTTCGTCTCCTACGTGATGCAGCAGGCGCGCGTGTCCGGCTTCCGCGCATCGCCGCGGCATTTCGACTACATCCGCCAGGCGTATCGCGCGGACATGGGCGGCCCCTATCTTTTCACCGATCCGGCCACGCACCGCGCCGATCCGGGCGATCTGCTGTGCTTCGTGCGCGGCCGCGGATCGGTGGCCGGCTATGAGGGACTCACCGCCTGGCTGAGCAGCGGCACCGGCGGTTCGTTGAACACGCATTGCGACATCGTGGTGTCGCGCGATCGCGAGTTGCAGACGATCGGCGGCAATGTGCTCAACGGCGTCACCTTGCGCAAGCTCAAGCTCGATCCGCAGGGCTATACGGTGCTGCCGCGGCCGACCAGCGCGGGTTATTCGGGCGAATCCGGCGATCTCGGCGCCAGTTGCAGTCCGTCGAACGAAGCCGCCTGCGATTTCAATCGGCAGAATTGGGCGGTGTTGCTGAAGTTGAAGCCGACGACGGCCTATCCCACGCAGGCCACCGGCGTGCCAGCGCCAGTGCGCACCATTACGCCAGCGGGCGGCCTGCCGCAAACGGTTGTGCCGCAGCCGGTCGTGCCGGCAACGCAGGCGCAGCCTGTAGCGCCGCAATACGTACTGCCACGACCGGTAGCGCCGCCATCCGCAACGCCCGCACCTGCACCGACGCAACCGCAGCCGGCTCAACCGCAGGCGCCGCAGCCAGTAATACCGCCGTCGAATCCGTCGCCGGCCGTGCCGCCGCCCGTGGCACCACAGCCTGTCGCACCAGCGCCCGTTGCACCCCAACCCGAGCCGGCGCCGGCCGCTCCACCCTGATTGCGCTTCTCCAGCGACCGCAAGAAGGCGAAACTTGCATCCTCGCCTGACGGCCACCATCTGATTGCGATGCCCACCCTACTGATCCTGATGATCGCCGGCGCCGTCGGCTTCGCACTGTGGAACAGCGCACGCGCCGCTGCGGAGCAGGCGGAAACGCTCGGGCGCGAAGCCTGCAGGGCCGCGAATGTGCAATGGCTGGACCAGACCGTGCATGCCTCCGGCATACGGCTGCGTCGCGGCCACAACGGCCGGCTGGGTTTCGAACGCAGTTTCCGTTTCGACTATTCGCGCGACGGCAGCGACCGCCACGTGGGCCGGTTGGTGCTGCGTGGCGGCAAGCTGGTGTCCTTCAGCGGGCCGATCGCGGATCGCGAAACCTTGCACTGACGCGTTCGTATCCGCTTTTCGTAGGAGCGGCTTTAGCCGCGAGCTCTTGATCTTCCGGCATAAATCAAAAGCTCGCGGCTAAGCCGCTCCTACGAAGAGCAACAGAAAAGCAGCTGGGCTTATTTGACGACGCGGAGGTGCGCGCGCTTCGCTGCCGCGCTGCCGTCGTCGTCGGGCGTCGCCGGTGCTGGCGGTTCGTCGTCCGGCCCGGAGCCGCCCACGTCTTCCGGCAAGGCCATGCCCTGCCCCGTTTCGCGTGCGTAGATCGCCAGCACCGCCGCCATCGGCACGCGCACCGACTGGCTGACGCCGCCGAAGCGCGCGGTAAAACTCACCGCGTCGTTGCCCAGCTCCAGCCGCGCCACCGCGCGTGCGGCGATGTTCAGCACGACTTTGCCTTCCTTGATCGCGCTGAGCGGCACCTGCACGCCCGGCTGGGTGGCATCGACCAGCAAGTGCGCGGTCATGCCGTTGTCGGCGATCCACTCGTACAGGGCCCGCAGCAGGTACGGGCGGTGGCTGGTCATGCGTGGCGCGTCGTCGCTCATGCCGCCATCAATTCGGGACGTCGCGCAGCTTCTTTTCTTCCTCCGTCAGGCTACGGATGAAGCCCGGATTGCGGAAGATGCGGTTGCCGTAATCCTCGATCACCTTGCCGTCCTTGGGCAGCGGAATGCCCAGCGAATCCAGGCGCCAGATGATCGGCGCCATCGCGCAGTCGGCCAGGCTCATTTCCGGATTGAGGAAGAACTTGCTGGCCTTGAACAACGGCACCGACGCGGTGAGCAATTCCTTCAAACGCTTGCGCGCGGCTTCGGCCTGCTGCTTGTTGCCGAGCTGGATCGCCTGCACCTGCGGCACCCAGTCGTGTTCGATGCGCAGCATCGCCAGGCGCAGGCGCGCGCGCGACAGCGGATCGACCGGCATCAATGGCGGATGCGGATAGCGCTCGTCGAGGTATTCGCTGACCACCGAGGCGGCGTACAGCACCAGTTCGCGCTCGACCAGGGTCGGCACCGAGTGATACGGATTGAGGTCGATCAGGTCCTCGGGCGGCTTCTGCGGGTCGACCGGCACGAAGTCGTAGGTCACGCCCTTGGCGGCGAGTACCAGGCGCACCCGATGGCAGAGCACGTCATCGACGGACGAAAACAACGTCAGGGCATTACGCATACGCGGACTGGCGGCCATCATCGACCTCTCCTTTCCCAGCAAACGCCGCCCGCACATTGCGGACGGTCGTCATCGAACCCTTTCCCAAGCGCTTTCAAAACCCGCCTGATCGACGGGTCTGTCGGAAAATCCGCACCGGGGCGTACGGGTTCTTGCGAGGGTCGCGCATCAGTGCTCGACGTCTCGCCAGTATTCCGTCTTCATCAGCCAGGCGATGAACGTGAACAGCGCCAGGAACAGGATGACCCAGACGCCCAGGCTCTGCCGCTTGAGCGCGGCCGGCTCGCCCGCGTACTCGAGGAAAGTGGCGATGTCGCGGGCGGTCTGGCTGAACTGTTCCGGGCTCTGCGTGCCCGGCTGCGGTATCAACAGCTTCTCCACGTGCCGCTCGCCGCCCACATCGGGCTTGCTCAGTTCGGCGTGCTGCAGGCCTTGCAGCTGCCACAGCGGGTTGGGCATGGAGGCATTGGGGAACAGCTGGTTGTTCCAGCCGAGCGGGCGCGTTTCGTCCAGGTAGAACGACTTGAGGTAGGTGTAGATCCAGTCGCTGCCGCGCACGCGCGAAATCACGCTGAGGTCTGGCGGCATCTTGCCGAACCACTTGTTGGCGCCATCCACGGGCATCGCCACGGTCACCTGTTCGCCGAACTTGGCGCCGGTGAAGTTGAGGTTGTTCATCACCTCTTCCTCGCTCAGGCCCAGGTCCTCGGCCATGCGCGAGTAACGCAGGTACTTGAGCGAATGGCAGCCGGAGCAGTAGTTCATGTACAGCTGCGCGCCGCGCTGCAACGACGCGCGGTCGTTGAGGTCGGTGCCCGACTGCTGCAGGTTGCCGCCTTCGGCGGCCTGCACGCCGACCGAAAACAGCAGGCCGGCGGCAAAGATGGCGAGCTTCTTCACGATGCGGGTCTTCCGGAAGGGCTGGCTGACAAAGGAAAGAGTGGACTCAGTCATGCACGGTCACCCGTTCCGGCACCGGCTTGGTCTTGTCGAATTTGGTCCACAGCGGCATGGTGATGAAGAAGGTGAAATACAGGAAGGTCAGCACGCGGCCGATGATGGTCTCGACCGGGTCGGTGCCGGGACCGGCGCCGATCTTGCCGAGCCACACGAAGCAGACCGCCAGCAGGCCCAGCATGAACTTGGTCATCCAGCCGCGGTAGCGGTGCGACTTGACCTTGCTGCGATCCAGCCACGGCACCGCGAACAGCACCGCGATGGCCGCGAACATCACGATCACGCCGCTCAGCTTGTGCGGGATCACGCGCAGCATCGCGTAGTAAGGCGTGTAGTACCACACCGGCTTGATGTGCTCCGGCGTCACCAGGCGGTTGGCCTCGGTGAAGTTGTCGTGCTCCAGGAACCAGCCGCCGAAGGCCGGCGCGAAGAAGATGATGAAGGCGGCGATGATCATGAAGAAGCCGACCGCCACCAGGTCGTGCACGGTGTAGTACGGGTGGAACGGAATGCCGTCGGCCGGCTTGTTGGCATCCCAGCGGTTGCCCTTGGGACCCTTCTTGATCTCGACGCCGTCGGGGTTGTTGGAGCCGACCTCGTGCAGCGCGCCGATATGCAGCACCACCAGCAGCAGCAGCACCAGCGGCAGCGCGATCACGTGCAGCGCGAAGAAGCGGTTGAGGGTGGCGTCGCCGGGCAGGTAATCGCCCATGATCCACTCGGTCAGGCCGTTGCCGATCACCGGGATGGCGCCGAACAGCGAGATGATCACCTTCGCGCCCCAGAACGACATCTGGCCCCACGGCAGCACGTAGCCCATGAAGGCTTCGGCCATCAGCACCAGGTAGATCAGCATGCCCAGGATCCACACCAGCTCGCGCGGCTTCTTGTAGGAGCCGTACATCAGGCCGCGGAACATGTGCAGGTAGACGACGATGAAGAACAGCGAGGCGCCGGTGCTGTGCATGTAGCGGATCAGCCAGCCCCACTCCACGTCGCGCATGATGTATTCGACCGAGGCGAAGGCTTCCGTCGCGCTCGGCTTGAAGTGCATCGTCAGGAAGATGCCGGTGACGATCTGGTTGATCAGCACCACGAGGGCCAGCACGCCGAAGTAGTACCAGAAGTTGAAATTCTTCGGCGCGTAGTACTCGGTCATGTGCTTGCGGTACACCGGCATCATCGCCGGCGCGCGCTCGTTGACCCAGTTCAGCAGATTGGTGCCGGCGCGGGTGATTAAATTGGCCATGGCTTACGCCGCTCCCGTGTTGGACGAGGGATCGACGCCGATGATGATGGTCGTATCGTTCTCGTAGTGGTGCGGCGGCACCAGCAGGTTGATCGGCGCGGGCACGCCCTGGAACACGCGGCCGGCCATGTCGAAGCGCGACTTGTGGCAGGGACAGAAATAGCCGCCCTTCCATTCCGGATCGAACGGTTCCGGCTTGATCTCCGCCTTCATCTCCGGCGAGCAGCCCAGATGCGTGCACAGGCCCACCAGCACCGAGATCTCCGGCTTGATCGAGCGCAGCTCGTTGCGCGCGTACGGCGGCTGCTGATCCACGTTCTCGGACTTGGGATCGCGCAGCCTGCCGTCGAGCGTGGGCAGGATCTCGAGCAGCGCCTTGGAGCGCTTGACGATCCAGATCGGCTGACCGCGCCACTCCAGCATCAGGCGCTGGCCTTCCTCCAGCGCGCTGATATCGGCCGTCACCGGCGCGCCGGCCAGCTTGGCGCGCGCGCTGGGCAGCCAGGACTTGATGAACGGTACCGCCACGAACCCGACACCGACCGCACCGACCACGGTCGTGGTGGCCGTCAGGAACCTGCGTCGGCCCAGGTTTTCGGGACCCTTGACCCCATCGTTGGACATCCGGCACTCCGCAAAAAAACGTTTGGTAGCTATGTGGCTGCCGCGAGCCGCTCCGTGCCCGGAACCGCCCGCAAAAGACGGCAAAGTGTAACGGAACGCTGAATCTGCCGACAACGTTTTGGCGTAGCGACGCGGTTTTCGGGGGTGTTGCCGCAGCGATTTGCGCTCGGAAGGGTCACTTTGCCTGGGAGAGCGGAGCTTGCTCCGCTGCTCTGCGGCGGCCGAAAAGCCAGCGGAGCAAGCTCCGCTCTACAAAGCCGGCCGGCTACTGCTTGGCGACGCCGCCGCGGTAGCGCTCGGCCAGCACGCCCACGCGCTGCACGTAGCGCTGGGTTTCGTTGTAAGGCGGTACGCCCCGGTACTTGTCGACCGCGCCCTCGCCGGCGTTGTAGCCGGCGGCGGCCAGGGTCAGGTCGCCGTTGAAGCGTTTCAGCAACCAGGCCAGGTATTGCACGCCGCCGCGGATGTTCTGGCTGGCGTCGAAGGCATTGCCGACGCCGAAACGCCGCGCCGTGGCCGGCATCAGCTGCATCAGCCCCTGCGCACCGACCCGCGACAGCGCATTCGGGTTGAACGCCGATTCGGCGTGGATGATGGCGCGGACGATCGCTTCCTCGACGCCGAACTCGCGCGCCGCATTGGCGATCTCCTGCTGATACGACGCCGTATTGAGACGCAGGGCGCCGAAATTGACGCCCGGCTTGGCGCCGCAGGCAAAGCAGGTTTCCATGAAGCTGTAGGTGATCTTGCGCACCGAGGCGAGCGGAACGCCGCGCGGACGCCCCGGGCCGCAGGTGAGCACGCCGCCGCTGCGGTAGCAGTAGCGGGTGCCGCTGTTGAATTGCGGACCGCCGGTACGCGCGACAGGCGCGGCGACCGAAACCGGAACCGTGGAGGCGGTCAGCGCGGGCGCGGCGCCCGAAGCCGGCGACCCGGCGACGACGGCCGGCGTGATCGCAGCGCCGACCGCGGCCTTGGGCGGCAGCCAGCTCGCCGCTGCCGGCGCCTTGCTGCTGCGCGAGCCGCCGCCGGAATAGCTGATCGGCGTGCAGCGGGCATTGGGGATGCGCTTGCTGGTGTAACTGCGCGCGCCCTCGGCGGTTTCGCAACGGTAAACCGTACCGGCCACGGCCGGTGCGGCCGCCAGTAAGCAGATTAGTAGCGCTAGTCCCCGAGCCCCCTTCATCGTCGCGGAGTGTCTCCCCTCCCGAGGCCATTGCCAAGCCCTTGATTGTTAAACGCATCCCCCGGGCCATCGAGGACGTGACCGACTACACTATTCGGCCTTTCCCACAGCCATCCGGCGCGGATTCACCGCCGCCTACCCGGAACCGCCATGACCGATATCGCCCTACCGGCCGCCGCCGCGCGCGCCGCCGCTCCGCAAGTCCCGGCCAAGGGCAAACTGTTCATCAAGACCCACGGCTGCCAGATGAACGAGTACGACTCGGCCAAGATGGCCGACGTGCTGGCCGCCAGCGACGGCCTGGAACTGACCGATAACGTCGAGGAAGCCGACGTAGTCCTGGTCAATACCTGTTCCATCCGCGAGAAGGCGCAAGAAAAGGTGTTCAGCCAGCTAGGCCGCTGGAAGGCGCTGAAGGCCGATGGCAAGCCGGTGATCATCGGCGTCGGCGGCTGCGTCGCCTCGCAGGAAGGCGCGGCCATCGTCAAGCGCGCGCCCTACGTCGATCTGGTGTTCGGCCCGCAGACGCTGCACCGCCTGCCCGAGCTGATCCGCGCGCGCCGCGAGTCCGGCAAGCCGCAGGTCGACATCAGTTTCCCGGAGATCGAAAAATTCGACCGCCTGCCCGAGCCGCGCGCCGAAGGCCCGAGCGCGTTCGTGTCGATCATGGAGGGCTGCAGCAAGTACTGCAGCTTCTGCGTGGTGCCGTACACGCGCGGCGAGGAAGTCAGCCGGCCGTTCGAGGACGTGCTGGTGGAAGTGGCTCAGCTCGCTGCCCAGGGCGTGCGCGAGATCAACCTGCTCGGGCAGAACGTAAACGCCTATCGCGGCCCGTACGGCGACAACGAAATCGCGGACTTGGGTTTGCTGATCCGCGCCATCGCGCAGATCGAGGGCATCGGCCGGATCCGCTTCACCACCTCGCACCCGCTGGAATTCGGCGACTCGCTGATCGAGGCCTATCGCGACGTGCCGCAGCTGGCCAACTACCTGCACCTGCCGGTACAGGCCGGCAGCGACCGCATCCTGTCGGCGATGAAGCGCGGCTACACCACGCTGGAATTCAAGCAGAAGATGCGCAAGCTGCGCGCGGTGCGGCCGGATATTTCGATCTCGTCGGACTTCATCGTCGGTTTTCCGGGCGAAACCGATGCCGATTTCGAAAAAACCATGAAACTGATCGAGGACGTCGGCTTCGACCAGTCGTTCTCCTTCATCTACTCGCGCCGCCCGGGCACGCCGGCGGCGGATCTCGAGGACGACACGCCGGATGCCGTCAAGCATGCGCGCCTGGAGCGGCTGCAGGCGCATATCAATGCGCACTCGGCAAGCATCTCTCAGGCCATGGTCGGCAGCGTGCAATCCGTGCTGGTCGAGCGCCCCTCCAAGAAGAACCCGAACGAGCTGACCGGCAAGACCGAGAACATGCGTTCGGTGAATTTCCCGGGGCACGCGCGCCTGATCGGGCAGTTCGTGGATATCGCGATCACCGAGGCGATGGCCAATTCGCTGCGCGGGCGCATTCTTGCGGGTGGCGGCGACGCGGCGGGGCTGGATTCGTGACATCGGACATCGCAATCCGCGAGATCGGAGCGGATGAGTTCGAACGCGTCTGGCCGTTCTTCAAGGCGATCATCGCGCGCGGCGACACCTACTCGTACCCGCCCGACCTGTCGTTTGAGCAGGCGCAAGCGATGTGGACCGCGCTTCCCGCGCGCTGCTTCGTAGCCGAGGCCGACGGCGAACTGCTCGGCGCCTATCGCCTGGCGCCGAACCAGATCGGCCTGGGCGACCACGTCGCCAACGGCAGCTACATGGTGTCGTCCGCGGTCCGCGGCCGCGGCATCGGCTCGCTGCTGTGCGAGCACTCGCTGCAGGAAGCGCGCCGCGCCGGGTTCGCGGCGATGCAGTTCAATTTCGTGGTCAGCACCAACACCGGTGCGGTGAAGCTGTGGCAACGGCACGGCTTCGAGATCGTCGGCACGTTGCCCAAGGCTTTCCGTCATGCGCAGCTCGGGCCGGTCGACGCTTACGTGATGTTCCGCAGCCTTTAACGTGAGTAAAACCGCGTCCCGCTATGCGTTGAGCCTCTGGTTTCTGGGGATCGCCGTGCTCGGCCTGGTGCAATTCTTCGGCAAGGCGCATCGCGGCGGCCACGGTTTCCAGCCGGACGCGATCGCCTGGGTCTGGCTGGCCGGCTCGCTGCTGCTGATGGTCCTGTCGATGCTGCTGGCATGGCGCGAGCGACGCCCGCGCAAATAGCGGCACCCTGCCCGCTCTAGTCGAGCCGCTTGCGGAAGCGCGAAATCGCCAGCGTCATCATCACCGCCGTGAACGCCACCAGCGCCAGCACATCCGGCCAGAGTTCGAACAGGCCCGCGCCGCGCAGCATCACGCCGCGGATCAGGCGCAGGAAATGCGTCAGCGGCAGTATCTCGGCCAGCCATTGCACCGGCAGCGGCATGCCCGCGAACGGGAACATGAAGCCGGACAGCAGGATCGACGGCAGGAACACGAAGAACGTCATTTGCATCGCCTGGAACTGCGACTGCGCCTTGGTCGAAATCAGCAGGCCCAGGGTCAGATTGGCCAGGATCAGCAGTATCGAGGCCAGGTACACGTCGAGCACGCCGCCGCGCACCGGCACCTGGAACAGCCACACGCCCAGCGCCAGCACCACCGTGGTCTGGATCAGGCCGATGCCCGCATACGGCAGCACCTTGCCGATCATCAGTTCCGAGCGCGTGATCGGCGTGGCGATCAGCAACTCCATATTGCCGCGTTCGCGCTCGCGGACGATCGCCACGCCTGTGAACAGCACCATGGTCATGGTCAGGATCACCCCGATCAGGCCCGGCACGATGTTCACCGCCGAGCGCCGCTCGGGATTGTAGAAGCTGACCACACTGATCTGGCCCGTGCCGATGCGCTGCGTTCTCGCATTGCTGGTCGGCGCGTTGTCCAGCGGCACCTGCGCCAGCTGGATCGCCGCGCTCTGCACCACGGTATCGCTTCCGTCGACCAGCACCTGCACCGCCTCGCGGCCGTCGAACCTGCGCTGGTCGAAATCCGGCGGTATGACGATGCCGATGCTGATCTGTCCGCGACGCAGCCGTTCCATCAGTTCCTGCGGCGTGGTCGCGCTCGCCTCCGGCTTGATCACCCCGGTCGCCACCATGTCCATGACCACGGCGCGCGATGCCGAGCTGTTGGCCTGGTCGGCCACGCCCGCGGAGAGGCCGCGCAGGTTCAGGTTGATCGCGTAACCGAACAGGATCAGCTGCATCACCGGGATGCCGACGATCATCGCCAGCGTGATGCGGTCGCGCCGCATCTGGCGCAACTCCTTGACCACGATCGCCATCAGCCGGCGCATGTTCATGCGGCGTCTGCCTTGACCTGGCGGTCGTCGTCGCTGCGTCCGCCCGTCGACGATACGAACACGTCTTCCAGGTTCGGCTCCGAAGCGGCGACTTCGGCTTCCACGCCCGCGGCCGAAAGCGCCTGGCGGATCCGCGTCGCGACGTCGCCGTCCTTGTCGGCCAGCACGCGCAGGCTGTTGCCGATCTGCGCCACGCTCAGCACGCCCGGCACGGTTACCAGCGCCTTTTGCGCGCGGCGCGGCTGCGGCGCTTCGACCAGCACCGTGCGCCCTGCGAGTTCGGCGGTCAGTTCCAGCGGCGTCCCGTCTGCCACCAGCACGCCATGGTCGAGGATGGCGATGCGGTGGCAGCGTTCGGCTTCGTCCATGTAATGCGTCGACACCAGGATCGTGGTGCCGGCATCGGCCAGGTCGAAGAGTTTTTCCCAGAAATCGCGGCGCGATTCGGGATCGACAGCACTGGTGGGTTCGTCGAGGAACAGCAGCTCGGGCTTCTGGATCACCGCGCCCGCCAGGGCCAGGCGCTGTTTCTGGCCGCCGCTCATCGTGCCGGCGAGCTGCTTCTGCCGGTCTTGGAAATGGAATTGCTGGACCAGCTCGTCGATGCGCTTGGCCGCCTCCGCTTTCGGGATGTCCTGCACCGCGGCCAGGAACTCCAGGTTCTCGCGCACCGTCAGGTCCTCGAACAGCGAAAATTTCTGCGTCATGTAGCCGATCCGGCGGCGCAGTTCCTCGGCCTGTTCCGGAATCCTCAATCCCAGCACTTCGATTTCGCCCGCGGTCGGGGTCAACAATCCGCACAGCATGCGGATGGTGGTGGACTTGCCGGAACCGTTCGGGCCCAGGAAGCCGTACACGCAGGCGCGCGGCACGCTCAGGTCGACTTCATTGACGGCGAGGAGGTCGCCGAAACGCTTGCTCAGGCCGCGCGCGCGGATGGCGAGGTCGGTCGAGTTCTGCGGTATCGCGTTCATGAGACGGCTTTTGCTTTAGCCGTCATTCCCCCGAAGGCGGGGTTTTCAAGAGCCGAATGGCTGATCATCCAGCGACTTTCGCGTTGTGCCCTGTACCCGTCATCCCAGCGAAAGCTGGGACCCATTTTGCTTTGCTCTTTGAAATCCCAAGCAAGATCAAGATGGGTCCCAGCTTTCGCTGGGATGACGGAGAAAAACAAAGTCGCTGGATGGCCAGCCATTCGGCTGTTGAAAACCCCGCCTTCGCGGGAATGACCGCTTAGAACAACGGCAGGAGCGGAAGCAACGAGCATCATTTCGCTTCGCTCGCGATGAACTCGACGCGCAGCGGCAGGCCTGCCGGCAACTCGATCGCGCTCTTGTCCAGCTGGATCTCCGCGAGATAGCTCAACCGCGCCGCGTCCTTGCCGATCAACGCGTAGTAAGGCGTGAAGCTGGGCTCGCTGCGGATCATCCGTACGCGGCCGTCGAGCGCGCCGTCGCGGCCATCGACGAATACGCGCGCCGCCTGCCCGACCTTGACGCCGGCACGGATCGGCTCGGGCACGTACACGCGCGCGTACGGCGCATCGCCCACCAGCATCACCACCAGCGGCGCGCCGACCGGGGCCTGGTCGCCGAGCTTGTACGGCACGCTGTCGATGCGGCCGGCGCGCGGCGCCACCAGATCGAGTTTTTCCAGGGTGACGGCTTGCGTCGCGGCGCTCGCTTCAGCGGCAGCGAGGGCGGACTCGCCTTGCGCGATCTGCTCGCGCCGCGTGCCGCGTTCCAGTTCCAGCAATGCCGCCTCTGCGGCGCGTACCTGCGCCTGCGCGTTGCCGGCAGCGGCGCGCGCGCGGTCCACGTCGGACGCGGCGACCAGCTTCTGCCGGCCCAGCGGTTGCAGGCGCGCGTAGTAGGCCTGCGCGTCCGCGGCCTGCGCCTGCGCTGCGGACAGGTTGGCGCGCGCCTGCGCGATGTCCTCGCTGCGCGGTCCGGCCTTCAGTTCTTCCAGTGCTTCGCGCGATTGTTGCGCCTGCGCCCTGGCCGCGGCGAATTGCGACTGCGTGCGCGTGAGTTCCAGCTGCATCAACGGTGCGCCGGCAGCGACCTGCTGGCCTTCGCGCACGTCGATGCGCACGATCTTTTCGGCTACCGGCGCCGGCAGCGTAATGCGGTCGAATTCCAGCGTGCCCAGCGCCTGCTGCGGGTCCTGCTTGCAGGCGGGGAGGCATAGCATCGCGGCGATCAGCGCCAGCGTGCGCAGCCGGGGCGTGGCGATAGTCGTCATTTCAGCTCCAGTCCTCGATCGAGCAGGGCGATGGCGTGCATGCGTATGTCGTCCAGGCCGAGGTCCTCGGCATCGAAAATCTTGCGCCAGATCGGCGTGCCGGCGATAGGGAACAGGGTCAGGCCGACCAGCGAGGTCATCAGCAGGCGCGGGTCCAGGTCGGGATTGAGCTCGCCGCGGGCCTGTGCGGCGGCGAAGCGGCCCGCGATCACGCGCGTGAGCTCGGGCGCGACGCGCGTCACCAGCAGGTCGCGCAAGGCGCCGCCTTCGCACAGCACTTCGCGCACCCACAACTGCGGCCACCACGGGAACTGCCGCACCACCTCGGTGACGCCGTTGACGAAGGCGGCGACGGTCGCGGCGACATCGTCGCCGGCCTGTTGCACGGCGCCGCCGATGATGGCGAAGGCGGGCATCATCCGTTCCTGCAGGAAGGCTTCCTGCAACTGCGCCTTGTCGCCGAAGTAGTAGTGCAGCAGCGCCGGCGTCACCCCGGCCTCGGTGGCGATCGCGCGCAACGAAGCGGAAGCCATGCCCTCGCGCACGAAGCAGGCCGCCGCCGCGTCGAGCAGTTTCGGCCGCAGGTCCTGCGCATCGCGCAACGGCCGGCCGGGCGTGCGCTTGCCTGCGGCCCGCTTGCCTGGTGCGCGCTTGCCCGGCGCATGCTTTTCGACGGCTTTGGGCTTGCGCGCCGCGGCTGCCTTGGGTTTGCTTCTATCGGCCATGGGAAAATATTAATTGATCAATTAATTATTTGCAACAGCCTGGCCCGGCGCAGCCGACGATGGCCCCGTAACGAGCCCCGCGCTACCCTTTGACGCCTATGCCGACCCCCTATCAACGCGATTTCACCCTCGACCCCGAAGACACCGAACGCCTGGCCAACCTGGCCGGTCCGTTCGACGGCCACCTGCGCCAGATCGAGCTGCGGCTGGGCGTGGAAATCGCCAACCGCGGCAACGTGTTCCGCATCACCGGGCCCGACGATGCCGCTGCGCGGGCCGAGAAGCTGCTGCGTGCGCTGTACGCCGAAGCCGCCGAGGAAACCTTCGACGACCATGCGATCAACCTGCGCCTGGGCGCGGCCACCGACGGCCGCGGCGATGACGGCGTCGTGCCGCAGGATGTCGCGATCCGGGTCAAGCGCGGCACCATCCGCGGGCGCGGCCCCAACCAGGCCAAGTACCTGCACGCCATCGCCACCCACGACATCAATTTCGGCGTCGGCCCGGCCGGCACCGGCAAGACCTTCCTGGCCGTGGCGATGGCGGTCGAGGCGCTCAACGAATCGCGCGTGCAGCGGCTGATCCTGGTGCGGCCGGCGGTGGAAGCCGGCGAGAAGCTCGGCTTCCTGCCCGGCGACCTCTCCCAGAAAGTCGACCCCTACCTGCGCCCGCTATATGACGCGCTGTACGAGATGCTCGGCGTGGAGAAGGTGATCAAGCTGCTGGAGAAGAACGTCATCGAGATCGCGCCGCTCGCCTATATGCGCGGCCGCACGCTCAACGACGCGTTCGTGATCCTGGACGAGGCGCAGAACACCACCATCGAGCAGATGAAGATGTTCCTGACCCGGCTCGGCTTCGGCAGCACCGCCGTGGTCACCGGCGACGTCACCCAGGTCGACCTGCCCAAGCACGTGAAATCGGGCCTGCGCGACGCGATCGAAGTGCTGCACGGCGTCGACGGCGTCACCTTCACTTTCTTCGAATCGCGCGACGTGGTGCGGCATCCGCTGGTGTCGCGCATCGTCAACGCGTACGAGGCGCGCGACAACAAAGACAGCGAGACCGGAGCGGCGTAGACTCGCGACGATGGCAGTCGACAACGCCAAACGACACTACAGCGGCACCCTGGTTTCCGGGCGGGATGGCATCCGGGCATGACCAGAGGTCCCGTTCGACTCGATGTTTCCGTGGGCTACGCCGTGCCGCGCGCCGGCCTGCCTTCCGCGATCAGCTTCCGCCGCTGGGTGGCCGCCGCGCTCGAAGGCCGCATCCGCGAAGCCGATCTCGCGATCCGCATCGTCGACAGCAAGGAGGGCCGCGCGCTCAACCGCCACTACCGCGGCAGGGATTACGCCACCAACGTGCTCAGCTTTCCCGCGGAAATGGCGGACGGCGTCAAGATGCCGAAGGGCGTGAAGATGCCGTTGCTGGGCGACCTGGTGCTGTGCGCGCCGGTGATCGCGCGCGAGGCGCGCGAACAGAAGAAGCCGCTGGTGGCGCACTATGCGCACCTGACCGTGCATGGCGCCCTGCACCTGCTGGGCTGGAACCACGAGGACGAGCGCGAGGCCGAATGCATGGAGCAGCTGGAGCGCGAGATCCTGTCCGCGCTGGGCATCGCCGATCCCTACCTTGATCCGTAGAGCGGCGCTTGCTCCGCTGCCCTGCTGTCGCGCTTCGCAGGAGCGGCTTTAGCCGCGAGCTCTTGATCCTGGCATCGTGGTGGCGGGGAAAGCTCGCGGCTAAGCCGCTCCCACAAAAGCGAAGAGCAGCGGGGCAAGCGCCGCTCTACAAGGCGGATTTGCGGCATCCGGGCAGCCCGCTGAGGCCCGTTTCACCAGCCCGCAACCCACTCGCGTTAAACTTCCCCCATCGCCCAGTCGGGCGTATTCACGATCGCGATGCCCGAGGACGACAGTAGTACCCAAGCGCCGGAAGTTTCGGAGAAACGGCGCAGCTGGCTGGAACGCATAGGTTCGGCGCTTTCCGGCGAGCCGACTTCCCGCGAGGACCTGGTCGAGTTGCTGCGCGACGCGCAGGGCGATGGCCTGATCGCGGCCGACACCCTGCGGATGATGGAAGGCGCCATCGCGGTGTCCGACCTGAGCGTGGGCGACGTGATGATCCCGCGCTCGCAGATGGTGGCGCTGTCGGCCGATGCCCGCTTCCTGGACCTGATGAAGCAGGTGGTCGAATCCGGCCATTCGCGCTTTCCGGTGCACGGCGAGGACAAGGACGAGATCCTCGGCATCCTGCTGGCCAAGGATCTGCTGCGCGGCGTGGTCGCCGACAACGGTCCCGGCAGCGTGCGCGAACTGTTGCGGCCGGCGGTGCTGATCCCCGAATCCAAGCGCCTGAACGTGCTGCTGCGCGAATTCCGCCTGTCGCGCAACCACATGGCGATCGTGGTCGACGAATACGGCGGCGTCGCCGGCCTGGTCACCATCGAGGACGTGCTGGAACAGATCGTCGGCGAGATCGACGACGAGCACGACGATGCCGAAGATCCGCAGGCCCTGATCGCCGCGCAGGCCGACGGACAGTACGTGGTCGATGCGCTGACCCCGATCGAGGACTTCAACGAGCGTTTCAGCGCCGATTTCGACGACGACGAATACGACACCATCGGCGGCCTGGTCACCGCGGCCATCGGCCATCTGCCGGAGGCCGGCGAAGAGCTGACGCTGGGCCGCTTCGCCTTCCGCGTCGCCCGCGCCGACGCGCGCCGCGTGCATGCCTTCCACGTGGGCGTGCATGGCGAGGGCTGAGGCCGCTGCGGGCCAGCCGCTGCGCACGCGCGTCGGTCCGATTCCGTCGTTGTGCCTGCTGTTGGCGCTTTGGCTATGCAGCCTGACCGCCATCGCCGCGCCGCGCATCGGCGTGATGACGATGGCGCCGGGCGAACTGTTCTGGGAACGCTTCGGCCATAACGCGATCGTGGTCGACGACCCGGCCGCGGATACGCCGATCTCGTACAACTTCGGCTCCTTCGATCCCGGCGAACCCGGCTTCGTCGGCCGTTTCGTGCGCGGCGAGATGCGGTACGCGCTGGTCGCGCTGCCGGTGCAGCAGGATCTGGAAACCTACCGCCAGGAAGGCCGCGGCGTGCGCGTGCAGTGGCTGAATCTGGATCCGGCCCAGGCGCAGGCGCTGGCCGCGGCGCTGGCGGAGAATGCCAAGCCGGAAAACGCGCGCTATCGCTACGACTATTTTCTCGACAACTGTTCCACCCGCGTGCGCGACGCCGTCGACAAGGTGCTCGGCGGCCGCCTGCGCAGCCAGCTTTCGGCCGGCTCGCACGGCAACAGCTATCGCAGCGAGGCGACCCGGCTGACCAAGCCGGCATTGTGGATGTGGACGGGTTTCGAAATCGGCTTCGGCCCGCTCTCGGACCGGGCGATCTCGCTGTGGGAAGAGGCCTACGTGCCGCGGCGTCTGGCCGATAGCTTGCGCGGGATCAAACTGGCCGACGGCCGCCCGCTGGTGTCCGCGGAACAGGAGATCCTGCCGCACCGCATCGCGCCGGAACCGGACGAGTCGCCGCGCGCATGGTGGCCGTATGCCTTGGCCGGGCTGGCGATCGCCGCCGCGATCTTGTGGGCCGGCCGCCGCCGTCCGCGCGCGGTCGCGGCGCTGGCCTTGCCGTTCTGGCTGCTGTGCGCCTTGCTCGGCGGGCTGTTGCTGTTCCTGTGGGGCTTCACCGATCACTGGGCCGGCTGGCGCAACGCCAACGCCTTGCTGCTGAACCCGTTGTGCCTGCTGTTGCTGCCCGGCGCCTGGCGCCTGCTGCGCGGCCGTGATGCGGGTGCGTTGTTCCGCACTGCCCTGCCCCTGGTCGCGATCTGTGCGGTGCTGGCCTTGTTCTGGTACTGGCTGCCGGTGGCGCCGCAGCAGAACCTGCGCTGGATCGTATTGCTGCTGCCGCTGCATTTGGCGCTGCTGTCGGTATTCAGAACGCAACGTCCGCTTGCCGCTGCCGGCTGATCGCGTCACGATGCGCGCCATGAGCGCGAACGACGCCAACGCCAACGCTAACGCCAAGCCCGCCCTGCCCGCCTGCGTAATCAATTGCGCGGTCTACGATCCCGAAGGGCACCGCCGCGATATCGGCCTGGACCAGATCAGCGACGTGCTGGCGCATGACGACGGCTCTTTCATCTGGGTGGGCTTGTACGAGCCGGAAGAGAGCCTGCTGGACAAGCTGCAGGAGGAATTCGGCCTGCATGACCTGGCCGTCGAGGACGCCCACTACGCGCATCAGCGCCCCAAGATCGAGGCTTACGGCAATTCGCTGTTCCTGGCCGTGCATACGGCGCAGATGATCGAAGGCCATGTCCGCTTCGGCGAAACCCAGATGTTCGTCGGCCCGCGTTTCCTGGTCACCGTCCGCCACGGCGCGTCGCTGTCCTACGCCAAGGTGCGCGAGCGCTTCGAGCGCGAACCCGAGTTGCTGAAAGGGCCGGCATTCGCGCTGTACGGCGTGCTCGACCACATCGTCGACAACTACCAGCCGATCGTCAACGAATTCCGCGACGAGTTGAACGAGCTCGAGCACGACATCTTCGCCGACACGTTCCGGCGCGAGACCATCGTCAAGCTCTACGACCTGAAGAAAGAGCTGACCCAGATGCGGATCGCGGTCGCGCCGCTGCAGGACATCCTGGCGCAGCTGATGCGCGTGCAGACCGGACAGGTGGCGGAGGAAGCCAAGCTCTATTTCCGCGACGTGCTCGATCACGTGGTGCGGCTCAACGAATCGATCGACACGCTGCGCGAGATGCTGACCGCGGCGATGAGCGTGAACCTGTCGCTGGTCACCATCGCCCAGGGCGAGGTGGTCAAGAAACTCGCCGGCTGGGCGGCGTTGCTGGCCGCACCGACGCTGGTCGCCAGCTGGTACGGCATGAATTTCACCCACATGCCGGAACTGCACGGGCCGCATAGTTATTTCGCGCTGATCGGCATCGTGGTGGTGGTGGTGTCCGGCCTGTACTTCTACCTCAAGAAAGTGCGCTGGTTATAGCTTTCGTAGGTGCGAATTCATTCGCACGCTCTTGCCTTGAAAACGTGCGAATGAATTCGCACCTACAAGAACCGGACTACGACCAAAGTCTTAGGTCCTAGCCGACCCGATTGCCGCATTGCGGATTGACCCGCGTCGGCGCAAGCGCGACCCTGCCTTATCCGATCGGAGGGGCTGCAGATGAAAGGTGGATTCGGGAAAGTGGCATGGGCCGCCCTCGCGCTGCTGGGCGCGTTCTGCCTGGGCACGGTCGCGCTGCGGCGCGGCGAGCCGATCAATGCCTTGTGGATCGTCGCAGCCGCGGTATCGATCTATCTGGTCGCTTACCGCTACTACAGCCTGTTCATCGCCAGCAAGGTGATGCAGCTGGACCCCACGCGCGCCACGCCCGCCGTCATCAACAACGACGGCCTGGATTACGTGCCCACCAACAAGCACGTGCTGTTCGGCCATCACTTCGCCGCCATCGCCGGCGCCGGCCCGCTGGTCGGTCCGGTGCTGGCCGCGCAGATGGGCTATCTGCCAGGCGTGTTGTGGCTGATCGCAGGCGTCGTGCTCGCCGGCGCGGTGCAGGATTTCATGGTGCTGGTGATTTCCAGCCGCCGCAACGGCCGTTCCCTGGGCGATCTGGTGCGCGAGGAGATGGGCCAGGTGCCCGGCACCATCGCTCTTTTCGGCGCTTTCCTGATCATGATCATCATCCTCGCGGTGCTGGCGATGATCGTGGTGAAGGCGCTGACCGACAGCCCGTGGGGCATGTTCACGGTGATCGCGACGATCCCGATCGCGATCCTGATGGGCGTCTACATGCGCTTTATCCGGCCCGGAAAGATCGGCGAGATATCCGTGGTCGGCCTGGTGCTGCTGCTATTCGCGATCTGGCTCGGCGGCCAGGTGGCCGCACATCCGACCTGGGGCCCGGCGTTCACCTTCACCGGCACCCAGATCACCTGGATGCTGATCGGCTATGGCTTCGTCGCCGCCGTGCTGCCGGTATGGCTGCTGTTGGCGCCGCGCGACTACCTCTCCACCTTCCTCAAGATCGGCACCATCATCGCGCTGGCGATCGGCATCGTCATCGTGATGCCGGAGCTGCGCATGCCGGCGTTGACGCAGTTCACCGACGGCACCGGCCCGGTGTGGAAAGGAAGCATGTTCCCGTTCCTGTTCATCACCATCGCCTGCGGCGCGGTATCGGGTTTCCATGCGCTGATTTCCTCCGGCACCACACCGAAGCTGCTGGCGAACGAAAGCCAGGCGCGCTACATCGGTTACGGCGGCATGTTGATGGAATCGTTCGTGGCGATCATGGCGATGGTCGCCGCGTCGATCATCGACCCCGGCGTGTACTTCGCGATGAACAGCCCCGCAGCGATCATCGGTACCGATGTCAACACCGTCGCGCAGACCGTATCGAGCTGGGGTTTCGTGGTCACGCCGGAGGTGCTGACCGCTACCGCCAAGGAGATCGGCGAGAACAGCATCCTCTCGCGTGCAGGCGGTGCGCCGACCCTGGCGGTAGGCATCGCACAGATCCTGCATTCGGTGCTGCCGGGCGAAGGCATGATGGCGTTCTGGTACCACTTCGCGATCCTGTTCGAGGCGCTGTTCATCCTGACCGCAGTCGACGCCGGCACGCGCGCGGGCCGCTTCATGCTGCAGGACCTGCTCGGAAATTTCGTGCCGGCGCTGCGCCGCACCGAGGCGTGGGGGCCCAACCTGCTCGCGACCGGTGGCTGCGTCGCGTTATGGGGTTACTTCCTGTACCAGGGCGTCACCGATCCGCTCGGCGGCATCAACATGCTGTGGCCGCTGTTCGGCATCGCCAACCAGATGCTGGCGGGCATCGCGCTGATGCTGTGCACGGTGGTGCTGTTCAAGATGAAACGCGACCGTTACGCCTGGGTCTCGATCGTGCCGACGGTGTGGCTGCTGGTCTGCACCACCGCCGCCGGTTGGATCAAGATCTTCGACGCCACGCCGGCCGTCGGCTTCCTCGCCCAGGCCAACAAGTACCGCGACGCGATCGCGGCCGGCGAACTGATCGCACCGTCGAAGGACTTCGGCCAGATGCAGCAGGTGATGGTCAACAATTACATCAACGCCGGGCTGACCGCACTGTTCCTGTTCGTGGTGTTGAGCGTGCTGTTCTATTCGATCGGCGCGATCGTCAAGGCGAGGCGCAACCCGCAACGCAGCGACCGGGAAACGCCCTACATCGCGCTGACATCCGAGCAGCAGGCCGCGCAGGCCCGGCTGTAATGGGCACAGCACTCGTCCCCCTCGACCATTACGCCGTCCACCGCAGGGTGTGGCGGCGCATGGTGCAGACCGCGCGGCTGTGCTGCGGCGTGCCGGACTACGACAACTACGTCCGGCACATGCTGGACAAGCATCCGGACCGCGAAGTCATGGACTATCCGACGTTCTTCCGCGAGCGCCAGGAAGCGCGATTCGGCGGCCGCGGCGGTTTCCGCTGCTGCTGATTTGATTTTCGTAGGTGCGAATTTATTCGCACGCTCTGGCCGGGAAAGCGTGCGAATAAATTCGCACCTACGAAAAAACCTCAGCCGGCACCTGCCATGGCCCGCAACGTGATGCCGACGATATAAGCCAGCACCGTACCGGTGGCATAACCCAGCGCACCGAGCAACGCGCCGACCGGCGCCAGGGACGGATGGAACACCGACGCCACCACCGGCGCCGAAGCCGGTCCGCCGATGTTGCTTTGCGATCCCAGCGCGAAGTAGAAGAACGGCACGCGCAGCAGGCGACCGACCAGGTACAGCAGCAGGATATGCACACTGATCCAGATCACGCCCAGCGCGAACAGCCAGGGTTTGTCGGCCAACGCCATGATGTCCATCTGCATGCCGATGCAGGCGATCAGGAAATACAGGAACAAGGTGCCGATTTTGGATGCGCCGGCGCCGTCGTATTGGCGCAAGCGGGTGAAGCTCAATCCCAGACCGATGAACGTCGACAGCACGACCACCCAGACGAACGGCTCGTGCAGGCTGACCGTCTTCGCCCACGATACGTTCGCGCCGAACCACGTCGCGATCGGACCGGCGACCGCATGCGACAACCCGACCGCACCGAGCGCGATACCGACGATGATCATCAGATCGGAAAGGCTGGCGATGCGCTGATGCTGTTTCTGGTAGCTGACCAGCCGTTCCTTGAGTTCTTCGATGGCTCGCGTATCCGCGCCGGTGCGCGCGTCGATCGCCTCGGCGCGATTGGCCAGGAAGATCAGCACCGCCATCCACACGTAACCGACGCCGACATCGATCACCACGAACTGGCCGAAGGTGGTTTCATCGACGTTGAAGACTTCTTTCATCGCTACCATGTTCGCGCCGCCGCCGATCCAGCTGCCCGCCAGGGCCGCCATGCCGCCCCAGGTGTCGCCGGCGACCGTTTCCGGATGGATCACGCCCATCAGCCAGAATGCGGCGAACGCACCGAGCATGACGCTGACCGACGCCGCGGCGTACATGGCCAACAATTTCGGACCCAGGCGCAGCACGCCCTTCAGGTCGATCGTCAACGTCAACAGCACCAAAGCCGCGGGCAACAGCACTCGGCTTGCGACCGGGTTGTAGAGTTTGCTCGCGTTGCCGTCGATCAAGCCGACGCTGTTGTAGATGCCGGGGATGAAGTAGCACAGCAGCAACGCCGGCACGTAGGTGTAGAACTTTTTCCAGACGCCGGTTTGGCGCGATTCGGTCCAGAACACCAGGCCCAGCGTCGCCGCGATCAGGCCCAGCACGACGATGTCGTTGGTGATGAGTGCGGTGCTGGTCTCTGGCATGCGCTGGACGATCCCTGGTTGCAAAAAGAAACGCGCCGCATCGCTGCGGCGCGCTTTTCCGACCCGTTTACTGGCCGATGTGCTGCTTGAGCCAGCCGTTGACCGTGTCGTGCCATTGCACGCTGTTCTGCGGCTTCAGCACCCAGTGGTTCTCGTCCGGGAAATACAGGAACTTCGATTCCACGCCCTTGCGCTGCAAGGCGTGGAACAGCGCGATGCCCTGCTCCACCGGGATGCGGAAATCCTGCTGGCCGTGGATCACCAGCATCGGCACGCGGAACTTGGCGACGTGGTTGACCGGGTTGAACTTCTCATAGCCCTTCGGATTTTCGAACGGCGTGCCGCCGTTCTCCCACTCGCTGAACCACAGTTCTTCGGTGGCGTAGCCCATCGCGCGGTTGTCGAACACGCCGTCGTGGCTGACCAGGCACTTCCACGGTTGGTTCCAGTTGCCGGCGATCCAGTTGACCATGTAGCCGCCGTAGCTGGCGCCGAGCGCGCACGCCTTACTGCCGTCGAGGAAGTCGTATTTCTTCTGCGCCGCCGCCCAGCCCTTCTGCAGGTCTTCCAGCGGACGGTCGCCCCAATGCTGGCTGATCGCGTCGGTGAAGGCCTGGCCGTAGCCGGTGGAGCCGTGGAAATCGATCATCACCACCGCATAGCCCTGCCCCGCGTACGTCTGCGGATTCCAGCGATAGCTCCAGCCGTTGCCGAAGCTGCCCTGCGGGCCGCCATGGATCAGGAAGGCCACCGGATACTTCTTGCCGGCCTCGTAATTCCACGGCTTGACCACGTAGCCATGCACCGTGTCGCCGTTCCAACCCTTGAAGTTGAACTGCTCGAAGTCTCCGAACGTCGCGTCCTTCGCCATTTCGCCGGCGCTCGGCGTGATCGCGCGCTGCGATCCGCCATCGGGCGCGGCGGCGAATAGCTGGTCGCCGCTCTTCATGGTGTTGCGCGCGAAAGCGAGCGTGGGACCGGCTATTTCGAAAGCCGAAACGGAACCGTCGCCGACCAGCTTCGTCGGCTGGCCGCTGGCGATGTCGACCGCGAACAGCGGATGATCGCCCAGGTCCTGCGCGGTGGTGTAGATCGTCTTGCCATCGTCCGACAACGCAATGCCGTCCGCGGAACGGTCCCATCGGGGTGCGATCTCGCGCGTGGTGCCGGTCGACAGGTCCATCGCGATCAGCGCGAAACGGTCGGCTTCGAAACCGGGGCGCTTCATCGCGCGGTAGTACAGCGTCTTGCCGTCTTTGCTGAACACCGGGCCGGTATCCCAGGCGGGATTGTTCGCGGTCAGGTTCCTGGCGCTGCCGCTGCCATCGGCACTGACCTGGTAAAGATCGAAATTGGTCGACCACGGCTCGCTGCGGTCGGCCTTGCGCGCACTCAGCACCAGCGACTGGCCATCCGGCGACCAGGCGAACTCGCTGCTGTCGCCGAACGGTTTGGACGGCACGTCGCCGAGCACGTCGGCGCCGGCCAGCGTGGCGATAGCCGCGGCCTTGGCCTTGCCGCTGGGCAGCGGCGCGACGAAGACGCGATTCAAGCGGCCATCGTTCCACGTATCCCAGTGGCGGATGAACATGCGGTCGAATACCTGGCCGCTGCTCTTCTTCGCTCCAGCGTCGTCGAGCTTCTTCTTGGTGCACGCAAAGTCGGATTTGCAATCGAGGTAGGTACCGGCCGCGAATGCGACGCGCTTGCCGTCGGGCGATAGCTTGTAACCGTCGACGTCGAGCGCGAACGCGGTGACCTGCTTCGGCGCGCCTCCGGCGACCGGCATCGCATACAGCTGCGAGCTGCCGGACTTGCCGCTGAGGAAATAGACCGTGGCGCCATCGGGCGAGAACGATGGCGAATTGACGTTCCAGCCCTCCGGCGTGAAACGCACCGGCGGCGCGGCGTCGCGCGCGAACAGGTCCTCGATCCAGAGCGAGGTGCTGGCCTTGCCGGATTTCTCGTCCAAGACGCGCTTGGCGAACACCAGCTTGCGGCCGTTCGGCGACAGCGTGGGCGACGAGAAACGGTCCAGTTTGACCATGTCCCGGACTTCGAAGCCGCGCGCGGCGACGGCCAGCGTCGGCACGACCAGCATGAGGGCGAACGGAAGGATGGCGTGGCGTAGCTTCATGGCGACTCCAGACGGCTTGAGCGAGACTTTTCGAAGAAGAGTGAACGGTGGGAGGGGCTTCAGCCCCGGCGGTTTTTCAACACCAGCCCGTCGGGGCTGAAGCCCCTCCCACAAAAGCAAGGCTTACAGCGGACCCGGCTCGATCGGCGCTGCCGTCGTGTCCACCTTGGTGGCGCTGCGGTACAGCAGCCAGCCGACGAAGGCGAGCACGACCAAGCCGACGATCTGGCCGAAATGCCAGGCTTCCGGCAGCGCCAGCACATCGCCGCGTCCGGACAGCACGATCGGCACGGCGATGCCGATGCCCATCAGCGCCTCGCCGGTGATCAGGCCGGCCGAGAACAGCATGCCGGGACGGTGGATACGATCGCGCGCGCTTTCGTCGTGCGGATGCACGCCGTGCTTGCGTTCGACCAGGTGCGCCAGCAGTCCGCCCAGGAAGATCGGCACCATCAGTTCCAGCGGCAGGTAGATGCCGATCGCGAAGGCCAGCACCGGCACGCGGAAATTGGAATTGCGCGACTTGAGCCATCCGTCGAATGCGATCACGACGGCGCCGATCGCTGCGCCGATGCCGATCATGACCCACGGCAGCTCGCCGCCGAACATGCCCTTGGCGACCGATGCCATCAACGTGGCCTGCGGCGCATTGAGCGATTGCGGATGCTCGGGCGTCGACGGGCCGATGCCGTAAGCGGTCGCCAGCAGATTCAACACCGGCGCCATGATCAGCGCGCACGAGAACGCGCCGATGCCGAGCATCAGCTGCTGCTTCCACGGCGTCGCGCCGACCAGATAGCCGGCCTTCAGATCCTGCAGATTGTCGCCGCCGACCGCCGCAGCGCAGCACACCACCGCGCCGATCATGATCGCGGCCACGGCGCCGATCGGCGAATCGCGGCCCAGCAGGAACATCAGCACCACCGACGCGAACAGGATCGTGGCGATGGTGATGCCCGACACCGGATTGTTGGACGAGCCGACCAGGCCGGCCAGATAAGCCGACACCGACACGAACAGGAAGCCGGCGACGATCATGATGATCGTCATCGGAATGCTGACGCTCCACTGGCCGACGATGGCCTGGTAAAGGAAGGCTAGCGGAATCACGAAGATCACCAGCGCCACCAGCATCCATTTCATCGGCAGGTCGCGTTCGGTCTCGGCGACGACATGGCCGCTGCCCTTGCGCGCGGCCGCGAAGCCGCTCCTGACGCCGGAGAACAGCGATTTGCGCAGCGAGAACAGCGTCCAGACGCCGCCGATCAGCATCGTGCCTACGCCCAGATAACGCACTTTTTCGGCACGGATGATCTGCGCCGCATCGAACGCGCTCTGGCCGACGAGCTGCGCGGCCAGGGCCGGATCGGTGTGCTGGAAGAATGCGTAATAGATCGGAATGGCGATGTTGTAGGACAGGATGCTGCCGGAAACGACCACGATGCCGACATTCAATCCGACGATGTAGCCCACGCCCAGCAGCGCCGGCGACAAGCCGGTGCCCATGTAGCCGAGGAACTTGCCGACGAAACCGGCGCCTGCGGCGTTGTCCGGGATCATCCGCAGGCCGCTTTCCGCCGCCAGCTTGACCACGGCGCCGACCGTGCTGGCGAGCGCGAGGATCTTGAGGCCCGGGCCCGGGTTCTCGCCGGCCTTCAGCACCTCGGCCGCCGCCTTGCCTTCGGGGAAGGCCAGCGGTTCCTCGACGATCATGGTGCGCCGCAGCGGCACTGAGAACAGCACGCCGAGCAGGCCGCCGAGGCCGGCGATCGCCAGCACCCACGAATAACGGAAATCCTGCCAGTAACCCAGGATGATCAGCGCCGGGATCGTGAAGATCACGCCGGCCGCGATCGAAGAACCGGCCGATGCGCCGGTCTGCACGATGTTGTTTTCCAGGATGGTGCCGCCGCCGAGCAGCCGCAGCACGCCCATCGACACCACCGCGGCCGGAATGGCCGTAGCGATGGTCAAGCCGGCGAAAAGGCCCAGATACGCGTTGGCGGCCGACAGGATCATCGCCAGGATGACCGCCAGCACCACGGCGCGGAAGGTGAGCTGCGGGGTCGCAGGCGCGGGCTTGTTCATCGGGGTTCCCTGTTCCACGGAAGCCCGACACGCTAAAGCCAAGGTCCCGGCAAGTCCAGCGGCCGCCGCTTCTCCCCCTTTGAAAAAGGGGGGCTACAGGGGGCGAAGGCAGCCGCTTGCATGCCGAAGGCTTGCGGCTGACTGAGCGCCCTCGCGAAAGCGAGGGCCGGGAATCGCATAGCGATTCGCTCTTGATCTCGTACCTCGCCCCCGCTTTCGTAACTAGGGTCAAGAGCAAATCCCCCTCAATCCCCCTTTTTCAAAGGGGGAAGCTTTCCGGGCACGGATATACTCTCGCCGATCCCGAACCGGCGCCGACATGCCCGTCTCCACCTACAGCGACATCCCGGCGCGCGAGGATTTCCTGGGCCATCCCAAGGGCGTCTACGTCTGCTTCTTCACCGAAATGTGGGAGCGCTTCTCCTTTTACGGGATGAAGGCGCTGCTGCTGCTGTACCTGCTCAAGCACCATCGCTTCGGCGACGCCGCCGGCTACGACCTGATCGGCGCCTATGGCGGGCTGGTGTATGCGGTGCCGGTGATCGGTGGCCTGGTCGCGGACCGCTGGCTGGGCATGCGCAAATCCGTGGTGCTGGGCGGCGTGCTGCTGTGCCTGGGCCATCTGGGCATGGCAGTGGAAGGCGAACAGGCGCGGCTGGTGAACGGCGCGATGGTGCGCGACGAAGGCGCCCTGCAGACGTTTTACTTCTCGCTGGCGCTGATCATCATGGGCGTCGGCTTCCTCAAGCCCAACATCTCCACCATCGTCGGCAAGCTTTATGCCCAGGACGATCCGCGCCGCGATTCGGGCTTCACTCTGTTCTATGCCGGCATCAACGTCGGCGGATTGTTCGCCGGATTGGTTTGCGCCTTCCTCGGCGAAACCTATGGCTGGAAATACGGTTTCGGCGCCGCCGGCATCGGCATGCTCGCCGGACTGGGCATGTTCCTGTGGGGCCAGAAGTACCTGCACGGCCATGCCGAACCGCCCGACCCGGCGAAGCTGCGCGAGAAGACTTACCTGCTGTCCCGCGAGTGGTGGATCTATCTGGGCGCCTGCGCCGGCGCAGCCCTGGTCTGGCAACTGATCCAGCGCACCTGGACCGTGCAGGGCGCGATGCACCTGGTCGCCATCGCCTTTATCGCCTGGTTCGTATGGTTTCTGGTCCGCCACTGCAACAAGGTCGAACGCGAGCAGATGATCGCGTTGTTGCTGACCATCATGGCGGTGCTCGTGTTCTTCACCCTCTACGAGCAGAGCTTCGGTTCGTGGGTGACCTTCACCGACAGGCTGCTGACCAAGGACATGTTCCCTACTTTGGTCAGCGATGCCAGCGGCACCCTGCCCTGGTCGTTGTTCGTGATGGCCGCCAGCCCGGTGTTGATGGTGGTCGCCTTGCGCGCCAGCGATCGCGGCAACCGCGGCCTGGCTTACGCCATGGTCGTGCTGCTGGTCGTGAGCATGGCCGTGGCCTGTTTCCGCGATGTGGTGCTGGTGCCGCAAACCGCCGGCTCGCTGACTTTTCTCGGATCGTTCTTCATCGTGCTGCTGTCGCCGCTGTTCGCCTGGTTGTGGCCGTGGCTGGAGCGGCAAGGCCGCAATCCCAGCAAGCCGGTCAAGAGCGCTATCGGGTTGCTGTTCGCGGGACTTGCGTTCCTGCCCCTGCTCGCGGCGGCGCAAACGGCCGGGACTGGCGTGCTGGCCAGCGTGTGGTGGCTGGTTCTGGCCTACTTCCTGCTCGAGATCGGCGAGATGTGCCTGTCGCCGATCGGCCTTTCCGCGGTGACCCAGCTGTCGGTAGCGCGCGTGGTCGGGCTGATGATGGGCGGATTCTGGCTGGCGACGGCCTATTCGGAATCACTGGCCGCGCAGTTCGGCAAGCTGGCGTCCATCGAGGTGCCGGAGGGCGAAGCGATCGACATCGCCAGCGCTGCAGCGAAGTACGGCGACCTGTTCTGGCTGCTGATGTGGATCGGCCTGGGCTGCGCCGTGGTGGCGTTCATCGTTGCGCCGTTGCTGCGGCGGATGATGCATGGCGTGAAGTAGCGCCACGTCGAATCGTGAACCATCGCTCTTGGGCCAAAAAACAGCTAGCTCGCCAGCTCGTCCAACACCTGCACCATACCCTCGTACCAGTTAGCCAGCTCGATGCCGAAGTCGCGCTGGAACGCCGAATTGTCCATCACCGAATACGCCGGCCGGGCAGCGCGCGTCGGATAATCGGCCGTCGCGATCGGGACGATCCGCGGCACCCGCGCGATCAGGCCCAGCGCATGGGCTTCGCGCATGATGGCTTCGGCGAACTCGTGCCAGCTGGCCTGGCCGGAAGCGGTCAGGTGCCAGAGGCCGGATCCGCGCGGCGAGCGGATCGCCGTAGCCGTGGCGTAGGCGATCAGTTCCGCTGACGTGGGTGTGCCGACTTGATCGGCGACCACGCGCAATTCGTCGCGTTCCTTCGCCAGCCGCAGCATGGTCAGCAGGAAATTCTTGCCGTGCGCGGCATAGACCCATGCGCTACGGAAAATGAAATGGCGCGCGCCGCTGTCGCGTACCGCGTGTTCGCCGGCGAGCTTGCTGGCCCCGTAAACGCCAAGCGGCGCGGTCGCATCGTCTTCGCGATACGGACGCTTGCCGCTGCCATCGAAAACGTAATCGGTCGAGTAATGCACCAGCAAGGCATTGCGCTTGGCGCAAGCGGCCGCAATGGCGCGCGGCGCTTCTGCGTTGACGCGAAACGCGGCGGCGTGATCGTCCTCGGCCCGGTCGACCGCGGTATAGGCGGCTGCATTGACGACCGCGTCGGGCGCGATCCGCGCGACCAAATCGGCAAGGCTGTCGGGCGACGCGAAGTCGGCGACTTCGCATGCAGCGCCGTCGTCGAGCATTCCAGAACGCGTGGTGAGCACGACCTCGCCCAGCGGCGCCAGGCTGCGGCGCAGTTCGGCACCGACCTGGCCGCTGGCGCCGAACAACAGGATTTTCAAGGCCGGTAGACCGGCAAACGCGCCTCGGGGACCTCGTCCAGGAACGGTGCGCGGGCGTCCTTGTCGGACAGCAGCGGGTCGCCGACCGGCCAGTCGATCGCGAAACGCGCGTCGTTCCAGCGGATGCCGGCGTCGGCATCGCGGTCGTAGGTCTCGGTGCACAGATAGGTGAACGTTGCGCGTTCGCTGAGCACGACGAAGCCGTGCGCGAAGCCTTCCGGTATCCAGAAGTGGCGTTTGTTCTCGCCGGACAGGATCGCGGCCGTCCACTTGCCGAACGTCGGCGAGCCGCGGCGGATGTCGACCGCAACGTCCCAGACCTCGCCCTCAAGCACCGAGACGTACTTGCCCTGCGGCTTCGGCCACTGGTAATGCAGGCCGCGCAGCACGCCGCGCACCGAACTGGACACGTTGCCCTGCATGAAGTCGGGCGTCAGCCCGTGCGCCGCCATCTTGTCGCGGTTGAAGGATTCGTAGAAGTAGCCGCGATCGTCGCCGAACACCTGCGGCTCGATTATCAGGCAGCCCGGCAGGTCGGTCTGGATGATCTTCATGGGTACGCCAGACTCACGGTACGAATCCGCGCTCGGCAAGCGACAGCAGATACTGGCCGTAACCATTCTTGGCCAGCGGCCGCGCCAGCTTTTCGAGCTGCTCCGCATCGATCCAGCTGTTGTTCCAGGCGATCTCTTCGGGGCAGCACACGCGCAATCCCTGGCGCGCCTCGATGGTCTCGATGTAGTTGGACGCCTCCAGCAGCGACTGGTGCGTGCCGGTATCCAGCCACGCATAGCCGCGACCGAGTTGTTCCAGATGCAAGGTATCCTCGTCCAGGTAGCGACGGTTCAGATCGGTGATTTCCAGCTCGCCGCGCGCGGACGGCTTGAGCGCCGAAGCGAAATCGCTGGCGCGGCCATCGTAGAAGTACAGGCCGGTGACGGCATAGTTGGAGCGCGGTTGCGCCGGTTTTTCCTCGAGGCCGACAACCTTGCCGTCGGCATCGAAATCGGCCACGCCATAACGCTCCGGATCGCGGACCCAGTAGCCGAACACGGTAGCGCCGTGCTGGCGCTCGTCGGCGCGCTTCAGCAGCGCGGTCAGTCCTGGGCCGTGGAAGATGTTGTCGCCCAGCACCAGGCAGCTCGGCTGCCCCGCCACGAAATCGCGGCCGATCAGATACGCCTGCGCCAGTCCGTCCGGGCTCGGCTGCACGGCGTATTCGATGCGCATGCCCCACTGCGACCCGTCGCCGAGCAGGGCCTGGAACAGGGCCTGCTCGTGCGGCGTGTTGATGATCAACACTTCGCGGATGCCCGCCAGCATCAGCACGCTGAGCGGGTAATAGATCATCGGCTTGTCGTAGACCGGCAGCAATTGCTTGCTGATCGACTGGGTCAGCGGATACAGGCGCGTGCCCGATCCGCCCGCCAGAATGATGCCGCGCCGCTGGGTGGTGTTCGTCATTGGAAAGCCCGCACATGGACGTGCGGATTCTTGCGGAGGAATCGCATTATGCCTCCTGGCCGATGCGTTCCATGCGATAACTGCCGTCCAGCACGCGCTGCACCCAGGGTTGACGGTCCAGGTACCAGTCGACGGTATCGGCGATGCCCTGCTCGAAGGTATGCGCCGGCTTCCAGCCCAGTTCCCCATGCAGCTTGGAGGCGTCGATCGCGTAACGCCGGTCGTGGCCGGGACGGTCCTTGACGTAGGCGATCTGCGAACTGCGCGGTTTGCCGTCCTCGCGTGGACGGCGCGCGTCCAGTAGCGCGCAGATGACGTTCACCACTTCGATGTTCTGGCGCTCGGCGTCGCCGCCGACGTTGTAGGTCTCGCCGATGCGGCCGCGCGCCAGCACCGCGCGGATCGCAGCGCAGTGGTCGCCGACGTACAGCCAGTCGCGCACGTTCTTGCCGTCGCCGTAGATCGGCAGAGGCTCGCCCGCGATCGCCTTGGCGATCACCAGCGGAATGAGCTTTTCGGGGAACTGGTAGGGACCGTAATTGTTCGAGCAGTTGGTGGTCAGCACCGGCAGGCCGTAGGTATGGTGGAACGCGCGCACCAGGTGATCCGAAGCGGCTTTCGACGCCGAGTACGGCGAATTCGGCGCATAGGCCGTTTGCTCGGTGAACTTGCCGCTGTCGCCGAGCGAACCGTAGACCTCATCGGTGGATACGTGCAGGAAGCGGAAGCTATCCCTCACAGCGCCTTCCAATCCCTTCCAGTAGTCGCGTGCCGCCTCCAGCAAGGCGAGCGTGCCGACCACGTTGGTCTGCACGAAAGCCGCCGGGCCGTCGATCGAACGGTCGACGTGGCTCTCGGCTGCGAAATTGACGATCGCGTCGGGACGGTGCTCGGCGAGCAGTTTCGAGACCAGCGCGCGATCGCCGATGTCGCCATGCACGAAGGCGTGCGCGGGATTGCCGTCGAGCGAGGACAGCGTGTCGAGATTGCCGGCATAGGTCAGCGCATCGAGATTGACGATCCGCACGCCCCTGGCCACGGCTTCGAGCACGAAGTTGCCGCCAATGAACCCGGCTCCGCCGGTAACCAGCCAGGTTTGCACGCAGGGTGTTCCTCTTGAAAGCGATCGATGGATTGTGCACGCCACGGTCACAACGGGAGCCGAACCAGCGACGCTTCAAGCGTGGATTTCTTCAACAAAATCAGCCATTTGCGTATACCCGGGTGCCGCCGTGCAGCCCGAGCAATTGTAACCCAAGGAACAATCCGCCCCATCGTCGGCTCGAGCCTTCCTGCCTCGCCGGCGGGCAACGTTCCGCGGCTCGCGTCAGTCAGTGCCCGTTGCCCACGATAGACAGTCCGCCGCTGCGACCTTCGGCCGTACTAGCAGAACCTGTCGCGCTCGACAATGCACGGTACACCGCGGCCCCGCCGCCCACCCCCGCTCACAGGAAAACCACATGAAGCTTTTCAGCATGCCTGGCGCATGTTCGACCGCCGACCACATCGCCCTGCAATGGACCGGCCAGCCCTTCGAGGTTGAAGTCATGACGCGCGAAACGCTCGGCTCGCCGGCGTTTCTCGCGATCAATCCCGCCCGCTCGATACCGGTCGTCGTCGATGGCGACTACGTCCTGACCCAGAACACGGCGATCCTGACTTATATCGCCGAAACCTATCCGCAGGCCAAGCTCTTCGGCGACGGCAGCCCCAGGCAGCGCGCCGAAGCGATGCGTTGGCAGGCTTTCGGCAACGCCGACGTGCATCCGGTATTCGGCGCGTTCTTCGCCCCGGGCATCTACCTGTCCGATCCTACGCAACATGATGCGCTGCAGGCTGCCGCCCGTACGCGGTTGCGCGGCTTGTTCGAGCGCGCCGACGCGCAGCTCGAAGGCAAGACCTGGATCGCCGGCTTCCGCAGCGTCGCCGACCCGTATCTTTACATCATGCTGCGCTGGGCCGGCATGTTCGGCATCGACCTCGACGGCCTGATCCATCTCGATGCGTTCAAGCAGCGTATGGAATCCGACGCGGGGGTACGCGCGGCGCTGGAAGCCGAAGGCCTGGCGCCAGCCATGCCGCGCCTGTAAGCAGGCCGCCACGCACGCTCCGACCAACGACAGGACGAAACCCCTAACGCAGGTGGCTGTTGCCCCTCGCCTGGCCGCTGCAATCTGCATTCAGGACGGACGCTGCCGAGACGAGGCGCGATCCGCCCAAACATGATGCGCATCGATGCTTCCTTCCGGCGAATCCCGACTCTCGATCTACCCCTTCGCGAGTGGTTTCGCCGGAAGGCTTTTTTTCCAGCGCGCCGACGATGAGCCCGTAATTTCTGCTCCGGCGATCCTACTTGCGTCCCCCCGGAGCAAAGGATCGTCGGAGCATCTTCTTACCAGGCGGGATGCGCGTTACGGGCTTACGTTATGGCGCGGCGTCGCGCACGCGGATGGCCTGCATCTGAAGAAACAGCGGCCTGTTCGCCATGGCAGTCTTCTCATAGCGACCTTTGCTTCGCTCATCGCTTGCCAGCAGCTCGGAGAGCGGCCCTGCATGCATCTCTGACTCCCCTCTATGCCAGCAGCGATTGCCTGAAAACGACAACGATTCGAACAGCGGATGAAGTCTTATTCGCAACGACGCGCTTTATCGGACCCTGCCATTCCCGCCGACGTGCAAGCCCGTGCTGCTTGCGAATTCACAAGCTGCTCGCCTGCCACCCGGAATGGACTGGGCCCAGAGCCAAGCCGTTCCCTTGCAGGACGCTTTCTCGAATCCATGGCAGGCGGGAATCGCGGCCGGTCCGACTACGCTCGAGAGCTATTACTTCTTCGGGTAGCCGGAAGATGCCGGAGAACACCTGCTGCGACAAAGATCTACTTCGATCGCTCACGGCTGCGTCCCGAATTGCCGGGCTGACGCAGCCGGTGGCCATGCTCAGCCTTGTGCAGTCGCACCGCGAACGGAGCCATAGCTCAGCCGCCGCCACAAGGCCTCCATCGGCCCGTGCGCATGGCTGCGCAACCAGACGCGTGCGAGCCAGCTCAGCGACAGATAAACCGCCACCGCAATCAGCAATGCCACGCCATAACTGACGCGGCCGAACAGGCCGAAACCGAAGCCGTAGAACAACGTCACGCAGACCACGCTCTGGCTGAGATAGTGGCTGAGCGGAACGCGGCCGGCGGCCACCAGCAGGCTGCCCTGCCGTTCGCGCCGCCAGTACAGCGCGAACGCAGAAGCATAAGCCAGGCACAGCAGCGGGATACCGATCGAAGCAGCCGCGATCGCAAGCAGCCCGTCGAGGGTGGCCGGCAGCAGCGCATCGCCGCTGCCAAGCGCGGCATAGGCGAAGTTGAGCGGCAATCCGATCGCGACGCCGCAGAGCAGCACGCGCCGCAGCAACGGCCGGTGCGCATCGCGCGCTGACGGCAGGCCGATGCGCGCGGCCCATACGCCGAGCAGGAACATGCCGAAGATCCGCGGCAATGCCAGCCGCACCGCACGCCGCACCCAACCTCCGCCATAGAACACGGTATGGCTCTGTACGACATCGGCATAGCTGCCGTTGGCGACACCGTTCACCAGCTTGGCCAGCAAGCCCTCGCCCGGCGACAGTCCGGGCGCGGCGGCGAGCGGATCGTTCATGCCCACGGCCAGGTAGACCAGATAGACCAGCACCGGCGACGCCAGGAAAGCCAGCGCGCAGCTCAGCAGGGCGCGCTGCGACAAGTTGCGGAACCACAGCAGGGCGAAGCCGAACACGGCGTAGGTGCTGAGGATGTCGCCGAACCAGATCAGTACCGCATGCGCCACGCCGAACACCAGCAGCCATGCCATCCTGCGCTTCTGCATCGACAAGGCTTGCACGCCGCTGCGCTCCGCGCGACGCATCTGCAGCGCAAAGCCGAGGCCGAACAGGAACGAGAACAGCGAGTAGAACTTGCCCTCGACCAGGGCATGCTCCAGGAATTCGAGCATGGGATCGAGCGCCGCCCAGGCGTGATGCACCGGCGGCAACAGGCCGCGGAATACATAACCGCTGAATGGCAGGATATTGGCCAGCAGGATGCCGAACAGCGCAAAGCCGCGCAGCGCGTCCAGCCACTGCGCACGCTCCTGCGCGGATGCGGGCGCGAAAGCTGCGGATACCGGTTCGGTCTGGTCCATCGGGAGGGCGGAAGCAATGCTGTTCATGGTTACGAGGGCGGCTACTGGGAATCAGCCAGCCTAAACAGGACTGTTCGTCGCGCCAACGAACGCAGGTGGGCGCCGGGCCCTGCCAAAAGCCAGCGGCAGGTACGTGGCTAACCTTTGTCCAGTGCTTCCAGCCCCTGCTTGTGCGCCAGCAACGCGGCCTGGGTCCGATCGGCGACGCCGAGCTTGTCCAGCACCTGGCTGACGTAACCCTTGACCGTGCCTTCGGTGAGATCCAGCTGGCGCGCGATCTGCTTGTTGCTCAGGCCTTGCGCCAGCAATACCAGCACCGAACGTTCGCGTGCGGTCAAGGTGTCGATCGGCGAAGGCGGGCGCCGCATCCAGTCCAGCATCTGCCGCTGCGCTTGCGGGTGCAGCCAGGCGCGGCCGGCCGCGACCTCGCGCACCGCCCTGACCAGGTCGCCGCGCAAGGCATCCTTCAACAGATACCCGGTAGCCCCGGCTGCCAACGCGTCGCGCACCTGCGAGTCTTCGGCATAACTGGTGAACACCAGGATATTCACGTCCGGATGCAGGCGCCGTATCGCGGCGATGGTGTCCACCGCGCTGGGCCCGGGCATTTTCATGTCCAGCACCACTACATCCGGAGCGTCGGCAGCAAGATGGTCGAGCGCGGCGAGGCCGTCGCCCACCTCGCCGACGACCTGCATGCTCTCCTGCTGTTCCAGCAGCGCACGCAATCCCTCGCGAACCACGGCATGGTCGTCGACCAGCAAGATCCGAATCGATGGTTCATTCATCTTGGCTTCTCGGCAATGTCGTTGTCGGCACGGGGAAGGTAGGCGTCGATGCGGGTGCCGTGCGGCTTGCTCGGCACGATCGACAGTTCGCCGCCGTGCTCGACGAGCCTTTCGCGCATGTTGCCCAACCCCATGCCGGGCGCGGCGGCGGCAGGCATGCCGCGGCCGTTGTCGCAGACCCGCAGGCGCATGGCCTTGTCGTCGACGGAGAGCACGACACCGATCCGGGTGGGCGAAGCGTGGCGCACGGCGTTGGAGACGGCTTCCTGGCAGACGCGCAGCATCGCTTCCTCATGCGCCTGCAACTGCGGCAGGTAATCGCCGGTATTGAGATTGAGGCGGATATGCGCCGGCACCATGGCGGCGAGCAGCCGCTGCATGGTGACCGGCAATCGCTGCCTGACCGCGGCGCCGGCATCCTTGCGGCTGGGCGCATGGCTCGGCGACAGTTCCCGCAACAATCCGCGCAACTCGGCGAAGGCCAGTTGCGCCAATTCACTCAGCCTCGCGGCGCGGCGTTCGCCCTCGGCCGGGTTGTAATGCCAGGCCTCGCTGAGCGACTGCGCGATCAGGCTCATCGATGCCAGGATCTGCGTGACGCTGTCGTGCAGGTCGCGCGCCAGGCGCTGCCTTTCCTCCAGCAGCGCGACCTGGGTGGAGCGCTCATGCAGCCGCGCGTTGGCGATCGCCACGCCCAGGTGCTCGGCGACGATCTCCAGGCTGGCGCGATCCAGTTCGTCGAAGGCGCGATCGCCCTCCACGTTGAGCACGCCCAGCACTTCATCGCCGTGCACGACAGGGATCGCCAGCTCCGCCAGCGGCCTGCGCACGCCGGGCGGGGTGACGTAGCGCGGATCGCTGGCCACGTCGTTAACCAGTTGTACGCGCCGCTCGCGCGCCGCCGCGCCCATGATCCCTTTGTCGATCGGCAGGCGGTCGGTGCGCTGGATCAAGCGTTTGTAGTCGCCGCCGCGCACACGGACCACCAAGGTATCCGGCTCTTCGGGGTCGATCAGCGGTATGTCGACATTGGGGTACTCCAGCGTCTCGTGGATAGCGTCGGCGGCATGCTGCAGCAGGGTCTCCAGATCCGGTCCCGTGGCGCCGATGGCGGCAACGCGCGCGATCAGCGCGAAACGCGAGGCGCGGCGCTGTTCTTCGGCATAGCGTTGCGCATTGCCGATGGCGATCGCGGCGTGGCGGGCGAACAGGTCGAGCAGATCCTGCGCCCTGGCGTCGAGCACGTTCGGCGGCCATGCGCCGATGCCGAACACGCCGATCAGCTTGCCGCGCGCGCGGATCGGCATGCCGATCATGTTCATGTCCCTGGCCGCCATCCTGCTCGGATACGGCAGATCGCCGTAACGGCAACGCAGCGGCGCGTCCAGCTCGAGCACGCGTCCGGTGAGCCCGTGGCCGCGCGCGAGCACGGCGCTGAGTTCGTCGTGCGGAATGTTGTGGCTGGCGGCAGTGCGGATCGCATCGAGCTCGGCCACGTACAAGCCGATCACGCCGTCGTCGGCGCCGATCAGCCTGCACGCGCGCTCGACGATGCGCCCCAGCAGCGGCTCCAGGGCAAGCTCGCCCGAGATCTCTTCGATCATCTGCGACAGCAGCTCGAGTTGCGCGCCGATGTCGTTGGTGGAAGCGGTTGCCAGCATGGCGGCGATTCGCAGTACTCGTTCGCGGTGGGCATACGCATGTTACCGAGCCGGTAAGGGCTTGGCGCGTACCTGCGGTGGGTAGCGGAACCTGACCAAAGTCAGTACGTCATTCATCTTCCGAAACGGCGTTTTCCGGGCATTACGGACGCCGCCAGGCGATTCCGGCACTGGCCTGCGTCACCCTCGCCCGCTGACGTATTGCGGTGTCGCGGGGCGGGCCGCCGGGTGATGATGCCCGGCTTCGGCTCGGCAGGTTGCGTCCTTCATGGCAGGAAAAATAGTAACTCGCACGCTTTACGGCGCGGGCATCATGCTCGGCCTGGCCATGCTGGCCCTGGCCGTCGTATACGCGTTGAGCCAGGCACGTCTGGACAAACGATACGAGGTGCGCGTCGCGCCCGCCGTGCCGGATCCCGCATTGGCCGCGGAAGGCGCGCGCCTTGCGCGTTCGCGCGGGTGCGCCGACTGCCATGGCGAGGATTTTGGCGGCAAGCTGTTGCTGGACCAGATGCCTTTCGGGCGGATCGTCGGTGACAACCTGACGCGTATGCCGGCCGGCCACGAAGCAGGTTCCGTGCAGGAGCGGATGTTCCGCGCGCTGCATCACGGCGTCGACATGGATTCGCGTCCGCTGATGATGATGCCTTCCAAGGAGTTCGCCAGCCTCAGTCGACATGAGGTCGATGCCTTGTCGGCTTATTTTTCGCGCTTGGCGCCGACCGGGCCCGAGCTTCCGGACAGCGTGTTGGGGCCGCTCGGCCGCACGCTGCTGGTCGCCGGAAAACTGGATGGCTTTCTTTCTGCGGAAGCCATCGACCATGCCGCGGGCATCGTCGCCGAACCGCCGCCGCTGGGTACGCTCGAATACGGGCGTCACGCCGCGCAGTTGTGCACCGGCTGCCATCGCGACGATTTCGGGGGCGGACCGATGCCGCATGGGGGACCGGGTCTGCCGTCAGCCGCCAACCTCACCCCGGCTGCGACCGGGCTTGCGCGCTGGAGCGAGCGCGATTTCATGACCGCCATGCGCAGCGGCCGCCGACCCGACGGCACCGCCATCGACGGCAGCGCGATGCCGTGGCGCGCGGTCGGCCGTGCCAGCGACCTGGAGCTGCATTCGATCTGGCTGTTCCTGCAAAGCCTGCCGCCGATCGAACGCGACGCGACCGCTGCAGGCCGTTAGCGCTCGCCAGCCGACGAACGCCCCGTACTCTTTCCCTTGGGAACATCCCCATGCGACCTCGCCTTACCCTGTTGTCCGCGCTCGCCGATGGCGCGCGCGCGTTCGCATGCAAACCCGGCGATGCGATGTACCGCGAATCGAAGGATCGCATCGGCATCTGCTGATCGGCTTGGAACCGGCGGCTATTCCCGCTTCCATGCGGTGGGCGACCACCCGCCGTTCTGATCCCCTGCGCAGTGGGTGACGCGCAGGTAGGCTTCCAGCGGCAGGCTCCAGGCCCACGCTGGCGGCAACAGGCAAGACCATGGCAATGGCGCGGCCAGCCACCACAGGCGCCGATGCGGCAGCTTCACGTTTTGGTCCGAAGCCGGTAGCAGGATCGGCGGCTTCACGTTCTGGTCCGCGGCCGGCAGCAGGAACGAGAACGGCTGCAACGGTGATGTCTGCGGAGGCACGGCGCCCGCGTCGACCGTCGCCGGCGGCGGAATCAGCGGCTGCGCGCCTTCCACCAGGATCCACTCGCCCGCCGCCACCGATTCCAGTGCGCCGATGTCGATTCCACCGACCGTCATGCGCGCCTGTTCGCTGCCGATCGCAAGCCGGGCATGGATCGGCGGATCGCTCTGCGGCAGCAGCAATGGCGACGGGAACGGCGCACCGGCGGGCGCAGGCGGCGCGTTGCTGCCTTTGTCGATCAGCGGGCTGCCGGCCCTGGGACGCAGCTGACGCTGCGCGATGTCGGCGAACATCGGATCGGTGCCGCGCAAGGTGCCGCTCCATTCGGCCGGCACCAGGCTCGCGCCGGTCTGGACCCAGTTGTTGCTGCCGCTCGACTTGCGTCCGCTGGCCCAGGGTTCACGATCGAAAGGCGCGCATACCGGCGTGTCGACGCTGGCGGCAGGATTCTCGCGCACCACGGCCGGCCCCGGCGTGCTGGTCTGGTAGACCAGGTTGTTGTGCATTTCCAGCCTGCCCTGCCCGAGCTGCACCAATATTGCCGTAGTGCTGCCGCTGCGCGGGAACAGGATCGTGTTGTTGACCAGGCGCACATGGCCCATGTTGCGCCCGTTGAGATCGCCGCCGATCCGCAGCGCGTTGTTCCAGCTGGTCGAGGTATGCACGATCACGTTGCCGACCACGTCCGAGTGCTCGGTGCGCAGGCCGGGCGTCCACGCCGGCGCCTGGGTTTCGCAATCCGGCCCGATCAGTTCGAGCTCCTGATAGGCGCCGCCCTCGAACCAGTTGTAGTAGATCTCGTTGCGTTCGTGCCGGCTCTTGAGCAGATTGCCGCCGTTGCCGTTATGCACGTAGTTGTAGCGCATCCGGAATACCGAACCGGGATGCGCCACCTCGTCCGACTGCATGTAGATCGGGTGCTTGGTCTGGCCGGCGCCGGCGTCGAATATCTCGCTGTACTCCAGGGTGAACGACCCCGAATTGAGATCGGCGCCGAGGATGCCGTGCGCCGGGCAGGCGTGGATCACGCTGTCGCGCACGGTGACGTCGTGCGCCTCATTGAATACGCAGGTGCTGCTGCCGCCACGTATTTCGAAGCCGTCCAGCACCACGTGATCGGACTGCTGGAACTTGATGGTGTGCGCGCCGCCCTGCAGCACCGGACGCGAGGTGCCCGGATCGCGCCGCCAGCGGATGATCACCGGATTGCCCGCCGCGCCGCTATCGTCATCGCCGACCACGATGGCACCGGAGTAAACGGCGTTGCCGTCGACGAGCACCACGTCGCCCGGCGCCAGGTTCCTGGCATTGAACAGCGCGGAAAGTTGCGTGTACTGGCGTCCGCTCGGGCCGACGGTATAGGTCGCCGCCACGGCCGCGCACGGTCCGAGCAGCAACGCGATCGCGCACACGATACGAAAATCCCCACGCATGTCCGTTCCCCACAGTGAAAGCCGGATTCTGGTTCCGTTGGCGCGCGCCAGACACCGACTTTGGTCAGTGTCCGCATTCGCCATGCCCGAGCTGTGACGCGTGGCCCAGAACGGGCAATACGACCGTCCGGCCATGCTCGAACGCCATTTCATGGGCCTGGATCAATGGCCATTCGGCGCCGCTTGACATGCAAGTAAATACTTGCATATAATTCATTGCGTTCCTGGATACCCGCAAAAAAATCATCGGAGCGACGGCCGATGCCGGCAGATTTCTGCCATGGCGACGCATGCAGCCGTCAAAAAACAACCCGCAAGGAGAAATGGCGAATGGTTGATATTCTGCAAAGAGTCGGAATCAAATCGGCCGTGGACGACGTCTACAAGGCATTGACCACGGTGGAAGGCCTTGCCGGCTGGTGGACCAACAACACCCAGGGCGAAGGCGACAAAGTCGGCGGAGTGCTCCAGTTCCGCTTTGGCGCCGGCGGTTTCGACATGAAGGTGCTCGAGCTCGATCCCGCCCGGCGCGTGCTGTGGCAAGTGGTCGATGGGCCCGAAGAATGGATCGGCACGAAGGTGGTTTGGGACCTCAAGCAAGAAGGCGACTATGTCGTCATCCTCTTCAAGCATCAGGATTGGAAGGAGCCGGTGGAATTCATGCACCACTGCAGCACCAAGTGGGCGATTTTCCTGATGAGCTTGAAGTCGCTGGTAGAAACCGGGAACGGCGCCCCCGACCCCAACGACGTCAAGATCGACAACTGGAACTGAAGCCCTGCCATTGGACATCGACAAGGTTTTCAAAGCGCTGGCCGACCCGAGCCGCAGGCGCCTGCTCGACCTGCTGCATCGGGAGAACGGCCAGACGCTGAGCGCGCTCTGCGAGCACCTGGACATGACGCGCCAAGCCGTGACGCAGCACTTGCGGCTGCTCGAGGAAGCGAACCTTGTCGCCATCGTCTGGCAAGGCCGGGAAAAGCTCCATTACCTGAATCCTGTGCCGCTGCACGAGATCTACGGGCGCTGGATCGAAAAATTCGAGCGCGGCCGCCTCGGTGCGTTGCGCGACCTCAAGAGGAGACTGGAAGATGACGACGACAAAACCTAGTTTTGTGTATGTGACCTACATCGCGACGACGCCGGAGAAGGTGTGGCGGGCGTTGGTCCACACGGACGTGATGCGCGAGTACTGGATCGATCCGAGCGGGGGCGACCCCGGCCACGTGAACGTATCGGATTGGAAGCCCGGCTCCCGATGGGAGCACCAACGCCTCGACGAGGCGCGCACGGTCGACATCGTCGGCAAGGTCGTCGAGAGCACGCCTCCGCGGCGCTTGGTGATGACATGGGCCAGGCCGAACGAGGCCGATGACGATTCGAAACATTCCAGGGTCACATTCGATGTCGAGCCGCATGGCGACGCGCTCGTTCGTTTGACGGTGACGCATGAAGACCTCGAGCGCGACCCCAAGATGCTCTCGGGCATATCGGGCGGCTGGCCGAAAGTGCTTTCGAATCTTAAGACGCTGCTCGAAACCGGTCGCGCGCTGCCGCAGTCGCCTTCGGCAACCTGAAGAAGAAGGCGCTTCCCAGAGCGGTGCACCGACACCGCTCCTGGATATCCGCCTCAGACAGACGACATTGCGGGCCGGTGCCAAGACCGGCGTTCAAGCCAATCGCTGCCGCTTCCGATCAGAACGGGATGTCGTCGTCCGCGAAATCTTCCATCGGCGGTTGCGAAGACGATGCCGCGGGTTCGCGGCGCTGCGCAGGCGCCGGACGCGCCGGGCGCTCGCTGCCGCCACCGCTGCTGCGCTCGGTGCGCGGCTCACCGCGGCCTTCGGTGCCGCCGAGCATCTGCATCTCATCGGCGACGATGTCGGTGAAATACTTCTCCACCCCATCCTGGCCGGTGAACTTGTCGTAGCGGATCGAACCTTCCACGTAAACCTGGCGGCCTTTCTTCAGGTACTCGCCGGCGATCTCGCCGAGCTTGCCGAAGAATTTCACCCGGTGCCATTCGGTGCGCTCCTGGGTGTTGCCTTCCTTGTCCTTGCGCACGCTGCTGGTGGCCAGGCTGATCGTGGTCACGGCCATGCCGCCCTGGGTGTATTTGGTCTCCGGGTCGTTGCCGAGGTTGCCGACCAGGATCACTTTGTTGATGCCGCGGGCCATGTCTTGCCGTCCTTATCTGTACGCCGCCCGGATCGGGCAGCATCATTGAATTATAGCCGCGCCCCGCAGGGCCGTAAGCCGATATCGCGCCGTGAGGTCGGGGATATCTGAATCTATGGCCACCGGCCACTCCTTATAATCGCCACTCCTTCGCTCCGGTCGCCCCATGGATTCCGCGCCCTCCCGCCCCAGAACGCTCGACCTGGCCGAGATCCAGGCCCTGGCTGCCGCCGACATGGGCGCGGTCGACGCCCTGATCCGCCGCCGCCTGGCCTCGGACGTGGTCCTGGTCAACCAGATCGGCGAGCACATCGTTGCCGCCGGCGGCAAGCGGCTGCGGCCGATGCTGCTGTTGCTGGCCGCGCGCGCGCTGGGCCACGCCGGGGCGGACGCGCACCAGCTGGCCGCGGTGATCGAATTCATCCATACCGCCACCCTGTTGCACGACGACGTGGTCGACGAATCCGACCTGCGCCGCGGCCGCAAGACCGCCAATGCGCTGTGGGGCAACGCGCCGAGCGTGCTGGTCGGCGACTTCCTGTACTCGCGTAGTTTCCAGCTGATGGTCGAGCTGGATCGCATCGAGGTGATGCGGATCCTGGCCGACACCACCAATGCCATCGCCGAAGGCGAAGTCCTGCAGCTGCTGCACGTGCGCAATCCCGATACCGACGAGGCGGCCTACCTGCGCGTGATCGAACGCAAGACGGCCGTGCTGTTCGCCGCCGCCACCCGATTGGGCGCCCTGCTGGCCGGCGCGGACGCGGGGCTGCAGCAGCGCTTCCACGACTACGGCATGAACCTGGGCTACGCCTTCCAGATCGCCGACGACGTGCTGGACTACAGCGCCGACGAGACCGACCTGGGCAAGCATCTGGGCGACGACCTGGCCGAGGGCAAGGCGACGTTGCCGCTGATCCATGCCATCGCCCACAGCCCGCCCGAAGTCGCCGCGCGGCTGCGCGGCATCGTCGAGAACGGCGACGCGTCGGCGATGCCGGAAGTGCTGATGGCGATCGAGGCGACCGGCGGACTCGAATACAGCCGCGCGCGCGCCAACGAATACGCCGAGGCGGCGGAACGCGCGCTGGAAGGCCTGGAGGAAAACGACGGCTTCGCCGCATTGCGCGGGCTGGCGCATTACGCCGTCGACAGGAGGAACTGACGGCACCGCTTTTCCCTCTCCCTTCTACGGGAGAGGGACGGCCGAAGGCCAGGGAGAGGGTCCGGCTTTTCGCGCGAAACAACAGCAAGAACACGCAGCGCTTCGCTCGCGCCCCCTCTCCTGCCCCCAGATCAAGTCTGGGGCAGGCTCTCCGGGCATCCTCTCCCACGAAGGGAGAGGAAAAAGCAAAAACGACACCGCCCGTTTGCGCATTTACTTCGTCGCGAATTGGTCCGCGAAGAAATCGTCCATCATCCGGAACGCCCGCTTGGCCGCCTTCTCGTTGTAGACGCAATTCGGCGGACTGTTGGATTCGGGCTGCGTGAAGCAATGCACCGCGCCGCCGAAGTCGACGAACTGCCAATCGGCCTTGGCCGCATCCATTTCCTTTTCGAAGGCGACGATGTTCTCGTCGGTGACGCTGCTGTCGTCGGAACCGTTCAGGACCAGGATCGACGTGTTGATCTTGTTGTCCTTGATCGGCACGTAGCTTTCCAGCCCGCCGTGCAGGCTGACCACGCCGCCCTTGATGTCGCTGCCCGAACGGGCCAGCTCCAGCGCGACCGAGCCGCCGAAACAGAAGCCGAAGGCGCCGATCTTGGTATCGTCGAGCGGAACCTTGCCTTTCTGCGCCTTCAGCGTATCCACCGCTGCCTGCGCGCGGGCGCGCAAGGTCGTGCCGCCGTCGGAATAGGCTTTCTGCGTCTGTTCGCCGGCCTCTTTCGCGTCTTTAGGCCGCACGCCCTTGCCGTAGACGTCGGCGATCAGCACCACGTAATCGTCGCCGGCGATCTTCTTGGCCTTTTCCACCGAATCTTCGGTGGCGCCCATCCAGTTGGGCACCATCACCAGGCCCGGGCGCTTGATCGCGTTCGCATCGTCGTAGACCAGATAGCCGCTGAACGTGTCTTTGCCGACTTTGTATTCGACCGGTTCGGATTTCATGGCGGCGAAAGCGGAAACGGAGCACAGCGATAAACCGACAGCGAGTAGCGAACGGCGCATGGTGACAATCTCCCGGGTTGTGGATGCGACCTGACCTGCTTTTGCCCTGTAGAGCGGAGCTTGCTCCGCTGCTCTTCGTAAGAGCGGCTTCAGCCGCGAGCTCTTGATGCGTCTGCAGCTCGGGAAAAAGCTCGCGGCTGAAGCCGCTCTTACGAAAAGCCGAAGCAGCGGAGCAAGCTCCGCTCTACGAAGAGATACCCAGGCCGGGTATGGAGGCGATGATATCCGGATCGAAACCGGCCAGCTGCGCGAAATGCCGGCCACGCTGGGTAAAGTCGCGATAGACGCCGTAGCTCGGCGCGCCCGGCGACAGCAGGATCACGCCCTCGCCCGCCAACGCGTCGCGAGCCCGCACCATGGCTTGCTCCAGGTCGTCCGCCTGCAGCAACCGGAAGCCCGCCGTTCGCGCCATGCCCACCAGCAAATTATGGATGCGCGGCCCGTTCTGGCCCATCGTGACGATGACCGCGGGTGAATTGGCTCCCATCGAAACGGCGAAATCGGACCAGTCGATACCGCGGTCGTGGCCGCCGAGCAGGATCGCCACGCGGCGGTCGCGGAAGACATCGAGCGCCGCCAGGCTGGCGTGCGGCGTGGTGCTGATCGAATCGTTGACATAGGCGATGCCGTCGCGCGTGCCGAGCGTCTGCAGGCGATGCGGCAACGGTACGAAGCCCTGCGCCAGCGGCGCGAGCGCGGCGGCATCCAGGCCCAGCGCTTCGATCGCAGTCAGCACCGCGCACAGGTTGCTGCGGTTATGGCGGCCGGGCAGCGCGACCGCACGTGTGTCGAATACGAATTCGCCGCCGCGGTATAGATCGTCGCCGCGCAGATGCCAGCCGTCCTCACGCCCGAACCAGCGCACGTCGCTATCCGGCAACGACAACGCGGCGAGTTGCCGGTCTTGCGCATTGAGCACGGCGATGCGCGGTTTGCCTTCGGTGAGCAACGCCAGCTTGTCCTCGACGTAGCGCTGCTCGCTGCCGTGCCAGTCCAGGTGCTCGGGAAAGATATTGGTGACCACGGCGACCTGCGGGCGCACGCCTGAACCTGCAACGTCTCGCGTCTGGTAACTGGATAGCTCGATCGCCCAGAACTCCGCCTCGTCGTCGAGCAGTTCCAGCAACGGCAGGCCGATGTTGCCGCACAGCGCCGTGCGGTGCCCGCCCGCGCGCAGCAGGTGCGCCAGCAACGCGGTGGTGGTGCTCTTGCCCTTGGTGCCGGTGACGCAGATCGTGCGCGCCTCGGGCCGTTCGGCGAACCACAAGGCCGTGCCGCCGACGAAGCGCGTGCTTTCGTGCGCGGCGATCAGCGCTTCCGGACGGTAGGGACTGATGCCGGGCGATTTGATGACGATGTCGAAGGCGGACAAGCGGCCGGCGCTGGCCTCGGTTTCGACGCTCAGCGCGGCATCGCCGGCGGCGCGCGCATCGGCCGCTTCATCGGCGTTGCAGAACAGCGTCAGCGGCAGCTGCGGCAAGCGCGAACGGATCGCCCGATGCGCCGCGCGACCTTCGCGGCCCCAGCCCCACAGCGCGACGCGCCGGCCTTCAAGCTGCGAGATACGCACGCAGTCTGTCCCACAACGCCGGCGGCACGCGGTGCTCGTCGTCGATCACCAGCAGCGGCGCGATGTCGAGTTCGCCCGGATCCAGTTGTGGCCGGATCTCGCGCCGGAAGCGTTCGACGATGGCATCCTCCTGCCATTCCGGCCGCTCGGCCAGCGTCGCCATCGCCGCACGCGATTCCTTGCCCTCGCCGACGCATTCGAACGGCTTGTGGTCCTGGAATTCCAGCAGCGCGTCGTAGCCCGCGATCTGCGCCGGATCGTCGAGCAGGTTGCGGCCGAAAATCGCCACCAGGCGCGGCTTGGACATGAACGGCGCCAGCGCCAGGAACACGAAATGGCACTTCGGGCACACCCCGCACCAGCGGCTGACCGGGCGTTCGCCGAGCAGATGGAAGTTGCGGTTGCAGCTGGAGAAATGAGCGTCGTAGCGGTCGGTCCTGGCGAACTGCCGCGCCACCGCCAGCTCGCTCAGCGGCCGCAGCAGGGAGTAGTAATGCAAGTCGGCGGCGACGCGGCGCTGTACGTAGTCGCCGAAGTCGCGCTCGAAGGCCCAGCCTTTCGACCACTGGTGATTCACCTCCCCGGTACCTTCGATGATGCTGCCGTAGCTGGCCGAACGCTCGTTGGAGAACACGACCTGGTCGACGCCGAGCACCACCGCGGCGAACACCAGGATCGCCGAATTGATGGCGGTCACCGGGATATGGCCGTTGTACGCGCCCTGTCGGTTGTAGTCGAACAGTTCCGGCGCCAGCTGGCGTCCGATGTTGAGCGTCGGCAGGCCAGTACGCTCGGCGCAGGCCTTGATCAGTTGCGAGCCGCCGACCCAGGTCACCGTCTGTTCGACGCCGAGCGCGCGCAATGCCTCGATGCTGACCAGCGAATCCTTGCCGCCGCCGATGGCGACGAGCGCATGGCGGCGCAGGCCGGCAGCCACCGCTTCTGCACTTGTGGGAGGGGCTTCAGCCCCGACGGTCGGGGCTGAAGCCCCTCCCACAAGAGCAGAAACCGGGAAACGGATGCGGCCATGCAGGTTCAGCCCGTTGCGGTAGGCGAACTCGCCCAACCCGTTGACGTACAACTCTTCCAGCAAGGCCGCCGTCGCGGCATCGATATCGTAGGAATCGATGCGTATCTCCGCGGGCACCGCGGCCTTGTAGTAGCTGACGCCGGTGATCAGATGCAGCAACCGCAGCGCCTGTTCCGCTGCGTGCGCACGCGCAGCGTCCAGCACGAAGGGCGCGCCGGGGATCGTGACCGTCTCGATCAGCTCCGGACCGTCGTCGAAGGCGTACGCCAATCGCGCAACGCCACTGGCGGCGTCGAAATCGCAGCGGACGAAGCGGAAAGCGCGAATCGCATCCCGGTTGAAAACGAAGCCGGTCATTCCAGGATGTCCTCGGACGGCAAATCACGCAGGTTGTAGGCGTTCGCCATCACATAGCCGTAGGCGCCCGCTTCGGCGACCAGCAGCACATCGCGTTCCGCGGTCGCCGCGGGCAGCAGACGCGCCTGGCCGAGCACGTCGCCGGACTCGCAGATCGGGCCGACCACATCGAAAGCGACGCGCTGCGCGTCATCGAGGCGCGAAAGGTTGTGGATGCCGTGATAAGCCTCGTACAGCGTCGGCCGCATCAGCGCGTTCATGCCGGCGTCGCCGCCGATCCGGCGCACGCCGTCCTTCTCGACCACCTGCGTGACGTGCAGCAGCAGCACGCCCGACTCGGCCACCATGTAGCGGCCCGGCTCGATCGCCAGCTGGAAGCGCGGATAGGCGGCCTTGATCTCGGCCAGGCCTTCGGCCCAGGCGGCGATGTCGAAGGCGCGCGCGTCGGGTTTGTAGGGGATCGGCAGGCCGCCGCCGATGTCGATGATCTCGACCGTACCGATGCCGTCGGCCAGGCCGGCCAGTTCGGCATAGACCGCGCGCCAGTGCTTGGGCAGGTCGACGCCGCTGCCGAGATGTGCGTGCACGCCGACGATGCGCACCTCCAGCTCGCGCGCACGCGCGACGAAAGCGTCGAGCGCGGCGACCGGCAGGCCGAACTTGGAAGCGGTGCCGCCGGTCTTGACCTTGGCGTGGTGGCCCTCGCCGCGGCCCAGGTCGAGCCGCACCCAGATCCGGCGCCCGCGGAACACTTCCGGCCAGTTATGCAAGGCTTCGACGTTGTCGAGCGTGACGCTGACGCCGCGCGCGAACGCATCCTCGTACTCCGCCCGCGGCGCGAAGCTCGGCGTGAACAGCACGCGCGACGGATCCAATTTCGGGAACAGGCCGAACACGTGCTGCAACTCGCCTTGCGATACGCACTCCAGGCCGAAACCTTCCGCGTGCAGCGTACGCAGGATGTCCGGGTGCGGATTGGCCTTCAGCGCGAAATAGCGCCGGTCGATCGCGGCGACGTCGTTCAATGCGCGCGCGCGTTCGCGGACGATCGCCAGGTTGTAGACGTAACGCGGCGTACCGCGTGCCGCGACCAGCAGCAGCTCATCGCGGCGGCCGCGCCACCACGCCGGCGGCGCCGGCACGGGCGGTCCCTGCACGATCTCGCGCCAGCTCGGGCCGAACACGCTGGCGTCCTGCACCGGCATCGCGCCGCCGCGCACCAGCTCGGCGTGCAGGTGCGGCAGCAGGCCGTCGGCATCGGCCTCGTCGATTACGAAAGTCAGGTTGAGGTCGTTCGACGACTGCGAGATCAGATGCACGCGCTCGCGGCCGAACGCGGCCCAGATGTCGGACAGCTTGTGCAGCAGCGAACGCATGCCGCGCCCGACCAGGGTGATCGCCGCGCACGGCGCGATCACCTTGACCCGGCAGATCTCGGCCAGGTCGGCCGACAGCTTGGCCAGCACGTCGGTGCTGACCAGGTTCTCGCTGGGGTCCAGCGACACGGTCACGTTGGTTTCCGACGAGCCGATCAGGTCGACCGACAGGCCATGGCGCTTGAAGCGCTCGAACACGTCGGCCAGGAAGCCGACCTGCTGCCACATGCCGACGCTTTCCATCGACACCAGCACGATGCCGTTGCGGCGGCTGATCGCCTTGACCCCGGGCACGGTGACCGCGGCGCCATCGATGCGGGTGCCGGGCAAATCGGGGTTTTCGGTGTCCAGGATCGCCATCGGCACGCCGCCGTCGCGGCAGGGCTTGATCGAACGCGGATGCAGCACCTTGGCGCCAGTGGTCGCGATTTCCTGCGCTTCGGCGTAATCCAGGCGGGTCAGCAGCCGCGCATCCGGCACTTCGCGCGGATTCGCGCTGAACATGCCGGGCACGTCGGTCCAGATCTCGACGCGCTGCGCGCCGAGCAGTGCGCCGAAATAGGCGGCGGAGGTGTCCGAACCGCCGCGGCCGAGGATCGCCGTGCCGCCGTCGGCATGGCGCGCGATGAAGCCCTGGGTCAGCAGCAGCGACGCCGGCTGCGCGGCGAAACGCGCGTGCCAGCCGTCCTGCGCCTCGCGCCGGCACGACACCGACAAGCGCGTCGACCACTCGTTCTGGTTGGGCAGCGCGATGGCGTCGAGCCACTCGCGGGCGTCGCACCAGCCGAAATCCAGCCCCTGCGCGCGCAGGTAGGCGGCGCCGAGCGTCGATGACAGCAGTTCGCCCTGGCCCAGCACCTCGGCCTGCCAGTCCAGCGGGCGCGACGCCGCGCGCGCGTCGCTGGCGAGTGCACGCAACGCGGCCAGGCGCTCGACCAGCGCGGCATCGGCGCCGATCTCCAGCTCGTGCGCGAAAGCGCGGTGGCGCTCGACCAGCGCGTCGATGCGCGCGGCGGCATCGCCGGCGCCATCGGCGATGGCCTGCAGCTCGTTGGTCACGCCGGACAGCGCGGACACCACCACCAGCACGCGCGCGCCGCTCTCGTCCGCGCGTCGTTTCGCGAGCCGACCGATAGTGTCCCAGCGATGGCGACGCGACACCGAGGTGCCGCCGAATTTGAGCACGATCCAGCGATCGGAAGAGGTGACGGAGGACATAGAATGCTTGCTGGCCCGGAAATCGGGCGCGAACGCGCAATTCTAGTCGAAGCCCACGCCGGAAGCCCCCTCGCATGTCCCCACGCCGTTATGCGCAACTCGAAGTCTTCGCCAACCGCCCCGGCGCCGGCAATCCGCTGGCGGTGGTGCTGGACGCCGACGGCCTCGACGACGAGGCCATGCAGGCCATCGCACGCTGGACGCGGCTGCCGGAGACCACCTTCGTATTCCCGGCCACCTCGGCGGACAGCAGCTACCGCATCCGCATCTTCAGCCCGCGCCGCGAGGTACCGTTCGCCGGCCATCCCAGCGTCGGCACCGCGCACGCGGTGCTCGAAGCCGGCCTGGCTGCGCCGCGCGACGGCCTGCTGGTGCAGGACGGCATCGCCGGCAAGCTGCCGCTGCGCGTTTCGGGCGAAGGCCGGTCGCGCACCATCGCCGTGCGCACGCCCAGGGCGCGCGTGCTGGAAACGGCCGATCCTGCCGATCCCCGCCTGCGCGACGTGCTGGCCGGCCTGCCGCTGGGCGAATTGCCGCCGGCGCTGATGGATGGCGGCCGCCGCTGGTGGCTGGCGGAACTGCGCGACGAAACCTCGTTACGTGCCGCCACGCCGGATTGGGAAGCGATCGGCCGGCTGGCGCAAGGCACCGACAGCATGGGCATGTGCGTGTTCGCGCGCAGCGACGATCCGGTCTACTACCTCGCCGTGCGGGCGTGGGTGGGCGCGCCTGCGCAGTTCGAGGACGCCGCTTCGGGCGCGGCCAACGCCACGCTGGCGGCCTGGCTTGCGACACGGGACGCGTTGCCGGGCGAGACGGGCTTCTATCGCATCAGCCAGGGGCGCGAAGTCGGCCATGACGCCATCATCGAACTGCAGGTCGACGACGACGGCGAAGTTTGGTCGGGCGGACGCACCGTCACCGTCGTGAGCGGCCATATCGACTGGTGACTCGGGCTTTGTGGATGCTTTTGTGGATGCTTTGGCTCTGTAGAGCGTAGCTTGCTGCGCTGCTCTTGCCCGGCGTGAAAAGCAGCGCAGCAAGCTACGCTCTACAAAATCGCCGTCGCGCCGCTTATTTCGCTTCGTAAACCGACTTGCCGTCGATCCAGGTCGAACGAATCTCCAGGTCATCCAGCTCCGAGACCGGTACCGCCAGCGGATCCGTCTCCACGATCACGAAATCGGCAGGCAGCCCCGCCACGAGCCGGCCGCTGGCGTTCTCGTCCTTGCCGGCGTAAGCCGCATCGGCGGTGAAGCCGCGCAGCGCTTCGGCAACGCTCAGCTTCTGGTCGGCCAGCCAGCCGCCGGGCGGATCGCCCTGGCGGTCCTGCCGCGTCGCCGCCGCGTACAGGCCCAGCCGCGGATCGACCGATTCCACCGGGAAATCCGAACCCAGCGCGATGTGCGCGCCGGAGTCGAGGAAACGCCGCCAGGCATAGGCGCCAGCGATGCGTTGCTTGCCGACGCGGTCCTGCGCCCAGGGCATGTCGGACGTGGCATGCGTGGGCTGCATCGAGGCGATCACACCCAGCTTCGCGAACCGCGGAATGTCGTCGAGCGAAACGATCTGCGCGTGCTCGATACGCCAGCGATGATCGGTCCTGGCATCGTCGCCGAGCACGCTTTCATACGTATCGAGCGCCAGGCGGTTGCCGCGGTCGCCGATGGCATGCGTGGCGATCTGTACGCCGCAGCGCTTGGCCTTGCGTACCGCCGCCTCGTAGGCTTTCGGTTCGGTGACCAGCAATCCGCGATTGCCGGGGTCGTCGCTGTAATCGGCGAGCAAGGCCGCGCCACGGCTGCCGAGCGCGCCATCCATGTACAGCTTGACGCCCTGCATGCGCAGGCGGCCGCTGGCGTGGCGGTAAAGCCCGTCCGTGCACAAATCCTGCAGCGCGGCCTTGTCGCCGTCGGCATAGGCCTCGATGCGCAAAGGCAGGCGACCCGCGTCGGCGAAGCGACGGAACAGCGCTAGGTCCTCGCGCGAGGTGCCCATGTCGTGCACGCCGGTCAGGCCGTTGCGTGCGGTGGCCTCGAGCGCGCGTTGCAAGGCCTGCTCGCGGAATTTTTCGTCCGGCATCGGCACGACGGCATTGACCAGCTGCATCGCGCCGTCGACGAAGATGCCGGTGGCCGCGCCGTCGTGGCGCAGAATGCGCCCGCCCTCCGGCTGCCAGTCGCCTTGCAGCGTCTTGCCGGCGAGCGATTTCTCGACCACGCGCAATGTCGCGGAGTTCGCCCAGCCGGCGTGTCCATCCACGCGCTCCAGCCAGACCGGGCGGTCCGGGAAGGCAGCGTCCAGATCGGCTGCGGTCGGGAACTTGTTGTCGCGCCAGTCGTTCTGGTCCCAACCGCCGCCGAGCAGCCATGCGCCGGCCGGCAGGGTTTTCTCGTAAGCGCGGAGCCGTGCGATGACATCCGCCTTGTCGCGGGTGCCGACCAGATCGACGCGCATCAACGCATAGCCCAGGCCCATCACGTGCGCATGCGCATCGATCAGGCCTGGGATCACGGTGGCCGTGCCGGCGTCGATGCGTTCGGCATCGGGGTAACGCGCCAGCAGCGCCTTGGCATTGCCCAGCGCCAGTACCTTGCCGGAATCGTCCCAGGCCATCGCTTCGGCGGTGGGCCGTTGCGGGTCGGACGTGTGGATGCGGGCTGCCGTCAGCAGATGCGTTTCCGCGGCATGGGCCGGTGCGGCTATCGCGCAAGCCAGCGCCGCGGTCAAGACGAGACGATGCATGAGGAGTTCCCGAATGGTGCTGCGGCAACTATGCAGGCGCATGCGTGCAAGAGCAATCGCGCAAGCCTCCCGCTCGCGCCCGTCGTTGTAGAGCGGAGCTTGCTCCGCTGCTTTTGCCTTCGACTGGACCGTCCCGAGGCAGGAGCAGCGGAGCAAGCTCCGCTCTACATCTCGTGTCGCCGCTGGTCGCTGCGGTGGCTCACTTGCGGTCAGCCGTGCCCGCGGCGTTTTCCTGCCGCGTCACAGCACGCCGTCCCAGCGCCACCATCGCCAGTGCCGGCAGGTACATCAGCAGGCCGTATATCGCACCGGGCAGCGCTATCTGCGGCGATTGCAGCAACGTCAGCGCGATCACGATCGCGAGCGTGGCGTTCTGCACGCCCACTTCCATGCCGATGGTGATCGAATCGCGCAACGCCAGGCGGCTGACGCGCGCCAGCAGGAAACCCAGCCCGATCGCGGCGCAGCACAGCGTCATCGCGGCCGGCCCCATCTGCGCCAGCCAGGCCGGCAGGTTCTCGCGTTCGGCGATCGCGATACCGACGATCAGCAACAGCAGGAACGCCAGTGCGAACTTGCTGACCCAAGGCTCCACGCGCCGCACCAGCGACGGCGCATAGCGACGGATGCCCATGCCCAGCAGCACCGGCACCAGCACCAGCGCGGCAAGGTGGCCGATGGCCTGTGCGACCGGCAGGCTGATCTCGCGGGTCTCGCCGCCGAACACCTGCAAGGCCAGGTTCACCAGCAGCGGCAGGCTGACGAAGGTGACCAGCGCGCTGATGACGGTCAGCGTGACCGCCAGGGCCACGTTGCCGCGCGCCAGGTAAGTCAGCGCGTTGGAAGTGCTGCCGCTCGGGCAGGCCGCGACCAGCACCAGCCCGACCGCGAACTCGGTCGGCAGGCGGAACAGCCATGCCACCGCAAAGCCAAGCAACGGCAGCAGCGCATAGTGGCCGAGAACGCCGATCAATACCGGCTTGGGACGTTCGCCGATGCGGCGGAAGTCGCCGCCGCTGAGCGTCATGCCGATGCCGCACATGATGATCGCGATGGCGATCGGCAGGCCAAGCTTGATCAGCAGGCTGTCTTGCACGTACACCTCCCCGGCTGCAGCGGTCGCGATGTGGCCGATCGTAACCCGGATCGTCACGGCGCAAGTCACGCAGGCCAGGCGGACACCGTAAAAAAGGAAGAGGCCTTACGGCCTCTCCCTTTCAGCAAGGTCTTTTTCAAGGCGCGCCGCTGGAATAGCGGCCGCACCGTGTCGAACGCAAAGCCGTGCAATCTTCAGGAAAAAATGCAGATCCCCCATACCGATCCCTCGGTACTGGTGACCTGACCGTACGCGCCGCCCGCTATCCCGCAACCGAACTTGAGATAAGGACAAAAAGCGCCGGTGCACGTTTGTTTTGCCTGCGCGGTCGGTGCATAGGTGAAGGTCAGAATAGCGACGACCGCGGCAAACGCGAAAACCAAAGGACTACGCATACGTTCTCTCCGGGATAGGTGAGGTAGCGGCAAGCGGCACCCTCGCAAACTTGAAGGCAAGCAAGACGGAAAGCGGAGGAAGCCTTTCGGCCCCCTCCGCTTCAGCAAGCCGCGACGATCCGTATCGCCGGCTTTTCTGTAAAAGCAGATGCGGCTAGTAGGTGATTACGCACGCGCCCTCGGTGTGATCCCCGAGATATTCCCCGCCAGCGCGGCCGCACGCTGCCATGAGGTGCTTGCAAGTCCATTCGCCGGAGCAGAAGAGATAAACACTTCGTGCTTGCACAGCCGGAACGTACATAACAGCGGATACGACGATCACTGCAGCGAACGCCAGAGCAAGATAATTACGCATGGATCTCTCCTTGAGGAAATGGACAAGCAATGCCCCACTTGAGCGGGGCCCTTGCCAAGACGAAAGAACCCGAAAGAAGGGGACATCGGGGATCGCTCCCCAGCCAGGCGTGGAAATGGGCAGTAGGGCGCGCCCGAAAGCCGGGACGTTAACCAGACGGAAAAACGAAAAATTGGCCATGCGGGCGCCACTTCCGGTCCCTTGTCCCCAAAAAAGAAGGAAGGGCCTTTCGGCCCTTCCTTTTTCAGCAAGCTTTTGTGTGTTCGCCTAGCCATTGTGGTGCGGCCTTCCGGATCGTAACTCGAATCGCCGCCGCTTGAACTTGCGCAGCCGCGCCTTTTTCAAGTGATGCAGCACAAAGATAGTGAAGCCTGCCGATCTGTATCAGTCGTAGACGCAGACGTCCGGGCCTTCGAACTCACCGTAGGACTCGACCGCCTGACGGCACATTGCCCCAGCGGTCTCGTAGAGCTCCTCGTCGCCGCGAGCAGCCGTCTTATGCTCTTCGCTAGACACATTGAATCCAATCGTCCCGCTAGCCGGGACCGACTGGAGCAGGTCTACCCGCACAGCCTTCAAGTCGCGAGGGACGGCGGGAAGGGCCAGGGCTGGAAAGGCTGATGCCACGCCGATCACGAAAGCGATCGCTAAAATGCCATGGTTACGCATATTGAATCCTCTTGAGTGTCAGGTGGGGGCCCGTAAGAGAGGGCGTGTAATAGGACGGACGGCTGAGAAAAAAGTGGCCATGCGGACGCCACTTCCGGTTCTTGTCCCCAAAAAAGAAGGAAGGGCCTTTCGGCCCTTCCTTTTCCAGCACGCTTTTGTGAAAGCGGTGTTCGCCTAGCCATTGTGGATGCAGACGCCCCAAACCAAGCCATCGGGATAGTTGATCTGGCTATACGCTCCCGTGCATGAAGCCGCCAAGCCCGGGCAATAATCGTTCCAGCAGGTTTCGGTGTACTGACGGGCCTGCACTGTCGGGGCCAGGGTGAATGAGGCTGCGATCGCAGCTACGGCGAGCGCCAGGGCAAAATGATCACGCATAAATACTCAACATGTGAGAGGAAATTCGCCCTCGTAGATCGGGCGTATACAAGGACGGAATGAATCCGAAAAAGTGGCCATTGGCGAAGAAGGCGAGGCTGCGCTTTCCGGATATTCGGGGCAGATGGAGCAACTGCCGGTCGGCCAGGCGCAAACCTTCGAGGAGGCGAGGCACCCGGACTTCTCGCTCGCAGGCTCCCTGAAAAAAGAAAGGGGCCTTTCGGCCCCTTCCTCCCCCGCTCGCCCGGATCACTCCGGCCGTACGTCCACCCGCACCCGGATGCGGTCGCCCGGGTGGTAGTCGGTGCGGGTCCGGTAAGTGCGGCCGCCATATTCGTAACTGACGTCGTAGCCGGCGACACGGTTGTCGTTGACGCGGCTGTAGCCGTAGCCGTC
>Ga0193753_10000197_pt1 | contig 58268 bp, 43 predicted proteins | sample H1c2metaG_FD_144925 | JGI IMG/M metagenome (GOLD analysis project Ga0193753, IMG submission 144925) | Soil microbial communities from a riparian zone of the East river system, Colorado, United States - H1c2 | ecosystem: Environmental > Terrestrial > Soil > Riparian zone | place: USA: East...
CGGTGGCGGCGCGAGGCGTCGCGCTCGACGAGCTCCATGAATCGCGACACGACCCGATGGGTGGGACGCTGGGGCGCGACGCGATGCGCCGCGGCATATTGGCGGGCCAGTACGATGAGCGTCTCGAACAACTGCGCGCGCAACAGGTCGACGCTGTCCCGGCGATAGTGCGCCAACTCTCGCTGCATCACTGCGAGACGCGCCCGCACGCGGCGCGCGACCGCCGGCGGAAGCGTGAGCGCGGCGCGCGCCGGGTCGGTATGAAAGTAGGGCAGGCGCTGAAGGAACGCGTCGTCTTGCAAGAATTCTCTAATGAACGAATCCTCGAAGAACAAACAGACGCCGTCGAGCTGCGTCGTCTCCCACCGCCGTACCTGGCCCGGAGTCGTGAAGAACACCGCCCCAGGGCGGACGACGTGTCGGTGTGAATCGAGCCAGAACCACCCGCTACTGCGTGTCACGAGGATGACGTCGAAGAACCCGAGCGAATGCGGCTGGTCGGTGAAGAAACCGGTCAGCTCATGCACCCAGGCGACGTCGATCAGCAGGTGTCGCCCATACTTGCGCCGATTGAACGCCACCCGGACGACACCTGTCTTGGGAGCTTCCGAGGATGGAGATGTACGGGTTCTTGCCATGCATCGAAAAGTACCATTATTCGGCGACTTCATCCATCCGAGAACATCGCGGCGATCCGTAGAATATTGGATCGCCATGCGAGCGCAGCGGCTCGCGCGAGGCACTACGATCTCTGACTCTCCATACGACTCGCGATGTTCATGAACAAATACTTCGGTTGGCTTGGTACCATCGCGGTGGCTGCGGGCGCGACGCTCGCTCCGTCTGCCCGCACGGAAGCGCAGCAGGCAGGCGCGGCAACAGCGTCGCCCTGTCACGCAGATTCGAATTACCAGCGGCTTGCCTTTTGGGTTGGCGATTGGGAGGTCGTCGATTCCACTGGTGCTCACTACGCGACGCAACGCGTGCGCGCGGTGGTCGACGCGTGCGCGATGACGGCCGAGTGGACTGGCCGCGTCGGCGACAAAGGGTTGAGCATGTCTGGATTCGACGCGCGGGCAGGGGAATGGAGGCAGATCTACGTGTCGAACCAGATTCCGTTTCCGTCCGGCGCGCCGGTTCGGAAATCCGATCCGTCGTACCGCGGGCCGGGCGTTCGTTTCATACCGCTGGTCGAGCCAGCAGACGGCAGTCTCGCGCGCTCACGCGTGACGATCCTGCCACTGAGTGATCACCGCGCGATGCAGCTGTTCGAGGATTCATCGGACGGCGGCACGACGTGGCACGCCGTCTTCAAAGCGGAGCACCGGCCGCAGCCCGCAGGTGCGCCGTAGCGGGTTGTTGGTCAGCCTTTCGTCGCAAACCCGCGTGACGTGAGCACGACGCTACGCAGATCGATTCCCAATTCACTGCGGATTTGTGTCACCGCGACGTCGCCGAGGCGTCGCTTGAGATCGGCGTCGTGATTTTTCACAGCCTGGCTGTAGGCCGCCTGCTGTGTGAGGAATTTCAGCATGACGCCCTCCGCGAGTTCCTGCCGCTGCGCCTCGTCCAGCGCCATGTACGTACGGTTGCGGGAAAAGACGCCCCGCACCTGCTGCGCGACCGCGGCACCCGCGCCGCGCGGCCCATCCGACTGACCGTTGGCCACGAGGTAGCTGAGCATCCAATAACTGGCAATCGCCTCGGCAACGTCGCCCGGGTGAAACCCTTCGTCCGCCACGAGCGACGCCCAATTGTCGACGGGATCGTGCTGTCGCAACACCGCGTCGTATTGATCCGCCGCTCGAGCTCCCACCGTTTTCCGAACGAGGTCGACATACTGTTGCTTGACTCGCGCGGTGACAGCAGGGGATGCGTGGTAGCGCGTAATGTCCACAGTCGGGGCCCCCGATCCGCCGGCTTTCGACCGACTGGCTGGATCGGCGAGAATATTCTCGAGCACGAGACCCGGGATGACCGGGGAAATCATGTCGATCGGGAACACCGCGGGATCAGTCTGCGCATGGGCCGTCGATCCGCCGAGAGCGAATGTCATCACAAGCCACACCCTTGTCGCTCGCATCGCTTGCCTCTTTCGTATCCGTATCGACCTCTCCATCGACCTCACCTCCGTGAACTCGTTGTGCCGGCCTGTCGGTTGGCGCTCGATCGCGTATGAGAGTTGTGGCAGACATTCGACGATAAGGGATGCGCACACAACCGCGCAATTGACGTCGCTATCCAGGACATTGATGAGCGCGTCGTGGCTTCGTGCGCTGGCAAGCCCGGCCGCTAGCGTCTGACCGCACCATATTTGGCGAACAACTCGTCGATCCGCGCGTTCCCGGTTGGATAGTCGACCACGTGCACGTTTGCCCCTGCTTGCAGGAGTCGCTCGAGCACCGGGACGTAGTCGACTCCATCGACAGGTATGTACAGCGCGAAGTGGAGTGTCGAGTTCAGCAACGTTCCTCCCCACTTGTTTTCCGCTTCCAGTGGCACGCTGCGACGCAAGAGCTCGTCGACCGCGACCATCATTCCATTTGCACTTGCCCAGTGCAGCGCGGTCATCTTGTCGCTGTCCATCGCCACAGGGTTGACGCCAATATCGAGGAGGAACAGCGCGACCTCGGACCTGGCGAACTTGCAAGCCCACGCGAGCGCGAGCTCGATGTGAACCCGTGGGTCGGGCGGCACCGGAGTCCATGGCGTCGAGATGAGCGGCACACCCGGTTTGAGTGTTCTCGCATCGACCACCATGTCGCGCACCAGATCCAGCTGTCCAAGTGACGCCGCGGTGACGACGGCGTCGATACGCGCGCCGCGTCGCGCCAAGGTCTCAGCCGGATCGATGTATCCGAAACGCAGCGCTGTCATGAGCGGTGATTCATCATTAGCCACGCCATTGACTGCGGCTCCGTAGTCGAGCAGCGCTTCGGCGATTGCCGATTGTAATCCAGCCTTCGCCGGATGCGCGCTCGACACGAGAAGATTCATCGTGGTTTGCAATGTGTCGGTGCCGTAGGTATCGGCGCTCGCGTCGGGCTCGGCACCGGCGCCCAAAAGGTATCGCGTTATCTCGACGGCATTCGTCGGCGTCTTTTGACGAAAGTCCTCCACACCGTTGGCGGCCACGTAGTGCAGCAACGTGACGTGGTGAACGCGGCTCGATCGTTCGCGAATCAACCTCGGATTGGCGATGACGAGCGCAGCGAGCGTTTCGAGATGACCGTTCACGACGGCGTCGGCGGCGCGCTCGAAGTCAACGTCGTGCGGGTCGAGCTGGGAATCACCGCCGACATGGCGCGCGAACGCCGCCCAGTTCTCGAAACTGTGCGCTTCGGCGATCACGAATTGAGCGTCGGCGAGCCCGAAGCGATCGACGCGGTCGCCGGGGCGACGTTTGGCCGCGACCCGCTCGATGATGCGCGTGACAGCCCGGTCCATACTGTGTCGCACGAACTCGGAGGGAGCGACGCCGAGCAGGGCGACCAGTGACTCGAGCCATTCGGTTGCCCAGCGACGGACGGTGTTCGGGTCGTCCGATTGTGCGGCAGCGACGAGACTTTTCGCGCGCTTCTTGTACTGGTCGAGATTCGGCCGCGGCGGAAGCGGGAGGGTATCCATACGAAGCTCCTTGCAAAGGTTCGCCTGGAGTCCGCTCGTGTCAGGCGCGAAGGAGATTCGTGGATTTCGGTTGTGTTACAGCAGGGTGGGCATGGCCCTTTCCGCGGACTGGGTGCGCCCCTCGCGCTGCTTTTGACGGTAAATGGCGCCCGGGTAGGCGTCAAGGTCGTTCACTACGTACTCACTTCACTGTGTCCGGCAAGGCGCGCGGGTTGCGTTTGAATAGACTTAGGGCGATAGACATAACGTCATAGACGGTATGAATCAGGCGCGTTCTTCCTTCGACCTCATTCCTCCTACGACGGTGACGACTTCCATCGGTGATCGTTCAGCGTCCCTGACCACGTTTACGCCGCCCAAGGCTGATTCACCCGGCGACGGAAGCGGCGGCGTACCAGCGCGCGGCGCGCAGAGTCTTACACGCCGGCTCCTCGAGCGCTTCGCGCTCATTGCGTTGGGCCTGTACCACATTCCGCTCTTTCTAAACAATTATCCATCCCTAGGCGGAGGTGGGTTCAACGACGACGGGCTCGCGGTGCGATGGGGGCATGTCTTCACACCGCCGGGCGTTTGGGTCGCGCGCCATGTGTTCCATATGACGGGACCGATGCCGACCGCATATCAAGGGGACAACGGCGACGTCGGTGAGGAGTTCGGACGATTGCTGCTGGCAGTCGGGATCGCGGTCGTTGGAGCCGTGTTGTGGACAGCGGCAGACCGAAAACGCCCGCGCGCCCAATGGGTTGAAGGGGTTCTGCGTTTGCTCCTACGGTATTCCATCGCGCTCGGACTTGTGGGCTATGCGCTCGCGAAGATCCTCCCGGTTCAATTCCCGCCGCTCGACGCGATTGCCTTCGAAACGCGCGTTGGCGATTTGACGCCGATGGGCCTGTTGTGGCGATTCATGCAATACTCGCGACCCTACAGTCTGTTCGGCGGGGTCATGGAGTTAGTCGCCGTGTTGTTGCTCTGCTTCCGTCGAACCGCAACGCTGGGCGCCCTGGTCTGCCTCGTCGTGATGACGAACGTGGCCGCGCTCAACTACGCGTACGATGTGCAGGTCAAACTCTACGCGACAATGATGGTCGTCTCCGCCGCCGTGCTCGTGTTGTACGATGCGCGGCGCTTGCTCGCGCTCTTCGTGAGCAACCGTCCGGCGCCGTCCGCCGAGTTGTCACACCAATGGCAAGACCGACTCGGCGCGCCGCTGCGATGGACGATCAAGGTTGCACTCGTCGGCAGTGTCATCGCATCGTCAGTGATTGCGATGACGTCGACGGTCGGCCGGGACAGCGCGGGGTCATCTGGCGTCGACGGCGCGTGGGTGGTGACATCATTCGCGCGCGACGGGCATTCGCTCGATTCCACGGGCAACTCGGCTCGGTGGCGACGGCTAGTCGTCGACCGCAACGGCGTCGCAATTCGGATGGAGAGCGATTCACTGGTGCGATGCCGCCGCGCCGCGTCGCCCGATCCCGCGATGATCACCCTCAGTTGTTCAGGAAAACGCCAGGGCCAACTGCGATGGGCGCGAACGGGCGACGCATTGCAACTCGGCGGCGCATTCGCTGGTGCGCCGTTGACGGCCGCCGCGCGACGCGTGAATCCCTCCGACTATGCGCTGCTGCGAAGACGGTTCCACTGGATCTACGACCGATAACGACGTCAGGGCGTCGTTGGAAGGCGGAAGATGTTGAACACGCCACTCGTGCGATGATCGTTGGAGTTGCCCTCGGGCAACGCAATCTTTCCGTCGACGACGATCGGACTGTTCCAATGTCCGGCGCCGACGTCGAGCGTCGCGAGTGCCCGTCCGGTCGTCGGATCGTAGACGCGAAGGTGTCCGCCGGGATCGTACACGTAGAGTAGTCCGGCGGCGACCAGTGGACTCGTTCCGCCGTTGCCGTTGTGCCACACCGAAGTCAGATGCCCGCCGGACACGGTCCACGCGGTCGTGCCGCCGTTGTCGGCGGCGAAGAGCCACGTCGCGGAACCCGAACGCATGACGGCCGGCGCGGTGAACAGTCGGTCACCCGATGGCGTCGACACCATCTCCGATTCGGCGCCTTTGTGGCCCGTGGTGCCCCGCATGGACGGCCATGTGAGAAGTCTAATCTTCCCATCTTTCCCACCTTGCGCGACGACGCCGTTGTCGAGCAGCACCGGCGACGTCGAGCCGAGGTCCGCATCGCTGGCGTTGAGCGCGTCGGTATTCGACGGCGTGTAGTTGCCGAGCAATTGCGTGGCGTCGGAATTGAGCTCGAGGACGGCGTCGCCCCAGTGGGTGCTGCCGTTCCAGCGCGCATTTCCCGTGGCCACGAAGATGTTGCCGGTCGTCGTGTCGATCACGGCGCCCGCCCGTCCCCAGATGGCGGAATCGCTCTCGCCGCACGACTTGGGATCGATCAGGCCGGTGCGATCACTGCAGAGGGAATTCCACACGTGCAACAACTGCCCGGTGGACGCGTCGATGATCGCGACGTGCCCTTGATAGGGCGGTTCGTCGCCGATGTATCCGCCAGTCACCGCGATCACATGACCGCGATCGAGGTTCAAGGGCGACGCGAGTTTTTCTCGTGCGGGCAGATTGGTGATCGACGTCGTCCACAGAACGTGACCGTCCGCGACGCTGAGTTGGCGGATGGATCCGTCGGGCGACGCGGCATAGATCGACTGACGATCGAGCGCGGCAACCGGCGTTGCGGTAGTGACGCGATAGCTGCCGGCGAACGACCCGTAGTCAGGCGGCGTGAAGCGCCACAGCACTGTACCGGCGTCGGCGTCGATCGCCAATGTTTTGCCGTAGGTCGTGGTGACGAAGAAGACATTGTGCGTCGCTCCGCCGGCTTGCACGCCGTGCAGATAGATCGCCGAGCCGTCGACAGTCCCGTCGATCGCCACCTTTTGCAGAGACAAGGACGCCACGTTGCCGGCGTTGATGCCCGTGCTGTCGGTGGACACGCTCGTGCGCGCGGCATTCCAGCCGAAGCGCGTCCAGTCGTGCGAGCTCGCCGTTGTCGGCGTGGGCGGATGAGTCGAGTCGGTGCCGGTTCCCACAGCGCCTTCCGCGGCGTCATGCGCGGCGCACGATGCGGTCACGAGGAAAACGCTGAGTGCGACGAACACACTTCGAAGACTGCGCATACCGGCCGCCTGTGCGAGACTGTTGAAGAATACAAGGTCGCGACAGCCGAAGCGATCACGACCGGAAGCCCGACAACGGCTTGACCACGCCGCCCGCGTCGATGTATTTATGTCCGCACATAACACGCTTGGTGCTCTGCGACTTTTTGTTTCGAGCCGTGGAGTTGCAAAAGGGAACCCGGTGTAAGTCCGGGGCGGCCCCGCCGCTGTAAGGGTCGACGTCGAAGAGCAACGCTGCCACTGCGAGCCAAAAACTCGTGGGAAGGCGCTCTCCGACGGAGGACACCCGAGCCAGAAAACCTGCCAAGCTGATGGAGCCCAGCATGCCCTCGTGGGAGGGGCAACGGGACCGATCTCGTCGCGTCATGGAGACCTATGCGTACGCCTGACCGCGTATTCATGCGCATTCTTTGAATCGCGCGGGCATGCGGGGCTTCGGGAGTTGGTGATTGTGCGGTTTCGCCCGTTCGCCCGTTTCGCTGTGTTCGCCCATTGACCTGACCGATGGATGCTTTCCGCAGCCTCATGACCGTCATGCTGATCGCGGACGCACGGCCGGCCGAGACGCCGCACTCAACTTGGCCGAAGGAGAATTATGAGAAGTATAAGCACGATGCGTGGCGATACCGGGCAAACGAGTCTTGCCGGCGGCATCCGCGTTTCGAAGGGCTCGGTGCGAGTTGAGACATATGGCACGATTGACGAACTGATTGCGAATCTCGGCCTCGCGCGATCGGTCTGCGAAGACGCGGGAATCGCGGCATTCGCGAAGAGTGTGCAGCAGGACCTATTCAAGATCGGATCGTCGCTGGCGACACCGCCTGAGAGTCCCAAGGCGCAGGTCGTTATCGACGCTGCGCTCACGGAGCGGCTGACGGTGGAAGTGCATCGCCTCGAGGCCATCGATGGGATGCTCGCCGACTGGTCGATCGCCGGAGAACACACTGCCGCCGCCGCCTTCGATGTGGCGCGCACCATTTGTCGTCGCGCGGAGCGCGCGCTGGTGCGGCTCCAGGAGGACGACACCGCAGTTCAGCCGACCATTCTGGCATACATCAATCGTTTGTCCGATTTGTTGTGGTTGTTCGGCCGTAAGCTCGAGCGCGACGCGGGTGTGAATGGATCGTTGCGCGACGCGACCGGAAAGGCGGGCAACCGCTTCTCGCGCGCGTGGTGACGGGACCGTGATGGCGGGTTGCCTTCGCTGACACGCCGATGAATGCGAGCGCGCTAAGTCGCCCGTCTCCGATCGTCGAGATCTACTCCGCACTTCGCGCGCTCGATGCGCGTTGGGGCGTGGAGATTGCCACGCCGTCCGGGCCGGGATGGATCACCGGAACGGATCTCAGGATTGCGACAGTCGGGCCATTTCGCGAACTGCTCGAGCGCATCGGCGAACGCGCGAGGACGAGCGACCGCCGGACGATCGCGGCGTCATTCGGCCTTCGTTACGGGTGGGCGTCGGCGATGGCGATCGCGCCATACTTGCGGTTCGCCTGCGTGCCGGACGTGTCGCTCGAAAATGTGTCGTTCAAGTTTCGTGAGTCGACCTTTTTCGAGCGAACGGCGATGTATGAGCCACGGGGAACTGTGGTGGCCGGCGATCCTCGCGCCGAGCATCCCATGCTGACCACCGTCCCCGACGATGCGGCGTTGCTGCAATTCCTCAGAACGGTGCTCGTGTCGCAGAGCGCGCCGGTCGTGGACGCCTTGTACGAATGGTCGGGATTTGCCCGCCGCGGAACGTGGGGCATGCTGACGTCATCGTGGGCGTCTCAGTTCACGGCGCTGTGCGAGAACCGAGACGATCATCGGACCGTGTGGCCGCAGCTCGACGCCCTGTTCAGCGGAGACGATGTCGTAGCGGCGATGTGCCCGACCATGCATGCGGTGACCTACCTCGACGCGACGCATCTCTATCAACGCCGGGCGAGTTGTTGCCGGTACTATTTGCTGCCTGAGGGCGACCTCTGCGCGAGCTGCCCGCTGGTATCGGACGACGAGCGCCTCGCGCGCAATCGGGAGTGGATGAAGACGCAGTTGGAGCGCCGCGCACAGCACCGTGGTCACTCTTGAGGCCAAAGACAAACAGAAACAAAGAGGGCGGCCCGCATGGCCGCCCTCTTTATTGTTCAACCGTCCTTCTGCTTCTAGATGTGCGGCTTCTTCGGTGCGGCCGGCGCTTCGGCACCCGTCACGACGATCTTCGTCGACATCCCAGCCTTCTTGTGCGATTGCTCGGACATCGGGCAGAACACCTCGTACGTTCCCGGCTTCAACGTCACCGTGAGCGACGCGGATTGGCGCATCGGGATCGCGATCGTTTCCTTGTCGACGCCCTGTCCCTGTACGTGGAACGCGTGAGACATCGAGCCGACGTTCTTCACGCGGAAGGTGACCGGACCGGCCGGCACCGTATCGCGTCCCAATTCAACCTTCCATTCGGTCAGCGTCACAGGGACCGACTGTGCGCTTGCTGCTGAAGAGACGACCGCCAATGCAGCGACGATGAGTATGCGTTTCATGTGCGATTCCTTCGGATGGGGGTTTTTACTTCGATGCTGCGGCGAGCGCCTTGATCGCAGCCGACATGGCTTTGACTCGCGTAACGTCCTTCGCGCCATTGGCGTCCGCGTCAACCTGCGTCGCGAGCGTTGAAAGCGCCTTGCCGCGAGCAGCGCCGGTCTGCTTTTCGGCAGCGGTGAGCGCGCTCGAGATCGCGGTGGTGCGCGCAGCGGCCAATCCTTCGCCGCGCACGAGCTGGTCGAGGTACGACCGCACGACGGGGAAGGCCGCCGGCCACACGATGTGCGGCTGGCTCTGCGGATTGTACTCGTTCATTCTGACGAGCTTTGCCGCCGCGAGCTCGTTGGCCGAGAGCTTGTCGCTCGGCAACAGCTCGAGGACGTCGAAGCCGCGAGCGAGCTCGGAGGAGTAGACGTAGCCGTTCCAGTAGTATGCGCCCCACGATCCACCGGTCGTGTAGCGGCTGCGGCCACCGGCAGCAACGGAGTCGGCGGGCGAATCGATCGACCCGCGATCGAAGAACGCGATCTCGAACGGATGATCGGGATCGGTGAAGTCGCTGACGTCGATGCCGCCTTGATACCAACCCTGCACCATGATGTCGCGGCCCGGTACCGGAACGAGTCCGCCGTTGTGCGATACACAGTTTTCTTGCGCGCTCTGCGCAGTCGGAATCTTGAAGTACGCGTGTTCGGTGTACTTCTTCCCGTCGGCGATGGTCAGAATCGTGTTGCCGCCCATCTCCATCATGCTCGTCGCCTGGCAGTTCGGAGCCGTGCCGCCGCCCCACTCATCGGTGAACACGACCTTCGATCCGTCATTGCTGAACACCGCGGTGTGCCAGAGCGAGAAGTTCGTGTCGGCCGCGGCATCGAGACGCACCGGCTTTTCCGGATTCGACACGTCGACGAGGAGTCCGTAGCTGCCGCACGCGCCCGCGAGCAGATGCATCGCCGGATACGACGTCACGTCGTGGCAGTTTCTGGGACCGGTCGGCGGCGGCGGGGCGGAAGTGTCGGATCCTGCGCGTGCAGCGCCACGTCCACCGCGTCCACCGCCGCGTCCACCGCGGCCACCGCGGCCACCGCGGCCACCACCGGCGCGGGTCGGCGCCGGCACCATGTTCGTGAAGATGCGCGCGCCCGTCACGACTTCGGCCTTCTCGGGATGCGCTAGCTCAACTTTGATCACGTCGAGGCGGAACGTGGAGTTCGTCTCGTCCGCCGGATCATTGTTCGTCTTGCAGCCCGCCAATTCGCTCTCGGGACGGACGCCCGCGCTTCCCGAGATGTAGATGTAAATGACGCCCTTGTTCTTCGGGTCCGGGATGATCGTGTGCGTGTGCGATCCTTTGCAGCTTTGCACGTTCTTCACGAGCTTCGGCGCGCTCGGATTAGAGACGTCGTAGATGCGCACGCCGGCCATGTGAGATTTGTGATCGGCGGTGTCCTTGATCCCGCCCTTCGCGCAATCAGTGCGATTCCCATTTCCCTCGGCGGAGATAAAAAGCAGGTTGCCGTAGATCGACGGGTCGCCCTGCGACGTGACGCACGGAACCACCGCAACCTTGGCCGGCTTGGACGGTTTGCTGATGTCCCAAATCGAGAAGCCAGAAAAGTTGCCCTGGTAGACGTACTTGCCGCGGAACGCCATATCGGAATTGATGAACGTCAGCCCCTGCACCGAGTCGAATTCCGCCGCCTTTGGTGTGAACGAGACGAGACGCATGCCGCTTGCTGCCGATCCCGCGTCCAGCCGACCCGCCTTGAGCCCGTTTCGCGGATCGCTGCCGGTTGGATACGTCTGCGCGAAGAGCGCCGGCGCGGCGGCGAGGGCCAATGCCACGGCGAGTGAGCAGGTTCTGCGAGCTATTCCCATCAGGCGGATCTCCGGAAGTGGTCTCAAAGGTTGGACAGCATTTGTTGCATGAGTTGGATCTCGGCGGTTTGTACCGTCACGACGTCGTTGGCGAACACAGACACGTCGACGTCCTGCGCGGCCAACGGCGAGGCGAGTAGATCCTCGACCATCTTGAGCGCGCCCTCATGGTGTTGAATCATGAGGTTGAGGAACTCTCGATCGAAGTCGGCGCCCTTGGACGCGTCGAGATCTTTGAGTTGCTGCGCCGTGAGCATCCCAGGCATCGTCATGGTGCGCCAGGATCCCGTGTCGGGGGCAGCTTGTTGGTGATCGACGAGCCAATTCTGCATCAGGTGGATTTCCGCCTGCTGCGACTGGTCGATCTTGTTCGCGAACTTGAGCACGCGCGGGTTGGCTTGGCGGGACGCGGCCATTCTCGACATATAGATGGCCTGCGCGTGATGGGCGATCATGCCCTGCATGAAATGAACGTCCGCCTCGGTATACAGCACGCCCTTGGGAATGGTCACCGGCATCGCCATGCCCACCATGGTCTGCTGCTTGGCTGTGCCTGCTACGGCTTTTTCGGGCGGCTTCTGTGACGAGCAGGCGAAAGCGAGCGGAGCAAGAAGGGCCGCGGCGAGCCGATGAGCTTTGGGCGTGTTCACTGTGTCAGGCGTTTTTGGGCGATAGAAACAGGAGGAATGGCATGTAACGGTATCGGTGGGACGGCCCGGACGCTAGCGCGTGCGAACGCGCAAGTGGTTACGCTGCAGGGCCGAGAGTCGTTGCCCGCGATGGGTCTTGACGGGAGCTCTCGTTAGTATTTAACGATGGCCGATCAATGGCTCTGTGGGTGGCGGGTCGCGAGCCGCTTTGACGTTCCGGAGCTGCTCGCGCGGGTCGATGATGACGGCGAGCCCGATCTCGTCATTCGCGTCGGCCGGATCTTCGAGCATTTGGTGGACGGCGGCCGAGCCGAATCGACGCTCCAAATCACGTCGCAGGGTGCGTGCGTTTTGGCCGTGAGCGGCGTCGCTGTGTTTCTCATCGACGCCACCAGCCACGAAGTGACGATCGATCCGTCGCCCGGCGCCGATCCGAGCAACGTTCGCGCGGTTCTCCTCGGCACGGTGCTCGGCATTCTCTGCCACCGGCGCGAACTGCTGCCGCTGCACGCGAGTTGCGTTGAAATCGATGGCGTCGCGGTCGCTTTCACCGGCCCGTCCGGAATCGGAAAGTCGACGCTGGCGGGAGCATTTGCCGCCGCGGGACATCGGGTGATTGCCGATGACGTGACCGTGGTCGATCTCATCGCAGCGAATGGACCGCTCGTGCGCCCGACCTTTCCGCGCCTGAAGCTTCGCGCTGACTCACTGAGCCATCTCCAACTCGAGCGAAGTAGCTTTCCCGAGGGGCCTTTTGAGATGCAGAAATATCACATGCCCATCGATCGAGCGTTCAGTCGACAGCCGGTGCGTCTCGCCGCGGTGTATCATCTCGGGCGACCATCGGCGGCGAATGAGAAAGGAGGCGGAGTCATTACGGGAATGGAGAGCCTTCGCGCCGCCACCGACGCAGTCTTTCGGCCGGTTGAAGCGCGGGCACTGCGCGGCGCCGGCGCGGTGTTCGCGTCTGTTGCGCGCTTGGGCGCGTTGGTTCCGTCATACGCGATCGTTTGGCCAACGGGGTTTTCCGAGCTTATCGCCGACGTTGAACGGTTCCGCGCTCGACACACCAGCATGTCGCACTCGTAATCGGCGTCGTGTGACCGGCGACTCAATCGAGCGGCCCCCGAATCCGCTGCTGGACGCGGTCAACCCGAACGTTGCACGGTCGATGCGCGAGCTGATCGACGGAGCGCTTCGAACGCAGGTCATTTACGTTCTCGCGAAGCTTGGAGTGGCCGACCAGCTCTCGCTTGGACCTGAAAGCGCAGAAGCTCTCGCACAACGCCTCGCGGTGCATCCGGACCGGCTGCGGCGCGTCCTCCGCTTCGCGGCGACGCTCGGTGCGCTGCGCGAGCTCGACGACAAGCGTTTCGAGCTCACACCCGGCGGCGAATACTTACAGACGGCGCATCCTCGTTCGCTTCGGCCGAGCGCGATCCGAGCCGGCGAGGGTTTTTGGTCGGTGGTCACCCATCTGCTCGATGCGGTCCGAACCGGGCAGACGCCGCACGACGAGCTCCATCAACAGGCCTTCTTCGAGCGACTGACAGCGCGCGACGGCGATGCGGCATTTGGGACTCGAATGGGTGGAAGCGCCGGCGACCTGGCCCGGAAGGTCGCGACACTCGACTGTGTCGCGCGCGCCCGCGTCATTGTCGACGTGGGCGGCGGCAACGGGACGGTGCTCGCGACGCTCCTCACCGCGCGCCCGCAGCTTCATGGTGTCTTACTCGATGTCCCGGCCGCGCTCGAGGTTGCTGGAGAGCGGCTCGCCGCCGCCGGCGTCCGCGACCGCTGCACGCTCGTGGCCGGTGATTTCTTCGAGGCGATTCCATCGGGCGGGGACGTCTATCTTCTCTCGTGGATTCTCCACGACTGGGACGACGAGCGCGCGCAACGCGTGTTGCACACCTGTCGTGACGCGGGCGGCGAGTCCGCGTCGCTCCTTGTTGCCGAGATCGTCATGCCCGGTCGCGCGGGGCCGCGGGACGCAGCGGCGCTTCCCACGTTCGATCCGTTTGTCGTCGATCTTCAGATGCTGCTGCTCACGGGTGGACGCGAACGAACCGAGGATGAGTATCGGGCGCTGTTCGCGACCGCCCGCTATGAGCTCACGACGGTCCATGCGGTACAATCGATTCGGGGTGTAAGCATTTTTGAAGCCACACCAGTCTCATGAACGTCGAATCGCCGCCGCCCTCTGCGTCGTTTCCACCATTTCTTTTACGAGTAGATACCGAAGTCCACTCCAATGCCGGCGAACGTTCCTTCGGTGAGTTCGTCGATCGCGCCGTAATCGATGAGCGTCGGCGCAACGTATGCCCGCCGTTCGCCTGCTTCGCCGGTCCCGTCGGCCGCCTGTGCTTCCGTAAGATCACTCATTCGCATATCCTCCTGATTGTTTTTCGTCGGCTAGAGTCAAACGGACGCTTGATCATTCGACGACGCACGTGAGCAGCTGCATTCAGCATCAAGTTGCGGGCCGTGCTCGCGGCAACGGACGGACGGTCGCACGGTCGCGCGGTCAGCCCCGCTGGCTGGCCGGATCGCGACGGAGCCACATCCCGAGCACAGCCGCAGACCACAATCGAACCACGCCGGCAAAATCCATCGCGTCGCCGCGGGCGAAGCGCGCGTAGCGCCCGCGGAGAGCGTCGATGTCCACATATGGCTCGAGGACGGACGGGTCGCGAACAATGATGTCCTCGAACGGTGCGCGGTTGGCGCGCAAGGACTCGACGGCGTGTAGCCCTGGCAGGCCCTTTCCCGCCCGCCACTGAACGGTCCTCGGTAGCGCGCCTTCCATGGCCCGCCGCATCACAATGCGTGAATATCCGTTTGCTAACTTCTGGTCGGCCGGGAGCGCGAGGCAGTATTCCGCCAGTCGCCGATCAAAAAATGGGTATCGCCCCTCGACGCCGTACGGCGCCAACGCTCGATCGAACAACTCGAGCCCCTCCGCGAACATCGGTGCGGTCAGTTGCTCGAGGTGCTGTTGGTGAACGCTCAACGCCGGACGGAAGGGTTGCCGAGCCAACCGGGCGTGATCGCGGGCAAAGGCGGGGGCGAGAAGGACCGACGCGTCGTCGGCCGACCCTCGACCGCGCAACCGAGCCAACCCCTCGATCCATGCGGGCGGCAGCAACGGGGCCACGACCTTGGCGGCGAACAGGCGTGAGAGTGACACCGTGTTTCCGCCGACGTGCTTCATCGCGCGGAGCTCGCGATGCAGCGCGACCGCGCGTCCACGAAGAAACAGTTCGACGGGACGCGCGTCGCCACGCGAGACGATGCTATCGCCGCCGAGGCCATCGAGGAGAACGCGAACGCCGCCGGTCCGAGCCGTCCCGGCGATGGCCGTGTTCAGATAGATGTTTGGCGCGTATGGAGGCCCGTCCGCGAGCATGGGCTCAATGTCGGTCCAGGCCGTGCAGCCCGCTGATTCCGAGTCGATCGTGCGAGCGGCGAAGCCACCGGTCTCGAGAACGGCATGTTGGTAGTCGCGTTCGTCGGCCAACGGCGTGTCAGAGAAGATCCAAGAGAACGCGGGGAGCGGCCCGTGTCCGCGAGCGATACACTGGTTGCGCGTAGCAACGGCGATCGATGACGAATCGAGGCCGCCGCTCAAGAGAACGCCGAGCGTTTCGGGTTCCGGCACACGCATGCGAGCCTGGATCGCCCGCGTGAGATGGTCCGCGAAACCGTCGGCGTACTCTCCGTCGCTGTGGAAGCGGACGCGTCGCCCCGAGTCCGGTGTCCAATACCGTCGGATTGTCGCGCGGCCGCCGCGGAGCTCCAGTGCGCAGCCGCCGGGCAGGCGCCGAATGTCCCGGTAGAACGTTGGTTCCGTGGCGTCGAAGCGAAGCATGAGATAGGAGGCGATTCGGCCTTCGTCGAGCGCGCGGGGAACATCAGGCACGCACAATGGCGCACGAATCTCCGATCCGAACGCGAAGCACCGCTCGGGAATAGCCGCGTAGGCGAACGCCTTCACTCCGAACGGATCCCGCGCGCAGAAGAGGGATCGATTGCGACGATCCCAGATCGCGAAGGCAAAGTCGCCTTCCAAGTGCTCGGGACACTTGATTCCCCACCGCCGGAATGCGGCAACGACGAGTGCGCTGTCGCCACTCGTTTTGGCCTTTGACGGAAGGCCGCAGGATTCGATCAATTCGTCGCGGTTATCGAGCCGGAGATCGGCGACGATGACGAAATCGCCGGCGTCCTCGACGCGGGGCTGGAGGTCGTTCCGAGACTCTGGGGTGGTGAACAGCATGGCATGCGCGAAAGCCGCCGGACCCTCGCGCCACACGCCACGGTCGTCGGATCCACGATGGGCGATCGCTCGCGCGAGTCCATCGACCTCGTCGACCGTGGCGGGTCGGCCGTCCAGCCGCACGAGGCCCGCAAAACCGCTCATTAGTTGCTGCCCGGCCGAACCTCGATCAAATCGTGACGCATCATTTGGCGAAACAATTCGAGCAAGTCGTGCTCGACCTGCACCGGCGTCACCTCGAACTCGCTGACGATGCGATCGATGATCGCGGAAATCGGCGTCGGAGTTTGAACCAATTCCCAAACGCGGACGCCAACGGCGGTGAGGCCGTGATACCGGCCGCTCGTCATGCCCATGATGACTATCTCACCCCCAACGCTTGCCGCGACCTGCTTTGACGACGCGACGACGACCGAATGGTGGGTAAGTTCCGTTAGAGAATGCAGGAGAGACCTGACTCAGGAGAAGGAGGTGCGCGCGCCCGAAGGCTGCATTTCCTATGCCCACGTTGTCAGATCTGAAATTGCAAGACACACACATACACACACACACATCGCAGGCGCAATGAGAACCACGGCAGATCAGCCGGAGGGACTCCACTGACCGACGTCCATCACTCGATGAACCGCCCCTGTTGCCGAAGGAGTGCTTCCAGGAAAAAGTAGTCCGCGTACACGATGCCCACGTCGACTTCCGAATGGAATGGACGCGCCCCCGTCGAATGCGCGAGGATCGCACCGCGCGCCGTCGGCGGCGCCAGGTAGCTCGAGGCGAGCGACGCGAGCATCCGGTCCGCCGCTCCTCGATAGCGATCGCTCTGATCGGCCCGGCTGTAGCGCGCGAGCTCGTACAATCCCGACGCAGCAATCGCTGCCGCCGAGGCGTCCCGCTCGCTGCGCGGAATCGCCGGATCTCTAAAGTCCCAGTACGGCACAGCGTCCGGCGGCAAGTGCGCGATGAACCAGTCCGCTGTGCGCTGCGCCGCGACGAGCAATTCCGGTCGTCGCGTATGACCATAGGACGCCGACAGTCCGTGAATCGCCCACGCCTGTCCGCGAGACCACGCCGAGGCATCCGAGTAGCCTTGCCACGTGACGGTGCGCTCGAGCGCGCCCGTGGCCGGGTCGAACAGCGCGATGTGCGCCGTGCTGCCATCCTCGCGCACGTGCGCCTTCGCGGACGTCAACGCGTGGCGCTCCGCGATGCGAGACCACGCCGTATCCCCGCCGTGCGATCCCGCCCAGAACAACATCTCGAGATTCATTAAGTTGTCGACGATCACAGGGTACTTCCATGCCTTTCTGGCGGTGGTGTCGCGCTCCGTGTCCCACGACTTGATCGCACCCACGCGCGGGTTGTAGCGCGTGACCAGCGACCGGCTCGCCTGCATCACCACGTCGCGATAGTGTGGATCGCCCGTGAGCAAAAACCCGCGGCCGAAACTGTCAAAGATCATGAAGCCGAGGTCGTGCGACGTCGTGACGTTCTTCATGCTCTCGAGCCCCACGGTCCATCGCTCGGCCAGCGTACGCCACTCGGGAGAACCGGTCTCCTGATACATCGACCACAGCATGCCCGCAAAAAATCCGCTCGTCCATTCGGTCGCCACGCGTTGCAGCAAATTTCCATCGGCGTCGGTGGAGCGCGGATATCCATTGGCCGGATCGAGCGCGGTCGCCGTTTTGCGCAGTTGTTCCGCGGATCGGTCGAACGCCCGCTTGCTTAGAGCCTCTAGGGGAAAGTTGACGGCGTCGGGATCCTTGATGCTGATCGCAACCGGGATGTGCTCGATCGCTCGCGCAAATGCCGAATCACCGAGTTGCGCCGCGGCTCGGCGCAACGGCGCTACAAACTCTCCGGGGCCCTGTTCGGCGATGTCAGCCTTGGGGAATTTGACGGTGGAGTCAGCGTAGGGCGCGACGAAGAGAAGGGCCTTCTCGATGCTGCCGCCGTCCGGCGCCGCGTAGTGCCACAGATCCACGCCGATGTGCCGCCCCATCTCGGCGAGCATGGTGAACGCGTCGAGGTTGAAGAGCGAGTAGTGCAGGGGACGCGTGCGATCGAGCTCGCGCTTCTGTTTGCCGTCGGCGTCGATCTGGCTCGCGATTCGGGCTTTCGCGCTTTCGTCGATCGTCTTTCGCGCGAGCGCGGTGTCGCCGACGAACAATGCCAGCGCCGCGACCTGTTCGTCGTAGAACACACCATGATTGTTCGTGGTGGCGCGTTCCTCCGTGCCATTCTTGCTCTCTAACAACCATGTCAGATACGCCCGGCACCACACAACCATCCCTCCGGCATCACTCGCGGTCCAACCCGGCGCGCCGTCGAGCAAGCGAAGGGCATCGACGAGCGCCGGCATGTCTCGGGTGTCGATGATCCCATAGCTGCGGCCATCGGTCACACCGAGGACCGCCTGCGCGAAATTCAGATTGGGATTCATTCGCGTGGCGGTGTCGAGAAAGAAGACACGAAGATGCTTCGCGGCGCCCTGCGCGTACCTCGCGTCACCGCTGAGATACCAAGCGAGAGCGAGCGCGTGCACACGGGCGATCGTCTGCTGCAGCCGCAGGCCGTCGTGATCTTTCCGACTCTCGGGATTCATCTCGCCGTCGCGGTTCACGAACGGCAGCCCGTTTGGAGTCGCGGGGTTGGGCCAAAAATACGGCGCCATGCTCATGTAGTCGTGCTTGGTGCCGCTCGACGGGACGCGACCCTTCTGCATCACGCTGAGGGACGGCGCCGCGAGCGCGGCGCGCGCGGCGGCGAGCACCACATCGAATGTCGGCGTGAGCGCCGCATCTTTGCTTGCGAAGAGTCGCTTCGATTCGGCGAGACGCTCCCCGCGCAACAGGATCGTGCGCGGAGCGCCGGGCGCCGATTGCACTCGGCCATTCGGACTCTGGGCATTCTGCGCACGGACTTCGCTTGACCCGGCGAAGGGTCCGAGACTCAGCAGTGAACACACGCCAAGCCAGCGGCGGAATGCAGGATGGTTCGCCTGCACCATGATCAACTCTCCCGCGAAATTCCTTCCCAGAGGCCCTGCAGATAGGTCGCGCCGAGTGCGCGATCGTAGAGCCCATAGCCGGGGCGTCCGGTCTCGCCCCAGATCATGCGCCCGTGGTCCGGACGCATCGGTCCGCGAAACCCCGTCTCGTGCAACGCCGACAGCACCGCATGCATGTCGACATTGCCAAACGCCGACGGATGCGGCACTTCGCTGAATGTCCGCGGGCCGGTGACCTTCACGTTCCGACAGTGGGCAAAGTGAATGCGCCCGCGAGATCCGAGATCTCTCACGATGGCCGGCAGATCATTCGCCGGATCGGCGCCGAGCGATCCTGTGCAAAACGTGACGCCATTCGCCGGCGAATCGACGAGACGCGTGAGACGATCGAACGCCGCGCCGCTCGTGACGATTCTCGGCAATCCAAAAATGGACCACGGCGGATCGTCCGGATGGATCGCCATCTTCACCCCAGCGCTTTCGGCCACCGGCACGACGCGCTCGAGGAAGTACGCCAGGTTTTCCCAGAGCGTCTCGTCGGGAACGGCACGATAGGCTGCCCGAAGCTCGCGCAGCGTCGCCGCGTCATATGCCGTCGCCCAGCCCGGCAGATCGCCGGTGCCGTGCGAGAGATCGATGCGCGACAACGCGGCGTCGTCGTATGAGAGCGCCGTTGAACCGTCCGGTTGCACGGCAGCGAGGTCGGTGCGCGTCCAGTCGAAGATCGGCATGAAGTTGTAGCAGAGCACAGGCACGCCGACTTCGCCCATGTTCCGTACACTCTCGGCGTACTGGTCGATCAAGCGATCGCGCGTGGGACGGCCGAGCTTGATGTCTTCGTGCACCGGAATGCTTTCGACGACAGACAACGTGAGCCCAGCGGCGTCGATCGTCTCGGCAAGCGCGGCGAGACGCGGCTTCGGCCACACATCGCCGACCGCGATGTCATAGAGCGCACTCACCACGCCGCGCACGCCTGGAATCTGCCGAATGTTCCGAAGCGACACCTGATCGTCCGCCCCGTACCACCGAAAAGTCATCAGCATGCGCCGCACACGCTCGGCGTGGTCACCAGAGCCCCGGCATTAGAAAATCCTTACGCACCGGCGTAAACACGTCGATGAGTGCTCCGTCTTCCAGTGCGCGCACGCCGTGGACGACATCCGCCGATGCGTAGAAGCAGTCGCCGGCGACCAGTTGCGATGTCTCTTCACCGACGGTGACATCGAACCGTCCTGCGACGACGTAGGTCGCCTGACGATGCGGGTGTTGATGCAACGCGCCGACGGCTCCCGCTTTGAACTCGACCCGCACGACCATCAACTCGGTGCCGTGACCCAGCACTTGTCGACGTACGCCGTCGCCGGTGATGTCCCACGGTACTTCACACGCGGAGACGAACGGTCGGGGCTCGCTCATGAGTTCTCCGCGGCGACAGCGACGGGCGACCCGGTCGACGAACGGACGATGAGCTCCGGTTCGAGCAGCTGACGAATGGCCGGCCGCTCGCCGCGGAGACGCGCGAGGATGTTGTCCACCGAGCGCGCACCAATGACGTCGACAGGCTGACGGATGGTCGTGAGCGGAACGCGCGCGCGGGCCGAAAGCTCGATGTCGTCAATCCCGACGATAGCGACGTCACCCGGAACTGATAGTCCGGCGTCGAGCAACGCGTCCTCGAGACCAAGCGCGCCAAGATCACGCGAGCTTCGCGATTGCCTCGCCGGCGGCGTAGCCGGATTTGTAGTCATTCCACTCGCCGGGGAATGCATGCTCGAAAATGAACGCGGGGTCGATTTCACATCCGGCATCTTCGATCGTGCTTCGGTATTTGCTCATGCGAAGTTCACCGTTGAGACTCCCGATGCTGTCGATGAGGTAGCCGAACTTGCGGTAGCCCAGCGAGAGCAGATGCTGAGCGGCTCTGTGGCCCGCTTCGGCCAAATCCAACCCAACGAATGGGACGTCGTCACCGGCCGTCCACGACACCATCGTGTACGGAAAATCAGAGTCGTGGAGCGCTTGAATTGCCTCGTTGAGCCGAAAGGTGCGGCTCATGGAGACGATGATGAATCCATGCACGCCGAGGAGACGCAACCGTTTGATTTGCTCTTCTTCGCGATCGAGGCGATTCGAGCTCGACGCGAAGAGAAGACCTACGCCAAGTGCGTCGGCGCGCTGTTGTGCTCCGTGCGCGACGAGCGAGAAGAACGGACTGCTCAAATCCCTCAGCACAAATCCGATAGTCGTTGGCGCGGCAATCCCCGACGTCGATGCGGGCCGGACCATCACAAACGTCCCGCGCCCCACATGACTATACAGAAGACCCTCGCTCACCAGTCCCGACAATGCTTTGTTGATCGTAATGACCGACACGCCGTATTCGGTGGCGAGCTCTTTATGCGGCGGTATCTGCACACCGACGGGCATGTCGCCCGACACGATGCGTCGCCGAATATCGGCGGCAACCTGTTGATAGAGTGGTACCGGTGCGGTCGCGTCGAGGCGCAATGGACGGTGGAGAGCGGTGAGTGGGGGAAGCTGCTGGTCAGCGCGAGGCGATTATGCTAGCCGATTTGACATTGTCAATGACATCGCCGCCATGCGCCACGTTCAACGAAATCGATACTCATTCGATACTCACACGAACGGGCGCGTCGAGCCGTTGCGCCATGTCATCCAGATAGCGCCACCACGCCTGCGGCGTAGGGAAGTCGCCGCTGTCCGTCCAACCCGCACCGATGTAGTGCACGACGGGCTTGCCCGACGTCGCCGAGCTCACTGCCATATAGTGGCCGAACGCCTCTTTCCAGTTTGCGACGGTGCTCGCTTTGATCAAGACGGCCGTGCCCATCTCGCCATGCCCGCCGTTGCTCGGCGCCACCGGACCCCAGCCGGTGAGCCAGGCCCACGCGTTGTTCTTGCTCATCGCGCCGACCATTCCCGACCGCTTCACCGTGCCGATCACGTATGGAATGTCGCCGACTTTTGATGTGCTGAAGATGCTCGTGGCCTTGTAGAGATTGGAGCCAGCGTCGATCGCGATGCGCTTGATCTCCGAGACCGACATTCCGTTTGCAATCCACGGGTCGTACTTCAACTCGAAGATCGCGCGAATCGGACCGTTGGCGATCATCTTCCACGCCTTGAAGTTGTCGGCGCGCCAGATGGTGTCCTTCGCCCAAATGGCCGTTCCGCCGTTCCCGAGGGTTTCTCCAACGTCATAGAAGTCGGCACCTTCGCCTGTATCGATGTGGTACGACTCTTTTTTCGTGTACCACTTCTCCACGATCAGCGCGCGAGTCTTCTTGCTCCAGACGTCGATCCCGCTGCTCGACATCGGCTGCGCCGTCTTCTTCAGTCCTTCGCCGTAAATTCGAAACGCGGCGCGATCACTCTCCCACGCCATGTCGTCGCGCGGTTCGTCGTGGCGCGCCGCAACCTTCGATTCGTATTTCCGTGTCGGCGCCGCGGCTTCGATTGTGAAGTGTCGCGTTTCCTTCGCGTCGAAGTCACCCTGAAAAATGATCGCGTCGAGGGTTCCATCACCGTCGTCGTCGACGACTTGCGACGTGATCTCGCGATGGTCGGCGTCGAGCACTCGCACGTTGCTCGCGGAGACGCCGGCGAGATGTCGCTGCAGATCGCTCCACGGCACCGACACGGTTTCGTCGTGCCGCACGAGAGCGAGCGGGTTGTCGACGCGAATCGTCGCGTGCGCCGCCGACGTACCTTGAGCGCCGAGCGTGCTTGAGCAAACACTCGCGAGCAAAACGAAAACGCGCGGAGAGATGCGTCGGCTCATCGAAGGCCCGTTGGGGTCACGGATTGCATGTCGGCGTAATCCTGGTTTTCGCCGCCCATCGCCCAGCAGAACGCGTAGCTCGCCGTGCCGCAGCCAGCATGGATCGACCAGCCCGGCGAAAGCGCGACGTCGCCATCGCGCACGATCAGATGGCGCGTCTCCGTAGGCTCGCCCAGCAGATGAAGAACGATCGCATCCGCCGGCAGGTCGAAATACAAATACACTTCGGTCCTGCGCGCGTGGTGATGCGGCGGCATCGTATTCCAAACGCTGCCCGGCTCGAGCGCGGTCATCCCCATGACAAGTTGCGCGCTTCGTATGCCGTCGGTGTGAATGTACCGAGCAACCCGGCGCCGATTCGCCGTTTCGACCGCGCCGAGCTGACCCGATTGCACGCCCGACGCCAACACGCTGGTCGTGGGATGGTCAGCATGCGCCGGGTAACTGACGATATAGAAGCGAGCGGGCCGCGCCGGGTCGTCGCTGGCGAACAACACGTCGCGACTGCCACGGCCAACATAGACGAGATCGCGCGAGCCGAGCGGATAGGAAATGTCGTCGACGGTCACGACGCCTCGCCCGCCGATGTTGAGCACGCCGAGCTCGCGCCGCGCGCAAAAAATGTCCGCCAGTAGCTCAGGCGGAGCTTCGAGGCGGAGCGGTTCGGTGGTCGGTACCGCTCCGCCCAATACCACGCGGTCGAGATCGATGACCCGAAGCGTGATCTCGCCGGGCTGAAACAGCCCTTGGACGAGAAACGCTGCACGGAGCTCGTCAGTGGTCATCGTCCTGGTGCGGGTTGCGTCCGGCAGCCAGTGCATCGAGGAGGTCACGTTGGGTGGGCGTAAAGGATGACCGCCGACGCCGATTCGGTGGGTCGGCGTCGTGGCGAAGGATAACATTGCGTATTGACAATATCAATATCATCACCTCTATTGTCGACCCAGTAGACCAAGAGGCAACCCACCTGACCTCGCTTTACGCCGCTTCATCAACACAGGACTCAGGCTGCATGACCTTCCACGGAGTAGCCAGGATGAAAATGTTGAGACGATGTGCCGTGGCCCTCACGGTTCTCGCGCTATGGTCTCGCGGTTCGCAGGCTCAGGGCGCGGGTTCGGGGGGCACCGGGACCATTCAAGGTGTGGTCCGGTCCGAAGCTGGTGTTCTCGAAGGCGTTGGCGTCACGGTGGTCGGCACAACACTCGGCGCCACGACGCGCGCGGATGGAAAGTATACCATCGCCAACGTGCCGGCCGGCGCGCAAACGGTGCGTGCGGCGCGCATCGGGTATGCGCGGGTCGACAAGACCGCGACGGTAGCGTCAGGCCAGATCGTTACCGTGACCTTCGACCTCACGGCGGCCGCCGTCTCACTCGACCAGGTCGTCGTCACGGGCTATGGCTCGTCGACGCGGCGCGACGTGACCGGCTCGATCGCCTCCGTCTCGAGCGCCGATATCGCGACGATGCCCGTGCCGCGAGTGGACCAAGCGATCTCCGGGCTCGTTGCCGGCGTCCAAGTGCAGACGACCAACGCGCAACCGGGCGCCGAGATGCGCATTCGCATTCGTGGCGGCAACTCGCTCAACGGGAGCAATGAGCCGCTGGTCGTTGTCGACGGCGTCATCGGCGCCGACCTGAATCAGATCAACCCGAATGACGTCGAAACCGTGGACGTCCTCAAGGACGCATCGGCGACGGCCATTTACGGCGCGCGTGGCGCGAACGGCGTGATCATGATTACGACGAAGCGCGGCGCGCCGGGATCGATGCGGTTCAGTTATTCCGGTTACACAGGATCGCAAAACGTCTCGAAGCACATTGATCTGCTCGACGCCGACGAATTCGCGAAGATGTTCATGCGCAATCCCAGCCACGACAAGACCGTCACCCTCGACACAACGGTGACCCACGCGTCGACGGACTGGCAGAAGTCGGTGTTCGGATCCGCGCCAATTCAAAGCCACGATCTCCGCGTCAGCGGATCGAGCGGCGGCACGAGTCTCATGGCGGGCGCGTCACTCTTCCAACAAGACGGCATCGTCACCAACTCCACGTTCAATCGCGGCGGTGTGCGTTTCAACCTCGATCAGCAATTGGGATCGCGCCTCCTCGCCGGCACGCGCGTGACGTACACGCGATCGACGGGCAAAGCGGTTCGGGTCAATGACGGATATGGCACGGCCGGCGGACCGGTGACCATGGACGCACTGCGGTGGTCGCCGACCATTCCGATTCGTGCGGCCGACGGCACGTACAGCGCGCCGCTCCTGTCGTCGCAAGCCATGGACAACCCCGTCGCGATCGTCGATCTGCAAAACAACAGAACGACGACGGACTATCTGTTGGGGAACGTCTACGCGACGCTCGAGCTGCTCCCGGAGCTCAACTTCCGCTCGAGCATCTCCTACACGTCGAGTGACGGGAAGCAGCAGATCTATACGTCGCGGCTCCTGCGCGCGGCGCTGGGTTCCGGCCAGGCGAACATCAATACCGCCGGGATTACGAATTTCCTCGCGGAGAACACGCTCAGCTTTCATCACAGCGTGGGCCAGAGCGCCTTCACAGTGCTCGGCGGCATGACCGCGCAGAGCAGCAACCGAGACAGCACCACGGCGCAGGGCGTCGGCTTCACGAGCGATCTGCTCGGGTACAATCGGCTGAATCTTGCGCAAACGGTCATCGCCGGATCGAGCTCGGCGAGTGATCGCCTCTTGTCCGGCCTCGCGCGCGTGAATTACGACTACGCCGGCAGATATCTGCTCACCGCGACGTATCGCGCCGACGGTGCGTCCAAGTTCGCGGCCAACAACAAGTGGGCGTACTTCCCGTCGTTTGCCGCGGCGTGGCGTGTCAGCGACGAGGATTTCTTCCGCCGACACTTCGCGGGGATCAGCGAGCTCAAATTGCGCGGTGGCGTGGGCCGCACGGGAAGCGACGCGGTGAATCCGTATCAGTCGTTGGGCGCGTGGAGCGTTGGCGCGCCATACGACCTCGGCACCGTGACCTTCAATAACGGGGCGAATCCGAGCCGGAATGCGAATCCCAACTTGAAATGGGAGACGACCACGCAGACCGACGGCGGCGCCGATCTCGGGTTGTTCAACAATCAGGTGAGCATCACGGCGGACGCGTACAAGAAGACGACGCGCGACCTGCTCTACGCAAAGTTGGTTCCGTATTACACCGGGTACGCCAGCTACATCACGAACGTCGGTTCCGTCGAGAACAGCGGCATGGAGTTCAGTGTCGACACGCGTCACACCCTCCGAACCTTCGACGTGCACCTTGGCGGCAACATTGCCTTCAACCGAAGCAAGGTGCTCGACCTTGGCGGCGACAAAGAGTTTTTCGTCAACGGCGTCAACACGTCGTTGCCGACATTCATTCCCGGTGGAATCGTCCGCAAAGGCGAGCCGCTTGGGAATTTCTTTGGCTACATCTGGGACGGCATTTTCCAGACGGCCGCGGAGGCAACGGCGAGCGGGCAGTCGGGCGCGGTGGCGGGCGGGATGAAGCTGCACGACGTGAACGGGGACGGAAAGATCACCACTGACGATCGCGTCATCCTCGGCAACGGTCAACCGAAATACACCTTCGGGCAAAATGGCAGCGTTGGGTATCGCGCGTTCTCGTTGACCTACCTGCTCCGCGGTGTGCAGGGCAACAAGGTCGTCAATCTGAACCGGCAGGGAATGGAAACGCCGGGCGACGCGACCAACTCGCTCCGCAGCACGTTGAATTACTGGACCCCCGGCAGCGGGATCCAAAACATGACCGGCATCGGCATCGCGCCATTCAATGCCATGACGTCGCGCTGGGTCGAGGACGGATCGTTCGTCCGTCTGCAGAACGTGACGCTCTCCTGGCAGGTGCCGCAGCGTCTGATCGCGCGCGCGAACATGACGAACATGCGCCTCTATGTGAGCGGTCAGAATCTCAAGACGTGGACGAAGTACACGTGGTTCGATCCCGAAGCCAGCTCACGTGGTACGAGCGATCTCCAAATCGGCTGGGATGATTCGAGCTATCCCGGAGTGAGAACGTTCACTTTTGGTCTGAACCTGGGCTATTAGGAGATATGACAATGAGACTGCGCATTCTCGGATTGGCGCTCGCCGCCGTCGCGTTGCCGCTCGTGGCCTGTAAGGACTATCTCACGGAGAAGCCCGCGGATTTTTTCACGCCTGCAAACTTTCCGTCGACAGAATCTGACCTCAAGATCGCGTTGGGAGGCATCGACAACTGGTACACCGGCGGTGCAAACCAGGCGTACTACATCCGCGGCTGGCCCATGATCACCGAAGTGCCGTCGGAACAGACAATCCTCATCAACAACACGACGGACTCGAAGTACGAACAGGACACGTACACCTACAACTCGGGCAACGAGTGGCTCTTTCGCGTCTGGGCGCAAATCTACGGAGCGATTGGCCAGGCGAACTTGATGATCGATCGAATTCCCGGGATGACAGCCGTCGGGCAAGACGTGAAGGACCGCTACCTCGGCGCGGCGAAATTTCACCGCGCGCTCAACCACTTCAACGCGGTCCGCGTCTGGGGTGACGTCCCACTCATGCTGGCGCCGGTCACGGATTTCGCGGGAGCCAACAACGTCGTGCGCGCGCCGATGGCCGACGTGTACGCCGCGATCGTCGCGGACCTCGTCGACGCCGTGAAGTTGCTTCCTGTCAAATGGCCGGACTCGGCGACGCCTGACGACGGTCGTCCGACAAAAGGAGCCGCGGGAACGATGCTCGCCGACGTTTACGCGAACATGTCCGGCGAGCCGCTCAAGCAGAACCACTGGGCAGACGCGGCGGCGGCCGCGCAGGCTGTCATCGACAGCAAGGCGTACAGTCTCGTTCCAGACTTCTCGCAACTGTGGCTCGTCAAAAACAAGAACGGTCCGGAGCACATCTATTCGATTCAGTTCGAGGGGCTCATTCGCAACTTGTTCACGACGCAATCGCGTCCAAGTGGAATCGGCGCGGAGAGCGGCTCCAATTACTGGTGTACGACGCCGGAGTTCATGGACACGTTTGGCACCGCGGATCTTCGGAAGAAACCGACGTTCTTGACGTCGGTCACCGTCGGCACCGCGACCTTCAACTACGCGACCGTCGGCACGGTGCGCGGCTTTGGCGACAAGAGCCCACGTTTCACCAAACCCCTGCCGTACTACGGCAAGTTCTACGACAATGGCGGCCAGTCTATCGCGCTCAACGGTGGCCGTTCGAATCTGAATTGGCCAGTGTATCGCTACGCCGAGACGTTGTTGCTGCAAGCGGAGGCGGAGAACGAAGCGCGCGGTCCCGGGGCCGCGTACGCTGCGATCAACGCGGTGCGCGCGCGGGCCGGCCTACCTCCGCTGGCCGGACTGACCCAGGCAACATTCCGTGACGCCGTGCGTCAGGAGCGGAGTTGGGAGTTGGCGTTTGAATCAAAGCGTCTTTTCGATCTCAAGCGGTGGGGGCTGTACACGGCTGTCATTGGTGCAGACCCGGTGTCCAAGATCGGCTGGAAGCCGACCAACATCTGGGCAGCGATTCCGCAGCACGAGATCGATATCAATTCCGGAATGAAGCAGAACCCCGGATACTGAGATCGCCGAGGGTTGACGTGCAGTTCTTGCTTCGACGTTGCTTGTTGGTTCTGGCGCTGGGTGTTGTTCCCCCAGCGTCGGCGCAGGTGCGGCCGGTGGATTTGTCCACAGTGTCGCCGGCCGCCTTTCGCGACGACGAACTGGATCTCCCGTATTATCTCGCGCACTTCCATCGGATCGCAAACAGCGTGGCGCTCACGGGTCCGCGCCGCGGATTCATCGACATCCCGGTCTGGCGTGATCTGAAGGACAATCAGCCGTACAATGCCAGGATCATGGAGAGCATCCTGTCATTGGTGTACTTTTACACGCTCGATCGGCCGTGGAATCCCTATCGCGGTGACCCGGAATTGCGGACTCGGTTGGAGGCCGCGCTCGACTTCTGGTGCCGCAGCCAGAACGACGACGGGAGGTTCAGCGAGTACGCGGTGGGGCAGTGGAGCCTCGCGCCCACTGCATTCGCCACCAAATTCATGGGCGAGTCGCTGCGCCTACTCCGCGGTGGGCCATCAATCGATTCGGCCATTCATCGCCGCGTGATTGCGGCCGACCGCAAGGCGCTCATGGCCGTTCTCACCCGGCCGGACATGCAGCAGCACGGCCGAGAGTACACGAACCAGTTCAGCAACGCGTTCGCGGGGGCGCTGGCGTATGTCGACCTGTATCCTGACGTCGAGCTCTCGGCCAGGCTGAAGCAGCAGATGGCCGCAGCGGACAAGGACCATCAGAGTCCCGTGGGATTCTTCTACGAGGCTGGGGGTCCGGATTGGGGCTACGACCTCAACACCCATCATAGCAATTTTATCATGGCGTGGAATTACACGCGCGGAACGCCGGCGTCCAAAGATGTTGTCGGCCCGATGTCGAGATGGTACGATTGGTTCGCGTACAACGCAGTGCCGGAGCCAACTGGCGGCCGTGCGCTCACACTCAATCGTGCCATCGAGACGCGGCAACGGACGGGGGTCGTGACCGACGCAGGTGCCGGCGAGGCCGAAACCGGAAATCCGATCACCGAAGTCGTGGTGGGCGCTCGCGTGCTCGGGCCAACGCGCGAGGAGCTCGTTCGCCGACATGCTGCCCTTCGGGCGGAGCTCGTCAAGCATTGGCCGCACGTGGATTCGCTGACGCTCGGTTCGTTTCGCGCCTTCTCGCCATATGCATTCTTACATAGAAGCCACGTACAGTGGTTTCCGAGCGACTCGCAGTGGTTAGCGGCCCGAGCGGCGATGCGCCCGCAGAGAGAGCAGCGGTTCACCCACCAACGCGTCGACTCGCGCAAGCCGACCGCATTTACCTTCGTCCGGCGCCCGGCGTACTACGCTGCGTTCACAACCGGCGACATCTCCACCGCGCAGCAGCGTTTTGGGCTGGGATTGTTGTGGACGCCGCAGGGCGGAACATTCCTCCAGTCGCAGAGCGCCGGCACGACGACGGCCTGGGGCACGCGCGCGGCGGATACGTCGATGGTCTACGAAGCCGTGACCATCCCCGCAACGTTCAGCGTGAATTCGCGCGCGGTGACGCTGCGCGTTGGGGCGCGCGATCTGCCAGCGGGCAGTCTGAAAATTCGATACCCGCTCAGATCGGCCGGCAAGAAGACGATTGTGTTCGATGACGACGGAGCGAACGTCTCGATCGAACATCGCGGTGCGTTCGTTGAGCAGCTCCCGTTGCTGGTGTTGCCGAGTGATTCGATCGCGTCTGTTCCGGGGCAGCTCACGTTGCGCCGAGGGGCGACGCAGTTTGTCGTTCGCTGGACCTCCCGTGCTGGGGCGACAGTAACGCGAACAGAGGAGCGTGTCGGCGATCGACGCGTCGTGGTGGTCGCGATTCCGGCAACGGGTTCGTTGAGTTACGCGATTCGGTTCAGGGGCCCGCCTGCGGCGTTCACGCCAATGACGTTCGACGCTCCGGCGCGCGCACTCGTTGGTCGCATGACGCTCGCCGAAAAGATCGGCCAGATGACACAAGTCGACCAGTCGTTCCTCAAGGATCCGTCCGACATCGAACGTTACAAACTGGGCTCCATTCTCAATGGCGGCAGTTCGGATCCCGCGGCCGGCAATTCGCTGCAGGCGTGGCGCGCGATGATCGAGACGTATCAGGAACACGCGATGCGCACTCGACTTCGCATTCCGCTCGTCTACGGTGTGGATGCGGTTCACGGCAACAACAACGTGATTGGCGCCGTCGTCTTTCCGCACAACATCGGGCTTGGCGCGACGCGAGATTCCGCGCTCGTTCGGCGCGTCGCCGAAATCACCGCCGAAGAGACGCGTGCTGTGGGCGCCAACTGGGCGTTCGCTCCGTGTGTCTGCGTTCCGCAGGACATTCGGTGGGGCCGGACTTACGAAGGGTTTAGCGAAGACCCGGAGCTCGTCGCCACACTGGGCGCGGCAGCCGTTCATGGGTTGCAGGGCGAGCAGCCAGTCGGTCCGACGCACGTCGCAGCCACAGCCAAGCATTTCGCCGGCGACGGTGGCACGTCATGGGGAACCGGCGTCGACAAAGGCCTCGATCAAGGCGACACGCGCGTCGACTCGGCAGCGCTTCGCCGAATCCACATTCGTCCCTACATCGACGCGATCGCGGCCGGCGTCGCCACCATCATGCCGTCGTACAACAGTTGGAACGGCGTGAAAGTGTCGGGTAACGGTCACCTCCTCACCGATGTGCTCAAGGACGAGCTCGGATTCAACGGCTTCTTGATCTCGGACTACAAGGCCGTCAATCAGGTGAATACCGACTACAAGGCAGCCATCGGCATGTCGATCAACGCCGGCATGGACATGGTGATGGTGCCTGACCGGTACGTCGACTTCATCGAGCTGTTGACGCAACTCGTGCAGGAGGGACGCGTGCCGATGTCGCGCATCGACGATGCGGTTACGCGAATCCTTCGCGTCAAGTTTGCGTTGGGCCTCATGGATCCGTCATATGGCTTTCATGCCGATCATTCGCTCGAACAACGTTTCGGCTCCGGAGAGCATCGCGCCGTCGCGCGGCAGGCCGTCCGCGAATCGATCGTGTTGTTGAAGAACGAGCATGACGCGTTGCCGCTGTCGAAAACGGCGCGGCGCATTCACGTGGTAGGCAAAAGCGCGGATGACATCGGCATCCAGTCCGGCGGATGGACCATCGACTGGCAGGGGAAGGCCGGGAGCATCACGACCGGCGGAACCACGATTCTCGCCGGCATTCGTGCCGGCGCCGCGGCATCAACGCAGGTGACCTACTCCGCCGACGGGAGCGGGGCCGACGGAGCAGATGCGATCGTCGTCGTCGTGGGCGAGACGCCCTACGCGGAGATGAAAGGCGATCGATCGGAACTCACACTCGACGCGAGCGATCGCCGCGCGTTAGAGAATGCGCATGCGTCACAACTCCCGGTCATTCTCGTCATCGTCTCCGGCCGTCCGCTCGACATCGCACCGGTCCTCGGTGATGCGAACGCGATATTGGCCGCGTGGCTTCCCGGTACGGAAGGTGCGGGCGTCGCCGACGTTCTGTTCGGCGACTATCGCCCGACCGGAAAACTCTCGTTCACCTGGCCGCGTACTTTTGACCAGACTGCACGACGTGCAGCGGGACGCGATCCTCTCTTCGCCTTCGGGTTCGGTCTCACGTACCGTTGAGTCTGCGGCGTCTTCCGTGTCGCGGAGGGTCGACGGTCGCCCTTCTTACTCGAGCAACACGACTCTCAAGGTAGCAGTCGCATTCACGGCTCCAGCGGGCCCCGTGCACGTGAGAGTATACTGATAGGTGCCGGGCAGTAGTGGGTGAACCTCGATGCTGCCGCTCACCGATCTGGCTCCGGACCAACTCCCGCTCGCAGCGCACGAACTTGCATTCGTCGACGTCCAGCTGAGCACCGCCGGTTGGAGCAGCCCGATTCGTGTTGGTGTCACGGTCAGGGTGATCGTCGGCGGCGGAAGTGCAACGCTTAAATGCCTGGAGCTGCTTGCTGATCCGCCCGGACCGGAACACGTCAACACGTAGTCGTAGTTGCCCGCCGAGTCCGGCGACACGACTCGGCTGCCGTTGGCCGGTATCGACCCGGCCCAGTCTCCGGATCCGGTGCACGACGTCGCATTGGTCGACGACCAGGTGATCGTTGCGGTCTGCCCAAGCGTGACCGCCGGCGGCGTTACGCCGATCGTCACCGCCGGCAACGGAGGCGCCACCGTTAGAGAATAGTCAATCCAGTGCGTGGCGGACGAGCCGCGTGCAACGATCGTCATCGCGTAGATGCCCTCCGGCGTGCCGCTGGACACGGTGATCGTCATGGTCGAGCTCGAGCCGGCGGGGATCATTGTGGGCGAAAATGTCGCCGTTGCTCCCGGCGGCAGATCGCGCGCGCTCAACGCGACCGTCCCATCTTGCCCACTCACCGCGTGAGTGGAGATCACGGCTTGTATGGAACCATCTCTCGGCGTCGTCCCAGTGACGCTCGGGACGTCGAACGAAAAGTCGATGGCGGGTGGCGCGAACGCGGCGGAACCATGCGGGGAGCCGAGGCCGGACGGTCCGTCATAGCCGTCCTGCGCTCGGCAGGCGTACGACGGATTGCAGGTCCCATTGGAGCCGTCGGTCACGTCGAACAACGCGCCCGTTCCCCGCGCCGCGTACGGGTATTGGACCGGGTAATCACCAGCACGTGCAGGAGACGCAAGCGCGTAAATCCCGCCAATGATGGCCGTGGCCACCTCGGTGCCTCCGTACACAGCCCAACCAAGTGCCTGGAACGAGTCGTATACAGCCACACCGGTGACTGGATCGGCAACCGCGGAAACGTCCGCGAGCATGCGGTGGGTACACACGGTGTCAGTCTCGAACGCGGGCTTGGGCATCTCGAACGAGCACCCGCTTCCGGTTCCGTTCCAAACGGTCTCACTCCATCCTCGCGCATTGTTCGCGCGTACCAAAGTTGTGCCGCCCACAGCCGTCACGTATCGAGACGACGCGGGGAACATGATGCCGCCGGCGAAGCCGTCATCGCCGCTCGGAGCGACCATTGCGACTCCAGGATGTTTGTAGAATCGCTCCTCGACATCGGCGTCGGCGCCGGGAGTCGAGCGGTCTTCCGGACCGCCGTAGCCGTTCACGACGACCGCCGCGCCCATCGCCACCGCGGTGTTCACCGCGGTGCCGAGACTCTGAAAATCGGGCGCATCCGCTTCGACCAAAAGAATCTTGCAGTTCGGGCAGACCGCGGAAACCAACTCGACATCCTGGCTGATCTCGGCGGCCCAACCGGCATCTGCGACCGGCAAAGCAGTTCCGCCGAACTCATCCACCTTTTGGAAACAGCCGTTCGACACTGTGCACGACGGCAATCCAAATTGCGTTCTGTATGTATTGAGATCGGCACCGATCGTCGGGGCGTCGTAGGCCGCCACGATTGCGATAATCACTCCGCGCCCCCCGGTGGTGTCGAGTTTGTACGCGTCTCGAATGTCAGCGGGCCCGAGTCCCGCCGGAACGGCGCGGTGAGATGCAGCCATCGCGGCGAGCTCAGACCTTCCACTGGTCACGCGACGCAACGCGTGACAGCCCGCATACCCAAGCGCGGCTCGGCGGCATACCTGCTCCACCTTCGCCGGTTCTGGTTTTGTGTCGACATGATTTGTGTCGGCGAAACCAAGGACGGGCTCCAGCAACAGCACCAGAAGCACGCACCAGCGTCTCGCAAATCGTCGAGTCGGGCTCTCAGTGGTCATGACACTCTCCAGTTGTCAGCGCATTCTGCCGCTGATTACGCTCCCGGGGCCTCCGCCCCCACGTCCTTGAGCGCTTGAGTGATCTCGGCTTTGTGCTTTCTATAGAACGCGAGATCGCTTGGCGGTGCACTCATCGCTGCCGGCACCGGCTTGCCGGCGTCGACGATCGACGCCGCGGTGCCGGCCCACTCGAACCGCACGATGAGAGTGAAGTAGGTCTTGCACGTCGTGCCGGCTGACTCGATGAGCTTACGAACATCGGCCTGGCTCTCGCACAACGCCTTGGACGCCTCGTCGATGCCGCCGTAGTCCTTGCCGTCGTCGCCCTTGATTGCACCGGGATGCTTCTGCACGTAATCGGCAAGGTTGTGTGAGGCGGTGACGAACTTCGCCAGGTTGGCATCATTCAACTCGACCGCCGTGAGTTGCTTCCGCGCTGCGTCGTCGGTGCGCTGTGCCGCCGCCGGCGCGGCGGCGCAGACGGCGGCGGCGGACAACATGAGAACAGTGTGAATAGCCATCGAGTGCTTCATAGTGAGCTCCATATCAGTTATTGGATGCAGGGTGTCTCAACCGGGCGCCATGCAGTCACATTCGGCTGAGCGCCTTCTCGGCCAGTTGTTTTGCAACGTCGGCGGGATTCGGCTTCGGCGGGTTGAACAGGACCACGACCAGTGCCGACTTCCCCTTCGACGTCATGAACGTGGTCGCCGGGCCGCGGCTCGACGTGCATGCGCGATCTCCCACTCCGCTCACGGGCTGCCCGCCATCGCACATGCGATCGGCTCCCTTACTCGTTTCCGGGCCGTACGTACGTACTTGGATGCTGGCCGACGGCGACTTCGATACGTACACGCACGCCGCCGCCTGGTCCGAAACGGTGTCGACCTTCATGCCGCTCAGATCGGTAATTTCTGCTTTGGTCAGGAGCTGACACGCTTTCGGCGCCTGCGCGCCCGATGTCCGCGCGCCCAGACTGATCGTGACGCCGATCACCATCGCCAAGCTCCATCGAGTTGTATTCGTCATGTTTCGTTCTCCGTTGTTAGAGTTTCTACATCCGTCCGACCGCGACCCGTGCGACCGCGATGGCCTTGTCCTTCGCGTTCTCCTGGTTGGCGACAGTCACCGACATGATCGCGGCGCCCTTCTTCACCCAGAGCACGCCTTCGCCGGACGCCAGGCTGCTGAGATCGATTCCGCCGACGCTGCCCGTCGGCAGCTTGGGCATCTTCACACTCTGCACGAACGCGTCGTCGCCGAGTCCTTTGACGGGCTCGTTGAAGTTGTCCATGCCCATTCCCGCCGTTGTGCTGTCCATGACCTTTTTACCGATCGTCACTCCCTTCCACGCCGCGGGACCTCCCTCCCAGTCGATCTGAATGCCCACGGCACTGATTCCGCCCGGCACGGGGTACGTGCACTTGCCGTGGGACGCATCGCTGCTGTCGACCGGTTGCTCGATAGGTCCGCCCAGGACGGACTCCATCTCGCTTCTTGTGATGAGCGAGCAGCCGGCCTTGTGTGGACCGGCGTCGGCCGGCTTTCCGCTCACTCCAGCAGAGACTTCCCCGGCTTGCTCGCCCTTGGATGTTTTGCCGCCGCAGCCGATCGCGACCATAACGGCAAGTGCCAGTGCGGCTGACACCGGCCTTCGGTGAATTGCCAATTGTCTCATTGCTGCTGATCTCCTTATTTGACGTGTTGACTGGATGTATTGACGCGATGCAGCTCGTCGTCGTCCGCGGATAAGATCGCGCGCGACATCATCCGGATCTCAACCAATCGGGGCGCCGGCGAAATCAACGGACGTCAACATGTCAACACGCGGCGCGGCAACACCTTTCGCTGCGGCGGGCTCCTCAGCTGGAGCAATGGCGGTACGCTTCTTCCAGTCGGTTTGGCCCCGCGTCGCACGCACGGATGGTCGATAGTCGGTCTTTATTCGCCAGGCGGCCGTGATGGACGAAACGAATTCGTCGTATTCTCGGGATTCATCCGCTCGTCCAGCAACCGGCGCCGGCTATCGCTTGCTGACTCTCGGTCGCCTCGCTCTTGTCGCTCCCGACGGTGCTCCCGATCCGACACTGGCCACGCGTCGCCGCAAACTCGTGCTCCTGGTCGTGCTCGCGTCATCGACCCGCCCGCTCTCGCGCGACACGCTGCTGAGCTGGTTCTGGCCGGAGCAAGACGAGCCGCGTGCGCGTCATTCGCTCAGTGATGCGCTGTCGCACATCCGCCGCGTTCTCGGGCCCGCCTCGCTATCGACGCGCCGCGCCGAGGTCGCATTCACTCCGGCCGCTCGAGTGACAATTGATTCGGCGGAATTCGCCGCCGCCATGGACGGGGACGCGCCAAACCACGAGCGAGCCGTCGAGCTGTACGGTGGGCCTTTTCTCGACGGCGTTCACGTCGCCGCGTCGCAGACGCTCGAGGATTGGGTTGCTCGCGAACGTACGCGCCTCGAGACGCTGTTCGCACGGGCGTGCGAGATGCGCTCAGCTATGCTGACGCGGTCGAACCGCTGGGATGAATGTGCATCGCTCGCCGCGCGCTGGCTCGATGCATCGCCGCTCTCGACCGACGCAGCGCTCCTGCGACTCAACGCCATCAACGCACCGGGGACGCGCGACGCCGCTCAGCGCGCCGTTACAGAATACCGACGCCTGAGTGCGCGGCTCAAGGAAGACTACGGTCGAGGGCCGGACCGATCGGTCACCGATCTCGCCCGCTCGATCCACTCGGGGCTTGGTACCGAAGCGAGCGACGATTCACTGCTCGACGATCCGGCGCCCGGCCCAACGTCGATCGTATCGATATCTGACCCGACTTCCGAATCGAACGCCACCGCGTTGCCTCCACCCGCGGAGGTGACCAGGCCGTGGCGTCCATCACGACGGACAGTGGCGATCGTGGGAGGGTTTGCGGCCGCTGTGGTTGTGGCCGGCGTGTTGAGAGAACTCGCACGCCGTCCCGGCGCGACACCCGGCGTCGTTAATCAAGCCGAAGGAAGCATCGAGCAAGCTGCCTTCACGCCCACGTCTGAGACCGACGACGATCGCGTCGTGCTGGCGGACTTTCACAACCATACACGCGACACCATCCTGGCCGGCGCCGTGACCGAAGCCCTTCGCGTCGACCTCGAGCAATCGCGCGTGGTCCGTGTGCTCAGCACGACGCAAGTGCAGGATGCATTGCGACGAATGCGTCGTGCCCCAAACGCAGCGCTCGCCGACTCTCTCGCGCGAGACGTGGCGGTGCGCGGCGGCGCGAAGGCCTTCATCACCGGCGACATCGGCGAGCTCGGAACAGCATTCACGGTATCCGTACAGCTCATTTCGGCGGACAACGGCAACGTGCTCGCCGCATTTCGCGAGGCGGCTCGAGATTCCACGGCCCTGATCGGCGCCGTCGACCGCGTGTCGCAGCAAGTCCGGAGCCGAATGGGCGAAGCACTGCGATCCGTGAGAACCAGCCCGCCGCTCGAACAAGTAACGACCGGCTCACTTGCCGCGTTGCGAGCATACTCACAGGCGATTCGCGCCGGCGAAACGGAAGGGGATGGCGCGCGAGCGATTCTGCTGCTGCAACAAGCCGTCTCGCTCGACACCGGGTTTGCCATGGCGTATCGCAAGCTCGGCATTGCCTGGGGAAACTTCGTGGGTGGTGATCGGGAGCAACGAGAGATCGCGGCGGTGTCCAAGGCGTTCGAGTATCGCGACCGTCTGCCCGACCGCGAGCGCTATCTCGCCATGGCGACGTACTACCAGGACACGGACAAACCCGACAGGGCAATCGCCGCCTACCGCGCCCTACTGGAGATCGAACCGCGCAACACACGCGCGCTCAACAACGTCAGCTACATCTACACTCAGCTGAAGGACTTCCGGCGCGCCGAGCAGTTTGCCCGGCGCGCGACGGATTCGGATACGCTCATCGCTCTGCCGATCGACAATCTCTCGCACGATCAGTTCAATCTCGGTGACTACGCCGGCGCCACGCGGACCAGCGGCATTGCGCAGGCGAGGTTTCCCAAAGACACGCGCGTCCAATGGACAGCGGTTGCATTGTCCGCGGCGCAAAACGATTTCGTGGGCGCCGAGAGGCGGGCGCGGCAGATGCTCGGCGAATCGGGCAATGACTATCAACGTCGAACGGCAGCGCTTCGACTCTTGGCGGGAATCGCCCTCGTCCGCGGACGACTGCATGACGCCGAGGACAACGCGCGCCAGGCACTGGATGTCGCACGCCAACAGCGTGAGGCCGGGGACTACCTCGAGCGATGCGCGTTTCTGGCGTTCATCGAAACGTGGTATCGGAACGCGCCCGAGCGAGCGGTTCGAACGATGAGCGACGCTATGCAACGATATCCGGCTTCGGCGATCGCGCCGCTCGAGCGCCACGCCGACTGGGTCGCGTACAACTTCGCGCTCGCGGGACGCCCCGATCGCGCGCGTGACGTGTTGGCACAATTCGAAGCCTCGCATCCAGTCCTGAACAGTTGGGTGCGCGGAGGCTACCTGCGCGCCGAGGGCGCGGCGTGGCTCGCGGCGCGGCAGTTCGACTCGGCACAGGCGGTGCTGCATCGCTCTGTGGATCAATCAAACTGTGTACTCTGCGCGCTGCCCGATCTCGCCCGCGCGTACGACCTCGGCGGAAATCGGGATTCCGCCATCGCGATCTATGCGCGCTACGTCTCAACGCCGTGGAGCGAGTGGCTGGATTCCGACGGTGAGTTTCACGCCCGCACGTACCGTCGTCTCGGCGAGCTGTATGAGGCGAACGCCGACTCCGTGCGTGCCATCGCGGCGTATCGCGCGATGGTCACGTTATGGCACGACGCCGACGCCGAATTGCAGCCGGAGGTCGTCGTCGCGCGCCGGCGCCTGTCGGCACTGGAGCAAGCCGGCCGCCAAGCGCCGGTTAGAAAAGGCTCGTAAGCCCGCACTACTGCGGAGTCACCGTCATGACGGATCGCCCACCGGTCACCTTCGACCAGTAGGCAATCCAGTGCTCGCTGATGTTGTTGGCCGCTGAGATCAGCTCCTTCGTCGGTTGCTTGCCGGGAGCCGTCATGACGACGATGGCAGTATTGAATTTCTTCTGCGCATGATCGAAGTCCGGAATCCGGGGACCCATCGTTGCGATCACGTCACTGATTGTGATGACCGTCTTATCACCTTTGTAGATCGGATGGCCGGCGGCATCCTGTTGACCGGTGCGCTGCAAGTTGCGGAGAATGAAGAATGGCTGCACCTCTTCCGGCTTCGCCAAGCCCATGAGGTAGAGCGCGAACCAGGAAAAGCCCTTGGCGGGCGAGTAGTAATCTCTGTCGAGCTGCGTGTACGTGCCGTCGCCGTCGTCCTTCCACGTGCTGCCGCCCATCGCGTCGGCCTCGATGGGATTGGAGTACGGGAACGCCGCGGGCAGATGCACGCCGGCCGCCCAGTGCGTCGGACCGAGTGTAATCGTGTCGCCATTCACCAGTGCGCGTGCATTCGCCGCCCACCGGTGGCCCAACTCGTGGCCGATCTGGGACATTGCGTAGTTGTAGTCGGTCATGCGGCCATCGGGTGACCGCTCCTGGATCTGGACGGCGGACGTCGAAACCGGCTCGACGAACATCCATTGGAGTTGCCCTTTGCTGCAATAGTTCTCGAGGCCGTTCGTGTTCGTTCCAATGCCCGACACGTTGCCGCCGCGCGGCCCGGTACTCGGCGTTCCGCCCTCGGGGTTGTCGACGCGGAAGTCCGAGTATGATGCGACGAAATCGAACTTGTCGCCGAGCGCCGAGATGATGGAGCAGGTGACATCCTGCGCGCGCGGAATTTCAGCCCAATGGAAGCCTTCGTAGACCATCGGGAACGCGCCATCCTTCTTTGTTGTAGCCGAGAGATCCGCTTCAGGCGAGTGGAAGCCGGCCAGAGCGACTGTCTGCGCTGCAATGGCGTCGACGACCGATGACGGCGTGCCGGTCGCAGCGTCGGCTGAAACGGAGATTCGAGTCGCGCCCGAGAGCTCCAACGGGAGAATGCCTTTGATAGAAATGGTATTGCCGGCGACGGTCACTTCAGGTTCGACGCCCGAGCCGGACGCGGTGTAGCGCGGGGGTGCAGCGCCGCGTCCGCCTCCACCACCGCCACCGCGGCCGCCCGCGGTGCCGCGGATTGTCCACACGACCGATGCCTTTGCGAGATCTGATACGGGCTTGTCGTTGTTGAACGCGATGCGATACGTCACGCCGTTGATGCCGGGATCACCGTCGGGCAGCACGGCGCCTCGCGTCTCCACGGTTGCCTTGAGAAAGAGACCATCGATGACCGAGAGCTTGACGTTCTTCACGTCGAGATTTGATGCGGCAGCGGCGTCATCGCCATCGGCGATCGTGGCGAGTGGTTTCTCCATGCCCGCCGTCACCATCGGGAAGACACCGACGACGCCGTCGCGCACAGAGACGTCGTTGTATGAGAGTTCAATCATGCCGTCTTTGTGAAGCACCGCCTGCATGCGGTTCACCGTGGGCACCCACGTGAACGCCTGAATCCCGCCGGTGCCCTCGCTGAACGTCCACGTCACCACGGCGCGGTCGGGCAACTCCTTCATGTATCGTTGTCCGCTTTGCTGTCCGAGACCGGGTTTGACGAAGACGGCGATGCCGGGGACCATGTTGATGAACGTTCGGCCAACCGTTTGCACTTCGGGATACCGTTCCATTTGGAATCCGCTCGCCCGCGAACCGCCCGCACCGGTCCGGTTGCCGACGGGCACGCCGCCGCCTCTTCCTCGGCCGCCGTCATTCCGTATTGAGCCGAATGTGACCGATCCGAGTGCGACGTTGAGCGTGTCCCACTGCCGTCCGGAGAACGGGAACGTGAAGGACCTGAGCGCGGCCGTGCCGCCCGTAACGGCCGGTCCGAAGTCGGCATCCCACTGCAGGCTGACATTCTCGACGCGATAGCCATTGCCGTCCGGTGTGAACCGCAACGTTCGATGATCGAGGTCGAACAGTCGTTCGGGTGCCACCGCGCCGCTATCGAGCTCGAGGTGAATGAGGTTGCCGACGGCCGTGACTTTTCCGATCGGGTGTCCTGGCTGCCGTTGGGCCGGTAGCAACACGGGGAATGCGACAAGAGCCAACAGGACGGGGCCGCGGCGGAAGGCAATCATTTACGGATGGACTGGGAGATCGCAGGGAGGATCGACGGATACATTATACGATACGGCGCACACGGGCAAAACGTCAAATCGAGGAAGCTCGCCCGCGCCTTGCCCGGTCTACGGCAGCATGCGATACTAGGCGCATGACGCTCGAAGACGTCGCGAAGCGCGCCCGCGTGTCGACCGCGACGGTCTCGCGTGTGCTGAACGGCGCACCGGGCGTTCGCCCCGCAACGCAGGCTCGCGTCCTGCGTGCCGCAGAAGAGCTGCACTACACGCCCGACCTGAACGCCCGGTCGCTGGCGGGCGGCCAGCAGCGATCGCTGGGCATGGTGGTTTCAAACATCGTCAACCCGTTTTTCCTCGACATCTTTCGCAGCGTCGAGGCCCGCGCACGCCAGCGCGGGTACGATTTGATCGTCGCGAACACCGATTATTCGCCCGAACGCCTCGCGTCCAGCATCATGACCATTCTTGGTCGTCGCGTGGCGGGCCTCGCTCTCGTCGTATCGGAAACGGTGCCGCCCATGGTGTCGACGATCGCCGCCAAGCTGCCAATCGTTCTCTACGATGGCGGTGGACACCGGCTCAAGAACGTCACGAATATCCGCGCGAACTATCGCGGCGGCATGCAACGCGTCGTGGAATATCTGCATGCGCTCGGACATCGGCGAATGGCGTTCATCGGGCACCACGCGCGGCTCGGGCCGCTGCACGAGCGCCGGCAAGCCTTCCTCTCAATTGCCGAGGAGTACGCACCGCAGACGAAGGTCATGGCCGTCGAGAGCGCCGACGGGTTGGCCGGTGGACAGGAGGCCATGCGTCGTATTCTCGACTCGGGCTTCAAACCGACCGCCATCGCCTGCGTGAATGATCTCATGGCCGTCGGCGCGCTGCACGAGCTCCACGTGCGCGGTGTCGCCGTACCGAACGATGTGTCGGTGACCGGCTTTGACAACATCGCGCTGTCGGAGTTCGCCGTGCCCGCTTTGACCACCGCCGACGTCCCGCGGGAAACGATCGGGCGGCTGATCTGCGACGCGCTCGTCCCACCATCCGACGAAGAGCAGCGGGCGTCTGGCGGCGAGATCGTGGTCGAGACGCAACTCATCGTCCGCGAATCGACGGCGCCCCCCGCATCGCGGCGGCGCGCCGCGCCGGGCAAACCCAAGGCGGTGCGGGCCGCATCGTAAGCACGACGTGTCAACCTTTGCGTGCCTAGGGTGCTCTTTCCATCGCCGCACACGGGCGCTAGAATGCAAGCGCTTACAGCCCGGTGGCCCCAGCCACAGAAAGACGAACCCGAGCATCTGACCCGAGCCTGTCATGGGATCCACATCATCGGACGTCGAAAGCGTTCCAGGTCAAGCGCCGTTCATCGCCGCGGACAATGGGCAACGGCGGCAACAACGCTCGGCGCGTCGGCCGGTCACGCTGGGCGTGATCGTCGGCAACCGCGGGTTTTTCCCGGACCATCTTTGCGCCACAGGCCGTCAAACAATCGTCGAGGTTCTTCAACGACAGGGCTTCCGCGTCGTCATCACACCCGAGGATGCGACGAGCAACGGCGCGATTGAAAGCTTGGAAGAAGCGCGGCGCTGCGCCGAGCATTTCAAGCGTCATCGCGACGAGATCGACGGCGTGCTTGTCACGCTGCCCAACTTCGGCGATGAGCGCGCCATCGCCAACACACTCCGTTGGGCCGGCCTCGACGTCCCCGTGCTAATCCACGCATTCCCCGATTCGGTCGGCCGGATGGCGATCGACAATCGGCGCGACAGCTTCTGCGGCAAGATGTCGGCGTGCAACAACCTGCGGCAATACGGCATCCGCTATTCACTGACGAAGCAGCACACCGTCGATCCCAAAAGTCCGGCGTTCGCCGGCGACCTCGCGCGCTTCGCCGGAGTGTGCCGCATCACGCGCACGCTACGCGGTGCTCGGCTCGGCCAGATCGGCGCACGACCCGCCGCATTCAACACCGTCCGATACAGCGAGAAGCTTCTCGAGCGCACGGGAATCACCGTCGAGACGCTCGACCTGTCGGAGCTCCTCGGGTGGATCGCACGAATGGGGGACGACGATCTGCCCGTGAAGGCCAAGCTCGAGGCGATCGGCGAATACACGCGCACCGACGGTGTGCCGCGCGAGAGTCTGCTCCGCATGGCCAAGCTCGGCATCGCCCTCGACCAGTTCATCGAAGACCGTGGTCTCGACGCGACAGCGATTCAATGTTGGACAGCCATCGAGGAGTTCTATGGTGTGGTGCCGTGCACCGCGATGAGCATGATGAGCGACCGGCTCATGGCCAGCGCATGCGAGGCGGATGTCGCTGGTGTCGTCAGCATGCTCGTGCTGCAGGAAGCGGCGGCGAGCCCGGCGGCGTTGCTCGATTGGAATAACAATTACGGCTCGGAGCTCGACAAGGGCGTCGTCTTCCACTGCTCCAACTTGCCGAAGTCGTTCTTCGTCGAGCATCGAATGGACTATCAGGAAATCATCGCCGGGACCGTCGGGCGTGAAAACACGTATGGCACGATCGTGGGCAGAATTGCCCCAGGGCCATTCACGTTTGCGCGCGTCACCACCGACGATCTTCGCGGCGAGATCGCGGCGTATGTCGGCGAAGGTCAGTTCACCAACGACGTGCTGCTGTCGTTCGGCGGCTATGGCGTGTTCCAGGTCGAGCGTCTGCAGGAACTGCTCGCCTACATTTGCGAGAACGGTTTCGAGCATCACGTCGCCGCAACGCGCGTTTCGGTCGCGGAGGCGGTGGCGGAAGCGCTCGGCAAATACATGGGCTGGAACGTGCACCTGCACTCCACATGCTGATTCTCTCATGCCCGGCACGTACGCGATAGGGCTGGATTACGGCACCAACTCGGTGCGTGCCCTCGTCGTCGACGTCGCCACCGGGGCGGAGGTCGGCACGAGGGTGTTCGCATATCCATCGGGGCGGAACGGGATCTTGCTCGATCCGAAAGATCCGCATCTCGCGCGACAGAATCCGCGCGACTACCTCGACGGACTGACGGCCAGCGTCCGCGGTGCGTTGACGCAGGCCGCGCAAGTCGGTGTGGATCCGTCGCAGGTGATTGGAATCGGCGTTGATACCACGGGCTCGACGCCGATTCCCGTGGATGCGGTCGGACAGCCGCTCGCGTTCGATGCGCGTTTCTGCAGCGATCTGAATGCACAGGTCTGGCTGTGGAAAGACCACACCGCACACGCCGAGGCACGCTGTATCACCGAGACGGCGGCGAGGGTGCGTCCGCAGTATCTGGCGAAGTGCGGCGGCACGTACAGCTCGGAATGGTACTGGGCAAAAATCCTGCACTGTCTGCACGCCGCGCCTAACGTATTCGACGCAACGCACACGTGGGTGGAACACGCCGATTGGATTCCCGCGATCCTGACGGGCACCGAACGTCCCGCCGCTCTGCGTCGTTCGATTTGCGCAGCGGGGCACAAAGCCCTTTTCAGTCGGGCGTGGGGCGGTTATCCCGATGCCGACTTTCTCGCCGCACTCGATCCACGTCTCGTGCGACTGGGCGCGGCACTTCCGAATGAAGCGCACAGCGTGGCTGAAGCGGCCGGCGGTCTCACGAAAGAATGGGCCGAACGTCTTGGTCTCCAGGCAGGCATTCCCGTCGCCGTTGGTGCGTTCGACGCGCACCTCGGCGCCGTTGGTTCTGGCATCCGGCGCGGCACGCTCGTGAAGATCATCGGAACCTCGACGTGTGATCTGATGGTTGCGCCGTTGGATGCCGACGTCGCCGACGTCCCGGGATTGTGCGGCATCGTTCCGGAGTCGGTGCTGCCCGGACAGTTCGGATTGGAAGCGGGACAGTCTGCCGTGGGCGACATCTTCAATTGGCTCGTCGACGTCGTTCGCCCAGCGGGGAAGAGTCACGCCGAGCTCACCGCAGAGGCAGAGCGGCTGCTTCCGGGTGAGAGCGGACTGCTTGCGCTCGATTGGCACAACGGAAATCGGACGGTGCTCGTGGATCAACGTCTAACGGGGACGTTGTTGGGGCTCACGCTGCATTCGACGCCGGCGGAGATCTATCGCGCGCTCGTCGAAGCGACGGCGTTTGGCGCGCGCGTGATCATGGAACGTTACGAAGAGTATGGCGACGCGGTTGAGCGCATCGTGAATTGCGGCGGTATCTCGGCGCAGAATCCGATGGTGATGCAGATCTATGCCGACGTGATGGGTCGCCCGGTGCAGATCTCGCGCAGCGCGCAGACCTGTGCGCTCGGCGCGGCGATCGCTGGGGCGGTTGTTGCCGGCGAGTCCGCGGGCGGTCACGCCGATTTTGCGCGCGCCATGGACGCGATGACGGGTGTGCAGCCGCTGGTCTTCGAACCGGTGCCGCAGCGCCGCGCGGTCTACGACCGATTGTATGTGCTCTACCGACGGCTGCACGACGCATTTGGCGTCGAAGGTACGCGTGGCGACATGTACGGCGTGATGAAGGAGCTGCTCGACATCCGCGATGAGGCGAGACGCTGACGTGGCATACGACGAGCTGAAGTCCGCGGTGTGCGACGCCAATCTCGACCTCGTGCGGGCGGGTCTCGTGATCCTCACATGGGGCAATGTGAGCGGACTCGATCGCGACGCTGGCGTCATGGCCATCAAGCCGAGCGGCGTTCCCTATGAGGGGATGCGGCCTGGGGACATGGTTGTCGTATCGCTCGAGACGGGCGAATCGCTTGAAGGGGGATTAAAGCCTTCATCCGACACGCCGACGCATCTGCATCTCTACCGTGCGTTCGACGGTGTGAACGGTATCGCACATACACACAGCGGTGCCGCAGTCGCCTGGGCGCAGGCCGAACGCAGCGTGCCGTGTTTGGGTACGACGCACGCCGACCATTTTCATGGCTGCATCCCGGTCACGCGCCGACTGAGTGAACGTGAGATCGAGGACGCATACGAGCACAACACCGGTGTCGTCATCGACGAATGCTTTCGTGAGAACGGAACCGACCCGTTGGCCGTGCCAGGCGTTCTCGTCGCCGGCCATGGACCCTTCGCGTGGGGAAGCGCTCCCGATAGCGCGGTCGAGAATGCCGTCGCGCTCGAAGCGGTAGCGCGCATGGCGCTCGATACGCTGCGGATCAATCCTGACGCCGCGGGCATTCCCCAGTTCCTGCTCAACAAACACCACCGGCGTAAGCACGGGCGCGACGCATACTACGGGCAGCGCTAGCCGCAATGCTGTTCAGCTGGAGGTGATTCGCGCGCCTTCGTTCACCGCGCCGAGCCACGCTTCAACCGTTGAGCACGAATCGGACAACCAATAAGAACGAATCGAATCATCGGAGAGCCGCTCCTCGCGCCGCTCGAGCCGATCGCCGACGGTCATCAGGATCGGCGTTGCTTGGGATGGTCGATCTACCGTTCAGACCGATGGACGGCTCCGAAATGAAGAAGGACACCCACCTCGAACGAGGTCGCTCGCGGGTAGCTGATGAGCGGCATTCGGTCCGCCCCGACCCCTCCAATGCGACTCGCCTCAAATGCGCTCGCCGGTTCGATTCGTTTCATTTGGTAGTTCCATTCGTGCCCGAGGGGTTGGAGTGCGATTCGGCGCGGCCGCTGCCGGAAATGTCGTCTCGCCAAACGACAGGGTCCCCACGAGAGCGCCGGCCCGATTCACTGAATGCTATTGGCGCTAGCCCACGCAATTTCAACGCGGCAGCGAATCGAGCGCCAGGAGTCCGCGCAGTACCGAGGCCGGCGCGAGGAAGGCCGACCCGTGCCGGATTCCGCGCGGCGTGATTAGAGAATCAGAATACGGTTCCCAGTGCTCGAAGTCACGGGTACGCACCGCGCCGTATCGACTACGAGTGTAGTAGTCGAAGTACACGTACCAGGTGTCGCCGGTGTGCAGGATCGACGGACCCTCGGTGTCTTTTTCCGTGAACGAAGCGGACGCTGGACCGTAGGGACCGGTGGCGTGCTTGCTCGACGCGACGCGGAGGTTGCGCGCGGGCGGGAAGAAGGTCTCGTCTTTCATCACGAGGTAGTAGGTGTCGCCGCGCTTCGTGATGGTGCCGTCGATCGCGCAGAACCCGCCGTCATAGAGCAGGGCAGTCGGCGAGTACGTCTTGAAGTCGCTGGTGGTGACGTAGTAGAGCCGGTGATCGGCCCGACCGCGCGATGTGCGTTGGGCGAGCGAGTCGGTGACTGGGAATCGTCCCGGGATGGCGGAGGCGAAGACGATCACGAATTGTCGCGTGGCGTCGTCGTAGAACAGGTCGGGCGCCCACGTGTTGAGCGCCGTCGGCTCGTGGTCCATGACCGGCACGGGCGCCTGATCGGACCAGTGAATGAGATCACGCGAGTGCGCGACGCCGATGGAGTGGTCGGTCCATGAGACGGTCCACACCATGTGAAACATTCCGTCGGGACCGCGCAGGATCGACGGGTCGCGCATCAGCGCGGCGGATGTCGTCCACTCCTGCCAGCCGCGTCCCGCGCCGACGACGGTTGGAGTGATCACCGAGCGACCGCCGTTCAGTGGCTACCAGCGCACGCCGTCGACGCTGTATGCCAGATGCACGCCGTCTTCACCGTTGCGTGTGAAGTACGAGAACAGGTAAGCGTCGGCCTCGCGCGCTTCGGTGTGCGGCGCGTGCGGCGCGTGCGGCGCGTGCGTGCAAGCACAGAGCAGCAGGATCGCGGCGCGGTATCGACGCTTGGCGCAGGGGTGGCTCATATCGACACCGGAAGGCGATGAGTGGGCCGGATTGTTTGGGACCAAACCCGGATTGTTTGGGACCAAACATGGGAGAGCGAACGAGCATGGATAATGTATCGGCGCTGTAGGGATACGATATCCGATGCTGCAGGCGAGACCATCGCAGGGGGTAGTCCGTTGACGTAAACGATTGTAAGCGCCTCAAACCGGAAGCGACACAACACCCTCTTGACAGGCCAAACGATCTCCCCAATGTTCACCGAATCAAAATGTAAGCGCTTCCAAATTGTGACTGGAATGCAATCGCTTTCACCCATGACTGTCGTCGCTGCATGGCCGGTGAGTGGTCTGCCGGCTGATCGGCTCGGGACGCGCCGGCCACACCGCTGCCGGACCGCAACCGTTCCCTCATTGAGGAGTCTCTAACATGCGAACGAGCACCATCGGCTGCGCGCTCCTGCTCGGCCTGCTGGTCCCGATCGGTCTGCAAGCGCAGGCGACGGGCCGCATCAGCGGTGTCGTCACCTCGGACGCGGGCTTGCCCGTGCCGAACGCCCAGATCGCGGTACCGGGCGCACAACGACGGGCCATCGCCGACACGTTGGGCCGATTCACCATTCCGAACGTTGCCCCCGGCCAGTACACAGCGCGCGCGACCTCGCTCGGCCACAGCCCGCAGGATGTCGCGATCACGGTGGTGGCGGGCGCCACGGCGACGGCGAATTTCCGTCTGTCGGTCATCGCCGCGAATCTGCAAGAGGTGGTCGTCGTCGGCTACGGCGAGCAAAAGCGAGGTACGATCACGAGCGCCGTGGCGAACGTCACGGCCGAGGAGTTCGTGCCCGGTCCGGCGCGCGACGCCGCGGCGCTCCTTGCCGGAAAAGTCGCAGGCCTCGGCATCACGACTTCGAATGGAGACCCACGCGGCGGCGCCGTCAACCGCGGGACCGAGATCCAACTGCGCGGCGTCACGACAATTCAGGGCGACCGCAATCCGCTCGTGCTCATTGACGGCGTACCGGGCAGTCTCGAAACGGTGCCGGCGCCCGATATCGCGTCGATTAGCGTTCTCAAAGATGGATCGGCGGCCGCGGTGTACGGTTCGCGCGCGTCGAACGGCGTCATCTTGATCACGACAAAGCGGCACGAAAACGGAAAGGCCGCGCTTCGCTACGACGGTTTCGTGAGCCAACAGACGATCTACCATCGGCCGGATTTCTTGACGGCGGCCGACTATCGCCGGCTCAAGGCCGATGGCATGGGCTTCGAGGATCTCGGTTCGTCAACCGACTGGCAGAAGCAGATCCTTCGCAACCCGGTGAGTCAACGGCACAACGCGTCGATCGACGGCGGCGATGTCGGAACGAATTACAGTGCGGCCATCAACTACGACAAGGCGGAAGGGATCTTCCTCCGCTCCAACAACGAAGAGGTGACGGCGCGCGCCAACATCAGGCACTCCATGTTCAGCGGAAAATTCGATGCTGATCTGAGTTTTCTGAGTCGCACGCAGTCGTATTTCACGGGGCCGAGCTACGGTGGTGCCTGGCGTCAGGCGCTGATTCGAAACCCCACGGACAACGTGACGACCCCCGATGGTGCGTGGCAGGAGCGCGGCACATACATGTATAGCAATCCCGTTGGCCTCATCGACGAGGACAACGGCAATTTCGAGGGACGTGACAACCGAATCCACGGCACGGTCACGATCCGTCCTGTCGAGCATCTGCGTCTGTCGCTTCTGTCCGGCGTCTCGCGCGGTTCGGGCCTCACCGGCGACGCGACGACGTTCAAGCACGTCAACACGACGCAGAATGGACAGGGCGGCACGGCGTCCCGCTCGACGTCGTCCAGCGAGGATCGCATTCTCGAGGGCACGGGCACGTATTCCAACAACTACGGACGAAACAACGTCACGCTGCTCGGCGGATACAGCTATCAGGATTTCATCGCCGAGTCATTCATGGCGAGCAACTTTCAGTTTCCGACGGATCTCTTCGGCTACGACGCACTGCAGCGCGGGACGGCGCTGACTGACGGCAAGGCGTCGCTGACCAGCGCAAAATCGGGGTACAAGTTGATCGGATTCTTCAGTCGCTTGAACTACGACTGGGATGACCGCTTTCTCCTCATGGGGAGCGTTCGCCAGGAGGGCAATTCGCGGTTTGGTGCCGATCACAAATGGGGTCTCTTTCCCGCGGTCTCCGGTGCGTGGCGTCTGAGCCAAGAGAGCTTCATCCAGAAGAAGCTGCCATTCGTGACCGATCTCAAGCTGCGGGCCGGCTACGGCGTCACCGGCATTGCTCCGGATGCGTCGTACCTCTCGCTCACGAGCTACTCGTATGGCGCCAAGTTCCTGTACAACGGCCAATGGGTGCAGGGTCTGGCGCCGGCGCGCAATCCCAATCCCAATTTGCGCTGGGAGGAGAAGCACGAGGTCAACACGGGTCTCGACTTCGCACTGTTCTCGTCTCGGATGAGCGGCACGATCGACGTCTACCGTCGCGAGACGAAGGACATGCTGTACAACTATTCGGTGCCCGTGCCGCCCTACCTCAACAGCAGCATTCTCGCCAACGTCGGCACGATGCGGAACAGCGGCATCGAGGCGCAGCTCAACTATGACGTGCTGCATCGCGGCGGTCTGACTTGGAGGACGAGCGCGAACTGGTCCACAAACAACAATCTCCTCGTCACGCTGGCCAACGACACGTTCCAGCCGCAGAGCGACTGCTTCTACCAAGGCGCAACCGGCGAGCCCATCCAAGTCTCCACGCATCGCGTGTGCGTCGGCCAACCGATCGGCAACTTCTTCGGCTGGAAATCGGTCGACATCGACGACAAGGGCGAATGGATCGTGCTCGACAAGACCAACAAGCCGATTCCCATCCGGTCCGCGACGCCTGACGATCGGCAGGTGCTGGGGAATGGACTTCCGAAGCAGTACGCCGCGTTGAACAACAACTTCCGCTACCGGAATTTCGATCTCGACGTGAGCATGCGCGGCGCGTTCAAGTTCCAGGTCCTGAACTTCCAGCGGATGTATTATGAGAATCCGAAAGTCATTCAGTACAACATGCTGCGGTCCGCGTTCGACAAAGTCTACGGAAAGCGTCCCGTCAACTATGATTTGGCGTACGTGAGCTACTACGTCGAGAACGGCGATTACTGGAAGCTCGATAACGCCACGGTTGGCTTCACGATCCCGCCGCGCCTCCTGAACCGGTTTGGAGGGACGGTGTCGGGCGCCCGACTCTATGTGACCGGGCGCAACCTGCTCACGCTGACCGGCTACAAGGGGATGGATCCAGAGGTGTCCACGGTGGGGTTGACGCCGGGGAATGACGACCGCGACCAGTATCCGACGACCCGGATGTTCACCACGGGCATTACCATCTCGTTCTGAGGCATCTAATGCGACATCTCATATCGAAGCTGTCAATCACGCTCGCGGTCGTCGCCGGCTTCGGAAGCCTGAGTTGCACCGACCTGACGGAGACGCCGTACAACGAAGTCACCCAGGCGAATTTCAAACCGACCGCCGCCGACTTGGCGGCGCTCATCGCCCCGGCGTATACACCCCTTCGCAACGTGTTCATGGGGTGGTATGGCATGGTCGACTTCCAGGAGGAGACCGCCGACGAGCTGCTCACGCCCGTCCGCCCGAACGGTTGGTATGACGGCGGCGTCTATATCCGGTTGCACGAGCACCGCTGGGATCCGAGCCAGGGCCAACCGAACGGACTCTGGGGCACGGCCTTTGGCGGCATCAACGGCGCGAATCGCGTGATCTACCAGATGCAGTCCGACGTCATTCCCGTCGACACGGCAACCAAGGCGAACGTGCTCGCCGAGTTGCGGGCGGTCCGCGCCTACTATTATTCGCTTCTCCTCGACAACTTCGGCGCTGTCCCGATCACGACGGACTTCACGTCCACCGAAGTGCCGGAACAATCCACGCGCCAGCAGGTGTACGACTTCGTCGTCAAGGAATTCACTGAAGTCATGCCGCGTCTCTCCACACAGACCGGTGTCGCGATGTATGGCCGCATCAATCAGCTCGCGGCGAAAGGCATTCTTGCACGCGTCTATCTCAACGCCGGGGTCTATACGGGCACACCGGCGTTCGACAAGGTGCTTCCGCTGACGGAGGACATCGTTGCCTCCGGCAAGTACAAACTCGACCCGACCTATCGTACGCCATTCTCCCGCACCAACGACCAATCAGCGGAGATCATCTTCTCGGTTCCGTACGACGCCATCAACGCGAACCAGAGCAATTTCCACATGAAGACGCTCAAGCCCGATCTGCGCTTCGTGTTCAACATGCAAGCGCAGCCCTGGGGCGGCAGCGCGTCCAACCCGCAATTCATCGACACGTACGATAAGGACGACGGCCGTCTCGGCGACACGTGGATGATGGGCACTCAACGCGACGCGCAGGGCCGCGGGTACGATTTCGTCGAATTCGTGCCGTCGATCACGAAAACGGAATTCAACAACGGCTATCCCGTCAGGAAGTATGAGATCTACTCCGGCGAGACCGGCTCGTCCGACGTCGACTACCCGGTGTTGCGCTATGCGGAAGTGCTCATGATGCGCGCCGAGGCGTTGCTCAGGACGGGGCAGGCGGATGCGGCGGCGGCGCTCGTGACTCAGGTGCGCCAGCGGAACTTCACAGGCGCAGCGGCCGCAAAGGCAACCGTGACCGGCGCCGATCTGGCGAAAGGCAGCGTCTACAACTACGGTTGGTACGACACGGACGGCGTCGTCAAAACCGCGGCCGGTGGCACGCCGGTGGTGGATGGCGGGGCAGACATTCAGTTTGGCCGTTTCTTGGACGAGCTGGGCTGGGAGTTTGCCGTCGAAGCTCATCGGAGAACGGATCTCATCCGGTTCGGGGTCTTCACGACCAAGAAATGGTTCAACCACGTTCCAAACGGCGCGAATCATAATCTCTTCGCGATTCCGATCACGGCCATCCAGACAAACGCGAAGTTGAAACAGAACCCGGGCTTCTAGACAAACGCAGGCCGGCTCCGCCGGCCGCGCGCCGGGCGCCAGATTTCGAGGGGGACGGATGTCGACGACGCGTAGAATGTTGCTCACCCTCGTTGGGGCCGGTCCACTCATCGGCGCATCGGCGTGCGCCCATAGCGGGTCGTCAACGTCGCGTCCCGCGGCCGACAGCGTGCAGGTCGGCTACGGGACGCAGCCCAAGGGCAAGACAACGGGTGCGGTGACAGCGTTCTCTAACGAGACACTTTCCTCAGGCCCACTGCGGATCGAAGAATTGTTGCGAGGCAGAATTCCCGGCCTCGTGATCAGCGGCAGCGGCAACTCGATCACGTTTCGACTCCGAGGATCCAACTCGATGCTGTTCGAGCAGGAGCCTCTCGTCATTGTCGACGACGTGATGATTCAATCGGGGAATATTGCAAACGCCCTTGCGGGTTTCACGCCCGAAGACATCAAGCAGGTGAGCGTATTGAAGGACGTTGCGTCGACGTCGATCTACGGTTCCCGCGGCGGCGGCGGTGTAATTCTCATTACAACGAAGGCGAAGCGGCCGGACGGTGGGGAACTGAACCGTTGAAGAGAACCCGATGGGCGCGGAACAGGTGGACGGCGGCTTCGCGCGCGACGACCACGGCCGTTGCATGCGCGTTGCTCGGTACAGGATTGGGGATGGGGTGTGGTCGCACGGATCGGCCTCCATCCCCGAGTTTCACGGCGCTGTTTCCGGCCGTGACCGGTGAGTTGATGACGACGTCCTCGCCCGCCTTCGCCGACTTGGACGGCGACGGTGTGTCCGACATCGTGTTCGGGAGCGGCGTCGATCGCATTAGGCCAGCGGGGCGGCGTTTGCAGTTTACCGGAGAGCCGGCGGTCTCCGGCGAGGTGATCGCGGTGTCGGGTGCGACGAATCGCGTCTTATGGAAGGTGCCCAATCCGCGCGATGCGTTCACGACCCCGCGATTCGCGTTGTTGAATACCGATCGGGTCCCGGACGTCCTCATGGGAGGGCGTGAAGGCGTATTGACCGCCTACGACGGAACGAACGGCAAAGTCTTGTGGCGGCTGCTCGGCGAAGATGTGGTCTCGACGCCGTTCCCGTACTACTTCCTCACGGCCGCCGTTGTCGACGACATGAACGGCGACGGCGTGCAGGACATCGTCGACGCCTACGGCGGCAACGACACACGCGTGCCGAAAGAGCCGCGCGGTCCCGGGTATCTCATCGTCATCTCCGGCGCCGTTCATGAAGTGCTCGCGACGCAAATGCTGGCCGATAGCACCGAGACCTATGCGTCTCCGGTGGTCTATCGCCGCCGAGATGGAACGGCGTGGGTCGTCTTCGGGACCGGTGGCGAGTCGCTCGGCGGCGCGGAGTATCGTGCGCCGCTTGCTTCGATCATGGACGGCACGTTTTCGAAACGCGTCGAGCGGCTGGTCGCGCCTGGGACGACGGGTGTGATCGCGCCACCGACGGTGGTCGACTTGAACGCAGACGGTGAGGCGGACATCATCGTCAGCACATTCGACGGGCGTCTCGTTGCCGTCGACGGTGCGACGGGCAAGGCGCTCTGGCAGCACGAAGACGTACGAGAACAGTCATATCATTCCGCGGCGGTGGTTCGCCTCGGAGGAGGACGGCTCGGTCTATTCTTGTCGCGCGGCATCGGCGCGTTTCCCAAGTATGTCGGGACGGTCCACCGATTGTACGATGCGGCGGACGGTCGCGTGCTGTACGAGTATCGCGACCTCAACTATCCCGCCGGGGCGCCGATAGCAGTCGACCTGACGGGAGACGGCGTGGATGAACCGGTGTTTTTCACGACGCGCTACCCCATGGCGCAGGGCGCGCGAATCCACATTCTGCACGTGCCGTCGCAGAAACTGGTCATGCACGACGTTCCGACCAACCTGTGGAGCACGCCGGCGGTCGCCGATCTTCGCCGGACGGGGAAGCTCGAGCTCGTGGCGCTGTCCTGGCTCACCGGCACGCAGGGTGGCACGGTGGCGCATCCGGATTTGAGCTGGCAACTCCTTCGCCTGGACCTGTCGGCGAAGACGCCGCCCGCGCGCAGCTGGGCGGGATACATGGGTACCGCCACGGACGGGCAATATCATTCGCTGGGACGCTGAGCCGGCGTCCGGCTCCGACGAACAATGAGGAAACGATCATGAGCGAACACACATCGGGATCGAACATCAGCCGTCGCGCGATGTTGGGACGAATGGGCAAGGCGGCGGCGTCGTCGGTCCTGCTGACACCGATTCTGCAAGCGGCCATTCTCCCAGACACGGCCGGGGCCGAGGTCGCGCTCGGCGGCGTCGGACGGGCCGCTGTCAATGGCGTGGCGGGCGTCGATCGCGTCGTGGTGTTGCCGGGCAAGACTTACTTGCGCGGATGGGCGGGTCACGGCGAGCCGCCGCGACCGGGTCCGCGTCGTCCTACCGCCGCTGATTCCACACCGCCTGCGCCGGTCGGTCCGCCGGCGGCCGTTCGATGGAGCAAGCGCTCGGGACCCGGGAGCGTGTCGTTCACCGACGCGGCGGCCCTGACCACTACCGCGGCGTTCTCGGCGACCGGTGTTTACGTCCTCGAGCTCACGGCGAACGACGGCAGCTCAACCGCGTCGTCTACGCTCACCGTGAAGGTTGAGTCGCCGCCGCCGCCTAAGCAGCTCGACGTGGTGCACATGCGCAAATGGTCAGTCGACAGTCCGCTGTGGAACAACCGGATGAAAGCGCTCGTCGTAAGTTGGATTCCTCACTGCGTCGAGCAGCTCGAGCGCACGGACATCACGGCGGGTGGAATCGACAACTTCATCGAAGCCGGCAAGAAGTTGCGCGGCGAGCCGTTCGGTCAACACAAAGGCTATGTGTTCGCCAACGCGTATGTGCACAACGCGGTGGAATCGATGAGCATTGCGCTCATGCTCGATCCCAAGGGGGATCCTGAGATGGTGCGCGCCCAGGCCGACATGCGCGCCACGTTGGACAAGTGGATTCCGATCATTCTCGCGGCGCAGGAACCCGATGGCTACATGCAAACGGCCTTCACGTTGCCGCGTGTCAGCAATGCCGGCGGTAATTCGGGCGGGGGACCGTTCAACCATTGGGAGCGTCGCGCGGATCATGAGGGGTACACCGCGGGCTACTTTCTCGAGGCGGCGATCGCGCACTACATGATGACGGACGGGAAGGATGTGCGCCTGTATAATGCGGCGAAAAAACTCGCCGACTGTTGGGACGCCAACCTCGGACCCGCGCCCAAGAAGGCGTGGTACGACGGTCACCAGGAGATGGAGCAGGCGCTAGTGCGCTTCGGCCGATTCGTGAATGACAAGGAAGGAGGCGGGAAGGGACAGCAGTACATCCAGCTCGGCAAATTCCTGCTCGACAACCGCTATATCGGAGCGCGAAACGAGCGCGAGCGCTCGGAATACGACCAGAGCCATCTGCCGGTCATCGAGCAGTACGAGGCCGTGGGTCACGCCGTTCGCGCCATGTATAACTATTCGGGCATGACGGACGTCGCGATGGAGACGCACGACCCCGACTATCGGAGCGCGGTGAAATCGCTGTGGGACAACATCGTGCAGCGGAAGTTGTACGTCACCGGTGGCATCGGAAGCGGAGAGACGTCTGAAGGATTTGGCCCGAACTACTCGCTCCGGAACAACGCCTACTGCGAGTCGTGCTCGAGCTGCGGCGTGATCTTTTTCCAGTGGAAGCTGGGGCTCACATACCACGACGCAATATATGCAGACTTATATGAGCAAACAGTCTACAACGCGCTACTGGGTGGCTTGGCGATGGACGGGAAGACCTTCTACTACCCCAACGCGCTCGAAGCGCGTGCCCTCCGCACCTCGTGGGCCAGCGTCCCGTGCTGCGTCGGTAACATTCCGCGCACGCTGCTGTCGATGCCGAGCTGGATGTATTCGAAGGGTCCGGACGCACTCTACGTCAACATGTTCTTGGGAAGCACGGTGACGCTGGACAACATCGCCGGAGTGGACGTCAAGATGGTGCAGCAGACGAACTATCCTTGGGACGGGAAGGTCGCGATCATCGTGAGTCCGACCGCCGCGAAGCGCTTCAGTGTACGCGTTCGTGTGCCCAATCGGGCTGTGAGCGAACTCTATGCGAGCACGCCGTCGGCAAACGGCATGACGTCGATCGCCGTCAACGGGGCGGCTGTGAAGCCGGTGATCGAGCAGGGGTATGCCGTCATTGATCGCACGTGGAAGGCCGGCGACCGCATCGAGTTCGAGGTGCCGATGAAGGTCCAGCGCGTCCATGCGGTTGCGCAAATCGAGGCCGATCGGGGCAAGGTCGCGCTGCAATATGGACCGCTCGTCTACAACATCGAGCAAGTTGATCAAGACATCACCAAGGCGCTCGCGTCGAACGCGCCGCTGACGACTGAGTGGCGACCCGATCTCCTCGGCGGCGTGACCGTCATCCGAGGCAAATTCGCCGACGGTACGCCACTGATGGCGATTCCCAACTATGCTCGAATGAATCGTGAACCGGCGCCGCCGCCGCCGCCTCCGGTCGATCCCAACGCGCCGCCGGGGCAACGACCCCCGCTTCGACCGCCGGTGTCAGTGGTGTGGATCAACGAAGTCGCATGAGAGCTTAAACGCGTCGCCGCATCGATCGTCATTCCCCACGAGCGATCCTCGATATGAATTTGTCTGCGCCGTTGCTTGCTGCGTTGCTCATCGGGATTCGGCTGCCGGCGCAGACGATTGCTGGTCGAGTGTACGACAGTGTGGCCAAAGCCCCGCTCGCGGGAGCCACGGTCACACTCGTGCCTCAGAGTCTTGCGTCGGCGACACGGATGCTCGCGACGACGGACAGCACCGGTCACTACACGTTGAACAACGTCCTGCCTGGCCGCTACATACTGGGCTTTTACCACGCCGTGCTCGACTCGATCGGGATCGAGCAGCCGTTCGTCCACGTTCAGGTCGACAGCGGGCGTGGAGCAACGTCGCTTCGCGCCGATCTTGGCGTGCCCGGGCCCACTCAGATCCTGAGGGCGATCTGTGGTTCACGACCGCCCAAAGATTCGCTGGGTGTGTTGGTCGGTCACGTGTACGACGCAGCAACCGGGCAGGGCGTGCAAGGGG
>Ga0193753_10000198_pt1 | contig 58194 bp, 97 predicted proteins | sample H1c2metaG_FD_144925 | JGI IMG/M metagenome (GOLD analysis project Ga0193753, IMG submission 144925) | Soil microbial communities from a riparian zone of the East river system, Colorado, United States - H1c2 | ecosystem: Environmental > Terrestrial > Soil > Riparian zone | place: USA: East...
GACCTCTACGAACTGGCGACACCGGGACCCGCCAGTTCGTAGAGGTCACCTCCGGGGCCGCCCCGGACTGGTACCGCGTCGAGAAGCTGCTCGACCAGTCCGGGACCACGGACGTCAACGGCGAGCTGACCCAGGCCGCAAACCTCGAACTGGGCAACGACAACCCGCAGGTCAGCCTGTCCACGGTCACCGTCGACACCGAAGACCTGCGCGCGGGCCGCGACTTCGGACTCGGCGACAAAGTCACCGTCGAACTCGCCTCCGGCTTCGAGGTCGCCGACCTCGTCTACACGATCCGCCTCGAAGCCACCCCCGGCGGCGGCGAACTCGTCACCTCCGTGATCGGCAAGGGCGACCAGACCACTGACACGCGCACCGTCCAGCAGATCCGCGGGCTCGCCCGGCGGCTCGGGCGCATCGAAACCAGAAGGTGAGCACCTGTGGCGCAATCATCCTGGCCGTCCCCGGACACCTCCCGGGTCATCGACGACCTGGCCTACGAACGGCTCGTCGCAGCCCAGTACGTCGACGGCCTCGTCGGCAACATCACCGACACCCCGCTGGTCTACGCGGACGGCTCCGGGCGGCAGGTGTTCGTTCGGGCGAGCCGCATCGCGCAGGTCCGCGGCCACGGGTGGTCGTCCGGCGGCAGCGTCCTGACGCTCTCCATCGGCGCCAACTCCTCGGGCAGCACCCGCGTAGACCTCGTCGTGCTCGGGCTCAACCGCAGCACCTGGAACGTCACCGCCTACGTCAAGGCGGGCACCCCCGGGTCCGGGGCGCCCGCGTTGCAGGTCGACGCCGGCGACACTGGGATCTACGAGATCCCCCTGGCGGAAGTGACCGTGCCCAACGGCGCGACCCTCACCTCCGCAGGGCAGGTCCTGCCGCGCGCCTGGTACGCAACACCGTACGGGCCGGCCGCGCCCGGGTCGACGGTTGCGACCCGGCCGCCGGCGCCGGTTCCGGGCGTGATGATGTGGCAGAACGGCACCGGATACGTGTGGAACGGGACGATCTGGGAGGCGATCTCCAACCCGCCTCTGCCGGTGACTTCGGACATGAGCACCACCCTGTTCGGCAACAGCATCAGGGACGACAGCGCCTGGCACGATTTTCCGTCCGGGAACTGGGCTCCGCTGGCGTTCACCGTGCCGCCCTCCGGGCGCATCCACGTCAACATCAGCGGCTGGATCCAAAATCTCCACGCCGCCGACAGCACGATCTGGATCAGCTGGCGGGCATCCGGCGGCGGACTGACCGTCGGCACGGACCTCGTCACCGTCCGGAACAGGGGGATGAGCGTGCGCAGCAGCGGCATCGCCGCCACCAAACGCACGTACTTCAGCGGGCTCACCCCCGGCGCGTCCGTCACCCTCACACCCATCTACGCGAGCACGACAACCACGAATGACGTGGACGTCAGCAGCTTGTCGTATGGGCGACTTGAAATGGAGCCGTCCGCATGAGCCGCCACGTTTTCGGCCAGGGCCCCAGTGACTGGACTTTCACTGTCGGAGCCGCCAACGCCGCCACGTTGGCCGGCGGCGTCGTCATCACCGTGTGGGACTCCGCCACCAGCGGCACGCAGCTCACCGACCTCCTGGACGCGACCGGCTCGGCGATCAGCACGGTCACCAGCTCAACCGGCGCCTCCGGCCTGCCGGTCGGCACCATCCCCAGGTTCTCCGGCCCGGACGGCGTCACTCAGATGTGGGCCGACGCCGGCGGCGGCTACCGTTCCCTGATGGTCGCCCTCGACCTCGGCGCCGACGTCAAGACCCTCCAGACGTCAACGGCCGGGCACTACGCGGCATCGAATCCGCACAACACCACATACTTCGACCTGACGGGCGTCTACAACCCGACGGTCTCGAACCTGCTCGCGCAGCCCACGTTCACCGCCGCCCACCGCGGCAGTGGCGGGGAGTTCCCCGAGCACACCCTGCGGTCCTACCGGTCCGCGCTCGCCGCAGGCGCTCCCGCCATCGAGGTTTCCGTCCAGCTCACCGCCGACGGCGTGCTCGTGTGCATGCATGACCTGACCCTGGACAGGACCACGGACCACACGGGGAACCTGAAGGACTGGACTCTCGCGGCGTTGAGGGAAAAGGTCCTCGTCACCCAGCAGTCGCTGCTCGGCGCGGGCTGGTCGTCCCAGCCGATCCCCACGCTGGAAGAGGTCCTGGACGCGCTGTACGGCAAGTGCGTGATCTTCATCGAGGCCAAGAGCAACGACGCCATTGTCCCCTTGCAGAACTTGCTGCTGGCCCGGTATCCGGGGTGCCAGCGCTCGGTCCTTTGGAAGGGCTATTACCAATCGACCTCTTTTGCGTGGGCGAAAGCGAATGGTTTTTACGTGTGGGGGTACGTCGACGCCACCACGACCAACACGCAGATGGACACCTACGACGCCAACATCGACTTCTGGGGTGTGCCGATCGCGTCGACGGACGCCCAGGTCTCTCTGGTCGTCGCCCGCGGCAAAAAAGTCATGGTCTGGGACGTCCACCGGCACATCGACGTCGAGCGCCTGACCGCCCTCGGCGTCGTCGGCTTCATGGAAGCCCAGTGGATCTACCTCAACAACTCCCCGGCGCTCACCCTGGACCGATTCGACGCGCAGATCAGCCAGCCAGGCACCCTCGGCATCGCCCGCTACGACCCCGTCTACGCGCTGAAATACGACGGCGCCTCGGGTGCCTACGTGCCGGTGGTGCCCAACGACGCGGTGGGGATGTTCGGTCACCGCCCGGCCGACGGCACCACCCACACCATCAACTTCCAGATGAAGTGGGACACCGCCCCCGCATCGGCGCTGCACGCCGACGTCGCCTTGTGCAGGTCGAAAGACGACCCCTGGCAGTTCGCCAACAACAACAACGCCTACGGGGCGCTGGCCTCCCCGGGCGGCTACCACTGCCTGATCCGCGGCAACGGCGACATCCAGATCTACTCGCACGTCGCTGGCAGTACGACCGGCACGCAGCTCGGGACGCTGGCCACTGTCGCGCCGGTCAACGGCACGTTCATGACTTTCCAGATCATCGTGTCGAGCACGCAGATCATCTTCAAGCGCACTGACGGTGCTGGCTGGACGCTCACCGTCACGAACAACCTCTATCGGGGCCGGTACTGGCACCTCGGCAACGGCAGCATCACCTCGCTGACCAACAAGCCCACGTGGAAGCTGCTGTCCGTCGCCTGATCCCCATCCCTACGCACCAACCGCCGCCCCGCGCCAGCCGGCCGGGGTTCTTTCATGTCCGGGAGGACCCATGCCGACATCGCGCGGCCTCGATGTGTCGTCCTATCAGGGCGTCCAGGACTGGAAAGCCCTGGCCCGCAGCGGGCTCACGTTCGCGTTCGCGAAAGCGTCCGAGGGCGAGCACACACACGACGCCAAGTTCGGCACCCACATCACCGGCATCATCGGCGCCGGACTCGTGCCGGGCGCCTACCACTACGCCTGGCCGAACCAGGACCCGGCGGCCGAAGCGGCGAACTACGTCTCCGCGGTCCACACCCACCGCGTGGCCGGCTTCGTGCACGTCCTGGATCTGGAGCGCCGCACCGACGGCGCGAACTACAAGGGCCGCACCGCGAAGCAGATCCAGGCGTACGCGCAGGCGTGGATCGATGACGTGCACGCCGCGTTCCCGCACGACCGCGTCGGCGTCTACACCTCCGCGTCGGACATCGCGGCCGGCCATCTGCCGCCGAACGCCAGCTTCCTCTGGTACCCGGCGTATCCGTCGGGCGCCATGTCGTACGCGGACTCGGAGAAGCACACACCCCCGGCGCCGTCCGGGCGGCACCCGCTGTTCTGGCAGTTCACCAGCACCCCGCTGGACCGTTCCCTCGCCTATCTCTCCCCGGACGACCTGCGCACGTGGGCGGCCGGCGACGCACCCAAGCCCACGCAGCCTGACCCCGTGAAGGAGCCCACCTTGCCCGCACCGATTGATGTCTGGGGCTACAAGAACGCCAAGCAGGTCAAGGCGAACCCGAAGCTCCCCGACGCCTACGCCTACCTCCAGGGCGCGTACAACACGACGCGCACCCTCACGACTCAGGTCGCCGCCCTGAACGCCACCATCGGCGCACTCACCAAGGCAGTCGGCGACCTCCACTCGGGCATCGACACCGCGACCCTCGTGGCTGCCGTAGAGAAGGCCATCGCTGACGCCGTCGTGCACGTCCAGGTGGACGTCACCGGGGCGGCGGCCGAGGCGTGATCCTCAACCTGACGCCGCACCCGATCCGCCTCTACGCCGGAGAGCGCGAGGATGGCAGCGACGATCTCGACCCCCACCTGCGCGAGACGATCCCACCCGAGCCGACCCCGGCCCGCCTCGCCACGATCGAACTCGGCGGCGGCATGTTCCCCGAGTTGGTCGAGTTCGGGCACGCCCAGAATCTCCCGCCGAAGCGGGACGGCGTGCAGTACATCGTCTCCCTGGTCGTCGCCCTGGCCCTCTGCGACCGGCGCTCCGACCTCCTCGTCCCGTACCGCGAGGTACGCAACTCGACCGGCACGGTCATCGGCTGCCGCAGTCTCGCGCAGCCCGTCTGAACCCCAACCAGTAGAAACGGATCACCATGAAGATCTTCGGCAGAGAACCCGTGTACTGGCTCACCACCATCGCCGTCATCCTCAAGCTCGCCGCGGCCTACGGCATCGACGTGTCCGACAACGAGCAGGGCGCGATCAACGCAGCCCTCGCCGCCGCCGTGGGCATCGCCACCGCCATCGTCCTCAAGAGCGGGGCGCTCGCCGCGAGCATCCTCAACTTCGGACAGGGCGGCATCGCCTTGTTCATCGCGTTCGGGCTCCACATGTCCGCACACCAGCAGGGCCTGATCATGTCCGGCATCGCGACCGTACTAGCTCTGGTGCTGCACGAGCAGGTCACAGCCCCAGTGCCGTCCGTACCCCTGGAGGAGACCAGCCCGGTGAAGACCACCCAGCCCGTTCAGGCGGTGTGATGCGCGCGGCGGTCCGGCGGGTCAGCAAACGGTTGGGCCGCCGCGGCCGGATCCTCCTCGCCTTCGGGATCATGCAAGTCCTCTACGGCGTATCCATCGTCAGCGACCCCCGCTACGGAATCGTCCGCGGCGTCGGCGTCCTCACCCACATGCAGCCCATGCCCTTCTGGGGCGCGATCTGGATCGTCTGCGGCGCCGTAGCCCTCGCCATGGCCTGGGAAATCCGGTCCTCCCGCGACACCTGGGGGTACGGCGCCGTCACCGTACCGATGGCGTTGTGGTCCGGTGCGAACTTCGTCGCCTGGGTCTCCAGCGAATACCCGCAAGCCTGGACATCGGTATTCACCTGGGGCGCATTCGTGTACATCGCAGGCATCGTCAACCGGTGGCCGGAGTACGGCCGGAGGAGAGCCAATGGACGCGAGTAGCGGCCTGTGGGGGGCCGTCGTCGCGGCCATCGGCCTGCTCAGCCTCCTCGTCACCGGACGCCGCGGCCCGCGCGAGGTGCCTCCACCGGCCGGGACCGCCCAGGACCCGACACCCGAACAACTCCAGGTGTCTCCGGCGATCTGGAAGGACATGCGCGGCGAAATCAGGGAGCTGCGCACGAAAGTCGACCACCTCACCGACGTGGTCGAGCAGGGCAGCACCCGGGAGCGGTCTCTCCGCGAGCACCTCCGGATGGCCATGAAGGTCATCCGCCGCGCGAACCGGCGCCTACGGGCCGCCGGCCAGCCTGAAGAGCCAGTGCCTGTCGAACTCATCCCGTACTCGCTCGACTGAAAGGGGGCACGATGGCGCTGCCCGTAGGCGTGCCGAAGGTGACCGTCACGACGGCGAAGCCCCTGATCACCCCGGGGGGTGCCCCGTACAAGGGGCGCCTCGTCTTCACCGGCCCCGACCTGGTGACCGTCGGTGGCCTGGACCTCGTCATCGGCGGACAGGCACCGGCGTACCTGACGGCCGGGCTGTTCTCCATCGACCTGGTGCCCTGCGACGTCGACACCATGAGCCCGAGCGGGTGGACGTACAAGGTCGACGGGGAATTCTCCAACGCCCCGGACTTCACCCGGTACGTCAGCGTCCTGTCCGGTGCCGGGCCATTGCAACTCGCGGACATCCTCGTGCCCGACCCGGTTGCCGGGGATTTCACGGTGTTGCTCGACCCGTCATCGTTGGGCGGGGCGGCGCTCCTCGACGTGGGGCAGACCGCGGCGACCGTCGCGGCCGGGGATGACGCGCGGTTCAGTACGGGTGGTCCTCCGTCTGGTGCGGCCGGCGGGGCGCTCACGGGCACCTACCCGAACCCCGCACTGAGCTCGGTCACCATCGCGGCGTTCGACCCGGCCGGGGCGGCGGCCGTCGCACAGTCGTCGGCCATCTCCGCAGCAGCCGCTGATGCCACCACGAAGGCGGGGACCGCGCAGTCCACGGCCATCTCGGTCGCGGCCTCGGACGCGACAACGAAAGCCAATGCGGCGCAGTCCGCGGCCACTTCGGCGGCTGCCACCGACGCGACGGGCAAGGTCACCGCTCACGCCGGTGCGACGGACCCCCATGCCGACCGGGCGTTCACAACCTCCGCAGTCTCCACGCACTCAGGAGCCACGGACCCGCACGCAGACCGGGCATTCACCACGAGCTCGGTGTCTACGCACACGGGGGCAGCAGATCCCCACGGTGACCGTGCGGCGGCAGCTTCGGACGCGGCCTCGAAGGTCACCACGCACGCGGGCGCCACGGATCCGCACGCGGACCGCAGTTTCACGACCGGCGCCGTCTCAACTCATGCGGGGGCGGGCGACCCTCACGGGGACAGGGCGGACGCCGCGGCGAAGTACGTGCCGCTCGGGGGCGGGACGATGGCTGGGGCGTTGAACCTGTCCAGCGGTGGTGTGGCCAGCAGGACCCCGGATGTCCAGGTGTTCACCGGCAGCGGGACGTGGACGAAGCCGACCGGCGCGGTGCTGGTGTCCGTGTACCTGTTGGCCGGTGGTGGCGGTGGCGGGTCGGGGCGGCGCGGTGCTGCGGGCACCATCCGCTGCGGTGGTGGCGGCGGGGCCGGCGGGTCGGTGTTCCAGGCGAACTTCCAGGCGTCGGCGCTCGGGGCGACGGTCGCGGTGACCGTGGGCACGGGAGGCCCGGGTGGTGCGGCGAGGACGACGGACGACACCGATGGCGTGGCCGGGACCGCCGGGGGTGTGACCCTGTTCGGTCTGATCGGCCGTGTTGGAACCGGTGGTGCGGGCGGTGGTGGTACGGCGACGGCGGGCACTGGGGGCAGCACGGGCAGCGGCACTGTGACCGGGGGTGGTGGCGGTGCGGCGTCCGCAACCGGGGGCGCGGGCAACAGTGGCGGCGCGGGGGTGCTCGCGGGCCCGGGTGGGGGTTCTGGTGGTGGCATCACGGCGGCCAACGCGGCGGCCGCGGGTATCGGGGGCGGCGGCAACGGGGGCTCGGTGTCCGGCGCTGGCGGGTCCGTGGGTGGTGCTGCACCCACCCCGGCGGCGGATTCCGCGGCGGGCTCTGGCCTGTCAGGTGGTGGCGGTGGCGGTGGTGCCGGGTCGATCACGGCGGCCGCGACCGCGGGCGCGGCCGGTGCCCTGTACGGGGCGGGTGGGGGTGGCGGTGGCGCCAGCCTGAACGGCAACAACTCGGGTGCGGGGGGCGCGGGCGGGAACGGCATCGCCATCGTGATCTCGTTCTTCTGAACCCGGGAACGGCAACGCCCCTCACTGCCTTCGGGCGGTGAGGGGCGGCTTTCGTACGTCCGGGATCAGGAGCGGCGCCACCCCAGCGTGGTCAGCCAGCCGCCCACGCCTCCCGCGCACGCGAGCAGCACCACCACACCGACCGCCGCCGGGTGGCCGGTCGTCCACATCGTGACCGTACGGACGACGACCCACACCCCGGCAGCCACCACCGAGAGGCAGTATGCGAGCGTTCCGACACGTGCCAGGACGTCGGGCCACCAGGGCGCGGGCACGGCTACTTCTTCTCGGGCGCGGGCTGGGGCTCGACGGGCTTCGTCCACCCGCCCGCGGCCGGATCGTACTCGCGGGCATGCTCGTCGGTGTCGCCGGGGCGCTGATCCTGGCGTGTGGGCATCTTCGGCAGGGGCATGATCGGGGTTACCTGTTCTCTCGCGGGATGGGTGGACCGGGGCGGGTGATGTCTTGGCGGATGGCACCCGCCCCGGGGTCTAGCGGTGGGTGATCAGGAGCAGCAAAAGCGCGGTGAGGACGATCACGGCCCAAGCGGCGGCGCGCGCGTCCACCGGGCGGCGCCGGGCGCGCTGCAAGTGCTCCCCGTCAGGGACGTGCCCGCCGTGACGACGGCGCCGGTGCGCGTCCCGCACATCGAGGACCTCGGCCCGTGTGCGCACGGGCAGGCTCGTCGTACGGCAGGAGTCACACCGGTACCGCCACACGGCCTACACGCCCCCCGAGATTGGCCCGAGAGCGGCCCGAGAGTGGTCCGAGGGCGGCTGAGATTCCTGCTGGTCAGAACCGCTCTCGGATGGTTGAGAGGGGGACGCCTGCCCCTTCCGGGGGAGGGCCAGGACAAGGGCCTCAACATCAGCCCGACGGACCCCCGAGCGGCCCTCAATACCGTCCACGGACAGGGTGCGCTGGACGGGCACGGCGACGGCCTCAAGGAGGGCGCCCATATAGACCCGGGGAAGGCCCGCGAAGAGGGGGTGCGCGGCGACCTTTCGGTGCAGCTCGCCGAGGTGCACACCGTTGCGGTGGCGGGTGACTTCCTCGAGGAGGACGAGGAGCGTGATCCGGTCCCGCTCGAGCAGGTCTTCCTCGGGCAGTCCCTTCGACTCCTCGAGCGGCTTCTGCTCGAGCACCTTCGGGGCCGGTCCGGGAGCAACCCACCAAGCGGCGATGAGCAGCCCGACCAGCCCCACCCCGGCGGCGGCCGGCAGGTACGGGGCGACCTTCGGGCCGGCGGTGACCAGCACGCCGACGGCCACGACCCCGGTGACGCCGAGGGCGAGGAGTCCGCCCGCGATGCGCTCCGCCATGTCGGCCATGGGTGTGGCCTTGGGCGGAGGCGCCTTCTTCGCCTTGCCTGGGGTGCTCTTGGCGTCGGTCGTGGCGGGCTTCCCGGTCTTGGCCGGGGGCTTGGCTGCCTGCTCGCCGAACGCGGCCTTGAGCGCTTTGCCGAGCAGTCGGAACAGGCCGCGGCCGAGGACCCCGAACCCCGACGCGAGGGTCCGGGCGGTGGTCTTGCCGGGCAGATAGGGGCGCAGGCGCGGTCGGGCGAGGGCCCGCCGGGATGACGGCTCCCCCGCCTCCGCATCCTCGATGATCTTGCCGAGGAGGGTTCGCGCACCCATCACGCACCGCCGGTGAAGTGCCCGACGACCATGCGGATGATGTTCACGAGGATCCCCCACACCCCGCCGGCCGTGCCGTACACCGCCGCCGCGGCGATCCCCAGCAGGCCGGGCCAGATGAGGCGTTTCCAGTGTGGGCCGAACGTCAGCAAGGTCAGGACCAGGGCGATGCCGCCCTGCCCGGGGTTCCCCAGACCGCTCCCCGGGCCGAGGACGGAGGTGGGCACCGACCCGATGTTGGCCGCGGTCGAGGCCCACGCCCCGCCTGCGGCGATCCACAGGGTGCCGGTGAGGATCCCGAACGCGCCGATGCCGTCGCGGTGGGCGACGACCTTGAACCGGTCGGCTTTGCGGACGCCGAGGATCATCGCGACGGCGCAGGCCAGGGCGAGCCCGGACAGGGTCATCGTCCCGAGGAGCTGCCCGCCGTGGATGCCCTGCACGGTGGCGGGGGCGGCGGTAAGCATGCTGGTCACTGGGGTACTCCGGGTGCGTAGAGGGCGATGGCCAGGACAGCGCTGGCGAGGGGGATGCGGCAGGCCCACGCGAGCGGCGGCCACCACCCGCGGGTACGGCCATCGAGGAGCGCGGTGCCGAGGATGAGACCGCCGCCGAGGCACAGGGCCGCGGTGGTGCCGGACTGCCGGCCGCAGTCGGCGACCCAGCCGTGGAACAGGGGGGCGAGTCCGAGGTACCAGCCGGCCGTGGCGGCGGCGCCGTTGGTGAGGAGCCAGCGGGTGCGCCGGTCAACCTGGCCCCAGGTGGTGTGCAGTTCGCGAGCGGGGTTGCGGCGGTCGCGTCGTACGACGGCCGGGGTGGACTCGTCGACGGGCTCGGCGTCCTCCCACTCCGGGTCCGCCTCGGGCTGCTCCGTGGGCTCGGGCACCGCCTTGGGTGCGGCCGGACGGCGCAGCGGTGGGATACGGCGGCGCCGGGGCGTGGCCGCACCGTGGTGGTCGTCGGTGTCGTCGTACAGGCGGTCCCACCACTCGTCACCGGATGCGGGTGCAGCCGGGGGCTGCGGGGTGTATCCGAGACCGCGCTTGCGGAGTGCGTAGCGGATGCGGCGCTCATCGGCACCGGGGGTGGTGGTCACGAGGCTTCCTTGTCGAGTGCGTCGCGGATGCGCATGGCCCGGGGCTGCCCGACTCCGTAGGTGCGCTGGATGCGCCGCAGGCTCATGGGGCCGTGTGCGGCGAGTGCACGGGCGTGCTCGATCAGCTCGGCGTCGGATGCGGCAGACGTCGGCACGGGGGGCTCAGTCCGGGCGGGGGGTGCGACTGGTGCATCCGGGTGCGCATCCGCCCTGACCGCTGTCGACACGGGCAGCATCGGTGCCAGGTGCAGTTCGAGTGCACCCGCCGGGTGCGGGGGCGGGGCGAGTGCGGTCGCCTCGGATGCAGCCCGGTCGAAGCCTGTATCCGGCTGCACCTCGGGGGCATCCTGAATACGCTCCAGCGCGTCGTGGACCTGCCGCATGAGTGCACCGAATGCGATGAGCGCAGCCGTCGGCGGCACTGCGGCGACGATGTAGTTGAGGGGAGATGCACCGGATCCGACACCGCTGATGTTCAGCGCAACCGATCCGACGGAGCCGAGTGCGGCGAGTGCGATAGCCCAGGGGTCGACACGGCCCTTGAGGGAAGCCCGGAGGATCAGGCTCTCGCCGACGAGGATGAACCCGTCGATGGTGCCGGGCCAGGCCCAGGCTCCGTTGCCACTGAGTCCGTGGCCGCCTGCGATGTGGTGGAGGTGGTCGTAGGACAGCCAGAATCCGGCGCCGGTGAGGACGACCGTGACGACGCCGGCGCTGATGGCGAGTGCGGTGGTGGCGCGGCGGTGGGGGTTCACGACGCTCCTCGGCGTTGTGGGGGTGGGGACCGCGCCCGGCGGCCGGGAGGGGTGGCGCCGGGCGCGGCGGTCCGGGGTTAGCGGCGGTCGGGGATCGTGTCGTCGGTTTCGGTGACGGTGAGGTCCGGGATGTGATTCCGGATCCGGCCGATCCGTTCTTTGGCGAAGTCCGGGGCGTTGGTGCTGAACTCATCGAGGTGCTTGCCGTCTGGGCCGGTGACCTTGTACCGGGTGACCTTGAAGTCCACGGTCGGCTCCTGGTGGTTACTCGTTCCAGCGGGGGCGGTTGGTCTGGTCGCGGCGCTGCCGTGCCTTGGAGTCGCGGGAGTTCCGGGCGACCCGGAGTTGGTGGTCGGCGGCGCGCTGCAGGGACTGGGCGTCGGTTTTGGGGGTGCTGCGTCCGCCGAGCCAGGAGAACCGGCCGGTCACCGGCGGTGCTGGGTGTGGGGGGTGGCGGTGAAGTGCCCGCCGGGGTTGGCGTCTTCGCGTTGCTGGTAGTCGCGGTTGCAGGCGTCGACGGTCGCCTCCTCGTAGGCGACGGTGTTGGGCTGGTGCGCGGGGGTGGGCTCGGGGTCGGGGTGATCGCTACGATTCGTCACGGACTCGCCTCTTCGTCGTGGTTGTAGGTGGGTCTGGCCCCGGCCATGTGGAGCTGCGAACTCCGGCCGGGGCCGTTCTCGTTGAGCAGCGTGGGCTGCCTTCCATCACTGTAGGGGGTTCCCCTACAATCTGGGAAGCGGCCCGCCCACAGAGAGGGGCCGGGCGTGAGCGAGGAGGCGCATCGGGTGTTCGATGCCATGGAGGCGCTGGGGCAGATTGCCGATCCGGTGGAGCGCGCCAGGGTCCTGACGGAGGTGCTGAAGGGACTGCCCGCTCACAACCGGCGGCTGAAGGAGGCGCGGCAGGCCACGTTCCAGGAGCTGCTGGCGCGCCCGGGCGCGACCCTGCGGAGCGTCGGGATCGAGTTGGGGATCAATCACGGGTCGGTGCAGGACATCGCGAAGGGCTACTCGGGGTCCGGCACGAAGCGGCCGAGGACGCCCCCGCCGTCACTCAGCGATGGGAGCAGTACATGACCGCGTTCGACCCCCGCAGCCCGAGCATGCGGTTGTGGCACCGTCTTCTGGCAGGCGGCGCCACGGAGGACGAAGCCACCGCGCTGATGAATGGCTACGCCCACGAGTTGGCGGAGAGACTGATCTGTGACGAGAAGGCCGGGGTGGCCGTGTACAGGCCGGGCCTCATGTGGGCTGCCGAGGTGATCGACCCGCAGCCCGATGACGAGGAGAGCAGCAGCGCATGAGCGAGGAGCCCGAAGCTGCCGAGCAAGAGGAAGCGCCCGATCTTGCGCACTCCGAGGAGCAAGGAGTGCGCCTCCTCGTGTATCCGGGGACGCTGGAGTTCATCGGCTCGCTTTACCCGCCGAACCTGATGCCACCAATCTGACCCGGAGACGACATGACGACCGATCCACCACCCTCACCACAGCGCAAGGGCAACAGGTCGGAATGGTGGCCGCTTGTCGCGGCGCTCGCGGCCTCCCTCGCACTCGGCGAGACGTATGCCGTCCACGACATCCTCACGACCACACCGCGCAACACTGGAGACTGGCTGATCGGTGTCCTCGCTGCCGGCCCGGCTCTCGCTGGAGTGATCTTCATACCGCTCCTGATCATCGGCGGACTGATCGCGATGATGAGATTCCCACGATGAGCGATCTGATCGAGTTCCTGCGGGCCCGGCTGGACGAGGATGCGCTATGGGCCACCGAGGCAAGCCGCCGCAACGACGGCCCGGCCGTTGAAAGCGGCGTCCACTGGCAGTGGGAGGACGCCGACGACAAGGTGTGCCAACCTGCCCCCGACACCGAGGCGTACATCGCCGACGGTTTGACGACGGTCTCGCTACGCAGCCGGGAAGAATGGCCCTCCCGCGTCGGCAACCTTCCGCAGTTCGCGATCTCTACCGCTGAGGAGGTCCCGACTGCCGTCGGCGCCCACATCATCCGCCACGACCCGGCGCGGGTGCTGCGCGAGGTCGAGGCCAAGCGGGCCGTCCTCGCCCAGTACGAGAGCGCGCGCGAACAGGTGCGACACCCCGTGAGTGCCGAGAACCGCGCGGCTGCCCGCGTGGCACAGGGCGAGTTGGAAGACGTGCTCCGCCTGCTGGCCGCCGTGTACGCCGATCACCCGGACTACCGCGAGGAATGGCGGCCATGAGCGACGAGCAGGGCACCCACTTCTGGTTTATGTCGCTGATCCTGCCGAATGCGGCAGGCTTCGCCGCCTACCGACGCGTGGGGCACTGCACACCGGAGCCCGGCGCCACCAGGCTCGATCTGTTCGACATGCTGCTGAACATGGTGAAAGAAAAGTCGCCTGAGCTAAACGATGGTGCTGTCGTCATCTCGTTCGATATCCAGCCCAACAAGCTCTGAGGCCCCGACGCAGTACCGCCCGTCACCGCGCTGTTGGCGGGGCGTTGTCGTGTCACAACCCGGCCACAACCCGGACGGGCCCACCCACCCCTGCCCATACTCGCGCGCATGACCGACACCGCCACGAAGCCGTGGATCCGCCGCAGGACCACCATCATCGGGTTCGTACTGATCGCGTTCATCGCGTGGACCCTGGGCGCGCAGGAGTGGACCGCGAAGGACTGCGGCACATGGCAGGGCTACGGCCTCGTCGTGTCGCACTTCGGGACACCGGACCATTACGAGGGGTGCGAGGGCGAGCCGGGCGGGCCGGCGTACACGGACGACTACCAGGGCTGACACTGGCCGCCATCGTCACCCGTTCGGGGGATCCGGTGGGCGTCCGGGGTCCGCGCCCCGGTGAGTCGGGCAGCATCCAGGGGTCCGCGAGTCTGGGGAGGGGTACGTGCAGGGATTGTTCGCACCGGAGTCGGAGTTCAGCCGGTGGGTGAGCAACCGGGCTGACGAGGTTGCTGCGCTCAAGGGGAATCCAACGAGCGCGGCGTTGGCGGCGTGCCAGACGGCCACGCTGCACGCGATGGGTGGTGTGGCGTTGCCGCCGTTGTTTGCTGCCCGGGTGGCGCAGGTGCTGTGTGTGTCGGTGGAGGTGTTGCGGGAGGCTTTCCCGACCCCACCGGACGGCTGACGCGCGGAAGGGCCGTACCGCCGGGGGGAGTCGGCGGCACGGCCCAGGTTGTCCCGGGTGCGCGGTGGGTGCGCGCACCCGGGCGGCACTCAGGCCGTGGCGGCCGGGTAGACAGGCCATCCACCCATGCCGGTCGGTCGGTCGGAGCTGGGTTCGCCGACGTCGGCGGGGCGGTGGGCGTCGATGGTGCGGCGCAGCCAGTCGGACATGTCGGCGGCGGGCGGCCACAGTTCAGCCGCGTCGCTCCACTCGACGGTGATGTCGACGCGGGTGATGTCGCGGCGGAGGCCGTATTCGAGCCGCAGCCCGATCGGTTGGCGGGTGCGGCCGACGAGGTTGGTGAGCTTCGGAGCGTCGGTGAGGTCAATGCGGACCCGGTGATGTACCTCGCGGACGGTGGCAGTGGGCACGGCGGGCTCCTTCGGGCGGCTTCGGGTTCGGTGACGGGCTCGTCGTCCCAGCGCTCGGTCCAGTAACGCCGGTCCTCGACCGCTACTTCGGCGGGCGTGTCCTGGGCAGGCGGGGGAGCGGGGGCGGGGGCGGCCATCAGACGGTCGGAGCAGGCGACGCGATGGCCCGCTGGAGGATGGTGCGAAGCCCGGATGCGACCTCGGGGGTGATGCCGTCCCGGTCGTCGCTGAGGTAGTCGAGGGCTTCCTCGACGCCGTACCGGTACTCGGCGGCGATCCGGGCGGCGCGGCGGCCGTTGACGGCGTGGGCGCAGTCGCCGTTGGCGCACTGCTCGGCGTGGTTGGCGTTGTCCTCGACGCTGGTGCGGTCGGTCATTGGTTGGTCCTTCCCTTGGTTCGGGCTGAGTGTCTCGTGGGGTGCGCGGTGGGGGCACGCACCCGGAAGGCACTCAGACGAATCAAGCGATCCGCTTGGGGGACTCCGGACCGCGCGGACCGCCGTCCTCAAACTCGGAGTGCTGCCATACCTCGCCGTTCGGCTCTATGCGGATGTACGCCCGACATCGGGGCTTGGAGGGCTCGAAGTCGAGGCCGTGGTGGCGGGGGGTCAGGTACTGGGTTGCACCCTCGGCGGCCGCGACCTGCTGCGCCATGCGGATCATCCCGGCGCGGTCGGCGCATTTCGCTCGAATTCTGCTGGCCATCTTGATCTCCCTGCGGCTGGTGGCGGGCTGCGGTCAGGCGGCGTGTGCGTAGCGGGTGCCGCGTTCGTCGCGGGCGATCTCGTACGCGGTGAGCGCGGCGGGGGTCCGGAAGACGGGGGCGGCGGTCACCGGGCGGTCGGTGGCGGAGGTGGCGCGGGGGACCAGGTACGCGGTCCGGTGCGCGGTGTAGCTGAGGACGCGGTCCAGGCGGAACGAGCGGCGCTTGCCGGTCTCGCGGTCCATGCCGATGAGGAGGACGTTCCCGGCGGCGGTGACCTGGATGTCGTACAGCTCAAGGGTGCGGATCGTGGGGACGAGGTTGCCGGTCTTGCGGCCGCGCTCGTCCTTCTCTTCCTTCAGCGCGGTGATGGTGACGGGGTGCTGGCGGTCCATCGCGCGGTAGAGGTCGGTGAGGGTCCGGGCGCTGGTCTGGTTCTTGGTGAGCTTCATCCGGTCCCCCGTGGTCGCCGCTTGTTTCTGTAATACAAGAATGCGCTCGACCGGAGGTTATGTCAACCCCCAATCCCAGATCAGTTCGGGTTTCTGTAATACGCCCCCGAACATGGCGACGCCCGGCGACCCCAAAGGGCGCCGGGCGGAGCGCTCCCGTCAGCCCAGCAGCAGGCTGTCGTCAGAGAAGGGGCTCGTGAAGCGGCTGTCGGGGTGGGTGCCGACATGCCCGTCGCCGCCCCACTCGTTGCGGTTGTGGGTACCCCGCTTGTTGAGGCGGCGGATGCAGGTGTGGCCGTCCCGGCTCATCAGCCCGCACTCGCCCTCCCGGGCCAGCGGGTTGCGGAACGGCGCCCGGGCCCGCGCAGGGGTGATGCCGGCGTCGATGAGGGCCTGCGCGTATTCGCTGAGCGCTTCGGCGAACAGTTCGCTGGCGCGGGTCGCCTCGACTTCGGTGAGGACGGCGGTGCCGGGTCCGGAGCAGGTCTCGTTGCGGGCGTTGCGGATGGTGGCGCAGGAGGACCAGCCGTTGCCGATCTCGACGGTGGCTGCGCAGTCGGTGCAGGTTCCTTCGTACACGAGGGCGTGGTCCCGGGACGGGCGGGGGAGACGCTTCCAGGTGAGGGCGTGGCCGTTCGCGGCGGCAGTCTCATTCATGTGCTGCTTGCCGAGGGTCCACCACTGCTGCGCCATGTCCGTCTCCCCTGCCTGCGGTCCGTTTCTGTATTACAAGAATGCTCCCATCCGTCGAGCTTGTCAACACCCAACCGCAGATGAGACACTGTTCCTGTAATACAGACCCGAGAGGATCACCCCATGGCCCGCCCCGCCACCGGCAAGACCCCCGGCAAGACCTTCCGACCACCCAAACCCCTATGGGCCGAGGTGATGGAGTACGTCAAGGCAGAAGAGCGCCCCTACGGGGACGTCATCATCGAGGCCCTTCACGACTGGCTGAACAAGAAACGACGCGAACACCCCACCGCGCCGACCGACCTCTAGCCGCCTGCCCGCGCCCGGGTGCGTCCTGGCCGCCGCGCCCCGTCCCCCTCATCCACCAGGGAGACGGGGCGCCGTTTGCGTTATCCTCGGAGCGCCCCGCCCATGGTTGGTATCCGAGCAGGCAGACGTTTCCGGTCGCAAGATGTGGCCCTCACCGTGATCCGGTGGGGGCCTCGTCGCGTCGGGCTACCCTGGCCGTGCGGCATCCGGGTGCGAGACCCGGCGCATGCGATCCGGACGCGCGAGAGGCTGCCCCGCCTGGCGGGACTACCCCTGTGCCGCACTCAACCCGACTTGAAAACCGGCCCGCCAAATTCAAGGTTCGGGTCACCACCGGCGCGTCGGGGCCTTGTGCTACTGGTCTGGGTCCAACTGGTAGATCACCGGGACCTACGCCCGCGCGGTCTCCCGCTCCACCGCGACCCGCCACTCCGCACGCAACCTGCCCAGCTCGGCCAGCGCCTCCGGAGTCCACACCGTACGGCCCTCGCACAGCTGCCGTATCCGCTGGTTCAGCTCAGCCGCACCAGGGCACACCGGGGCCGGGGAACAGGACGGACAGGGCATGCCACCAGCCTACGGGCCGACGATGTACACCCGGTATACGCGCAGGCCGGACGGCATATACCAACCCCCACCAACAGGATCACCCCCACAAGCACCCCCGCCCGGCGTACCGTGAAAGGACAACTCTCTGGCGGGGGTACCCACATGGCACGCGAAAACAGCCCCATCGGCGACCGCATCCGCGTCCTACGCGAATTCCGCGACGTCACCCAACAAGAACTCGCCGACCGCGCCGGCTGCTCCATCGACACCATCCGAAAACTCGAACAGGGCGTACGGCAGTCCGCTGCACTAGCCACCCTCCGCGCCCTCGCACGCGCCCTGGACGTCGAACTCGAACGCCTCCTAGGACAGCCCACCGTGACCAGCTCCGCGCCGGACGACGGCGGCCTCCTCGCACTCCGCGACGCGATCCAGGACGTCGGCGCGATCCCCGGCGTCCTCACCGCCGACCTCGCCGACGACCCGCCCGACACGGGAGCGTGGCTGGCGTCCGTTGCGCACGCCACGAACCTCTACTGGCAGGGCGGCTATTCCGAGCTGTCCGGTGTGCTACCGCTGCTGCTCCGCGACGGGCGCGCGGTCGCCCGCGACACCGCGGGCCACGACGCCGAACGCGTCTGGGGGCAACTGGCATTGTCGTATCAGCTCGCCGCGTCCCTGGCCACACAGTCCGGGCACACCGACTGGGCATACCAGGCCGTCGAGAAGCAGCTCCAGGCCGCGGAGCGCGCGAGCGACCCGCTGATGTCCGGCATGGGCGTGTCCACGCTGAGCTGGGTGCTGCTCCGCCAGGGCCGGTGGGAGCAGGCCCAGCAGGTCGCGGAGACGAAGGCGGACTCCCTGGAGCCGTCGATCCGCCGGGCGACCGCATCTCAGTACGCCGTGTACGGGAACCTGCTGATCGCCGCGGCGACGCCGGCCGCACGCCGGGACCAGCATGATGAGGCGTCGGAGCTGATCAACCTCGCCGAGGCCGCCGCCACCCGCAGCGGGCCCACCCGGGCGTACGGCAGCGCGTTCAGCGTGGTGGACGTGCAGACGCAGGCTGTGAACGTCGCCTTGGCCGGCCGCCGGTCCCGCCCGGAGGTCGCCTTGCGCCTCGCTGCCCGCGTCGACTTGACGGCTATCAGCCGCCCGGTGCACGCCGCGTCGCACCGGGTGGACGTGGCGCACGCGCAGTACGCCACTGGGGACTCCGACGGGGCGTTGGGGACGCTGCTTGAGGTAGAGGCGGTGCAGCCGGAGTGGATCCGTTACCAGACCCTCGCGGCGGCGACGGTGCGGGAGATGTTGGAGGCGGAGCGGCGGAAGAACACCCCACTGAGGGGGCTGGCCGCCCGGCTCGGTGTCGAGCCCGCATTGTGAAGTAGGACGCCTTGTCCTACCCGGGCCGTATTCTGGTCGGCGACTGGTGAACCCTGTCCCTGTGCTGTGACCACGCACGTACGTAGCGTGATCACTAAGGCTGCGGCACTGCCCCCCACTCCCGCCAGGACCCCGGGGCGGTGCCGCGCACCGGACGCACAGGGGACACGCCATGCCGGACACGGACATCACGCACAGTTTCACCCGCGCACAGGCCACCGCCGTACGCCTCCGCGAACGCCTCACCGCCCTCGGACTCACCGACACCGAGGTCCGGCAGATACTCCCCACCGGCGACATCAATGGCCGCCCCATGGTGCGGTTCGGCGTGATGTCCCTGGACTCGGCCGAGTTGATCCTCGCCGCGCTCACCCCGGCCGAGGAGCTGACGTCGTGATGGCCGGTGGCCGTACCGCAGTGCGCACGTGCGCACGTTGCCAGGAGCCCGTCGCTCCCGGTACCGGGAGGCTGGTAGGGGTCGACCAGGGCACTACGGCCTCACCCGACATCCTCATCCACAAGCGGTCCTGCGAGCCGGTCTACGTCCGCCGGAGCCAGGGATGAGCGGTGGCCACTACCTCGACACCGGCAACGGGCCCCGCCCATTGGCCGTGACCACAGCCCGGATGGCGGACGGCGCCGTACAGATCGCGTACCAGGCGTACATGGACCACCGGCCGGGCTGCTCCCAGTGTGAACACCACGCCCTCGTGTGCGGCACCGCCCGGGAGTTGTGGGACGCGTACATCGCCGCGCGGCGCTCCACCCCATGAACCGGGCCGCCGGCGGGACGGCAAATGGCCGCCGGTTGGTCCTGCGCCTGCGTGTACGGAACCCCCTCACCGGCACCTGCCGGGCGTACACGCAGGCGCAACCCGGCGCAGATTCACCCGATCGGGTGACGTACGCATAGTTGCCCCGGGTATCCGCATTACGAGACGGTGATGGGCCGCTCCCCGCCGCTAACCGCGCACCAGATGAGACAGAGGAACCCCGAGCGCATTCGCGATCATGATCAGGTGGTCGAGACGCGCAGAGGCGACGCCGGTCTCGATTCGCACGATCGTCACGCGGTCGAGGTCGGCTCGCTCGGCAAGGCGCTCCTGAGTCATCCCGGCGTGCTCGCGGGTCTGGCGGATCTGGACTCCGATCGCCCGGCGGCGCTGGAGCACCTGCTCGGGAATGGGATCGGTAGGCACTTGATCAACGCTCTGGGCGACAAGATCGAATGTCTGTAGCGTCAACGCCACACTTCGACTCCGCCGCCCCTGCGTTCACGGGCGGCGGTGTCACGCTGGAGGTTCTGCGAGGTGCCTCTACCGTCAGGATGACGGAGGCGTGACCGCAGCGGGGTCGTCCGACTCACATCGGGCGACCCCCTGTGCGGGTTCCGCGATCCCCTCTACAGTCAAAGATAGTTCATTGCACATCGCTTAACTCCGAACAGCAAAGACGCAGTTCAGCACATCGCCCAGGCTCGCATAGTGCGCGACTACCTGGACTGAGCCGGGCTAAACAAAACGCCACTGACCAGCAACTATGCTGGGAAGTGGCGTTTTGCATGTTCAGCACACCGCTCTCAGGCAAGATATCTCCATGGACAGCGAAGAGCTCAACTCGATGCTCGACTCCTGGCTCCTCCATCTGCGGGCCGAACGGAAAAGCGCACAGACCATCAAGACCTACGGCGACGGCGTACGGCGCTTCATGGCGTGGGCCGAAGCAGCAGAGGTCGAACCCACCCTCACCAGACCAACCGTCAACGCGTTCATCGCAGGGATCCTCGACGACGGCAACGGGGTCCAGGCATCAACGGCACGATCCCGGCAGCTCGCCCTGCGACGCATGTCGGCGTGGCTCAAGGACGAGGGAGAGATCGAAACCGACGAGCTGGCGGGCCTGAAGCCGCCCAAGCTAGATAGCAAAATTGTTCCTGAGCTGACAGATGACCAGCTCCGCGGCCTCATCACGGCCTGCAAGGGCGCCGACTTCCGAGAGCGGCGCGATGAGGCGATCGTACGCCTCATGACCGAGACTGCGGCCCGGGCCGGCGAAGTCGTCGCGATGACCCTTCCGGATGTCGACCTGAAGGAGGGGCTGGTCGCGGTCCGCCGCGGCAAGGGCGGAAAGGGCCGCATGATTCCGGTCGGTCCGCAGACGGTCCGCGCGATCGACCGCTACCTGCGCCTGCGACGGTCCCACCGCCTCGCACAGGCCGGGTCATCGCTGCTCTGGCTCGGAGACCGGGGGAAGGGCTTCACGTACTACGGGCTGTACAGCGCCCTCTTGTACCGGGCCGAACTGGCGGGTGTCGAGGACTTCCACCCTCATGTGCTGCGGCACACGGCGGCCGGCCGGTGGCTGGCCAGAGGGGGGTCGGAGGGCGGGCTGATGGCCATCGCGGGGTGGACGCGGCGGGAGATGGTCGACCGGTACACCCGGGCTACGTCGGAGCGGCGGGCTGCGGATGAGGCCAGGTCCCTGGGTCTGGGGGACCTGTAGCAGCGGAGGCCCGACCGGGGATCCGGCCGGGCCTTCTGGCGCGTTTCACATGCCGACGAGCTGAAGGCTTCCCACGAGTTTCGGCAGCCGGATGCACAGCAGGGTCAGGGCTTCTGCGCGGCTGATCTGGCGTGGGTCGTAGGCTGCGCGAATCCGGTGGCCAAAGTCCCGGTACATCACGTGCACGCCGTCGTCGAGCAGCTCTTCGTCGAGTTGAACATTGGCCACATGACCCCCTGTCCCGCTGGCGCCGGGCATACCGGTATCGCACTAGCGTTCGATCAGTGCGAGGTGTGGCCACTGTACGACTGCAACCACCATTTACGCAGGATGTGCAGCACATCGCGCGTAGATCGAGCCGATTGTGACACTCCAGAAACCGGTCAGTTTGTAGTACCGGTCAACCATTCGAATCCCATACCTCTTACGCCTCTTCATCCTCCCAGCGCTCTGCGACGCGCTGTGCGAGGGGAGTGCGCGGGACGCCGCTGCCGATGATGCGGAGCAGGGTGGCAGGCGGGCCGGCGGCCAGTTCGGTCTGGGTGTAGCCGATGATCTGAAAATGGGCCGCGGCGGCGATGACTTCGCGGGGGAGACCAAGGCCGACGGCGACAGCGCCGACGAGCTCGGGGGTGATGGTGTACCCCTGATTGTTGATGATCTTCCCGACGAGGCTCTTGCTCGGCGACCATCTCGTCTCGGGGTCGACGGCGGCCTCAGCGAAGTCGCGGGTGGACCATCTCCGGCCGGCGCCGACGTGCTGCTGCACCAGCTCGGTCAGCGCGTCGCGCTGCTGCGCGTCGCCCTGTCCAGGGGTCACGGCTACCTCTCCCGCGCTCATAGTCCACACCTTCCGGCCGAAGTGACCCGATTTATGCAGGTCAAGCGGCACAACCTTTTCGACTAACGGGGCCATTGTCCACGATCGGGGGCGTTGCGGGAGGCCTCGCCCCATCTGCACGCCGATATTGCCGAAAAGCAACCTGCCCACGGTCGTGGACAGCGAAGGAGCGCTGTGCTTTAGTGGGGCTGTCCACGAACGTGGGCAGCACTTCGGAGGCATCTTGTGGCGCATGTTCGACTGCAACTGACCGATGGTGATCTGCTTCGGAAGCTCATGTGTTGGGCTCCCGGCGGCACTCCACTCACAGTCAGGGCGCTTGCGTCGCAGGTGGGCGTGTCAAAGAGCAAAGTTCAGGCGCTCCTCACCGGAGACCGCGCAACGGTGGATCGCGACACGGCGCACCGGATCGCGAAAGCTGTCGGCGTTCACGCTGGCGCTCTCTTTTTTGAGCCACTGTCCACGCCCATGGGCGTGGACACCCCCCAGGAGGATCGGAATGACCACCAGCGAACAGTCGATGCGGATGCGCGTAGCAGCGCACCTGAGCTGGGCGAACACCCCCGACAGGTCCGCCCGCACCAGGGCGGCACGCGAGGCGAGCCACTACACGCGGTTCGTCACGAAGGCCCGCGAGATGAACCCGACCGGCAGCGAAGAGGAGATCAACGCCGCCGCTAAGTCGCTGCGGAAGGCCCACTACACCGACCTGTCGCTGCGGTCCGCGAAGGCGCGCCGGCTGAAGGGCGCCGCGAAGAAGGCGGCTCGGGAGCGGGCGGTCGCGGATGAGATCGCCGCGTACTCGGCGGCCAAGTCCGCCTGACCCCTCATGTGGCGCGGGGCCGATCAGCCCTGGACGGCTGACCAGCCCCACTCGGCGCCGCACCCCATGACCCATCTCACGGAATGAGGCGAACGCCTTGAAGAACAACCCTATCGGGAGCCCGTACCCGACAACGATCAGCGAGCAGCAGCCCGCCATCGACGCGCTGATGGCCCTGACTGCCCTGTTCGGTTCGCTGCCCCCGGCGTACATCACCGTCACGGACACGGCCGGTAACCACGTCGCCCTCCAGCTCGACAGCCCGCACGACTTCGAGGTCTGGCGCGAGGCGCTGCGGATCCCGCCGGGTTCGGTGTCCTGGCACGTCTTCAACGCGTCGGTGTGGATCTCCGCGTCGACTGAGGTGTATGGCGCCGTGGTCGGGCTTTCTGGTCACAACGTGCCGGTGTCGTCCGAGGTGGCGAAGGTGTCGCCTGCGGAGGATGCGGAGCGGCATCAGTTGGACGACGCGGCTGAGGCGGAGTTGGCGGCGGACCCGGGTCTGCCGTCGGCGTGGTCCGCTGCGGCGGTGTCGGCATGAACGCGGCGGCCGTAGAGCAGCTGTCGCGTGCCATCCACGCGGCGATGCCGACCCACCGGACCGCCGCCGGGATCGCCTTCGCGATCGAGCCGGTCGTGATCGAGCCCCTGCGGCACCGCATCGCCGAGCTGGAGACCGCGGCCGGTCTGGTTGCCGAGTACCGGGTGCCGACGGGCGACGGCAAGTGGCTGTCCGTTCGGCGCGAACCGTGCGGCAACCGGTGGCTGATCGCGCAGTCTTTCGGGCACTCGCCGATGCGTGTGTGGACCGGCGAGCGATGGACGTCTTGGGGCCTGGCGGGCGATGCCGAGCTGTGGGCCTACGACTCCGCTGATGCTGCGCTGTCCGAGGCGACCCGTCTGGCCGCGCTTCCCGGGAGCGCGTCGTGATGGCCGCCGCCGGGATTTGGTTCCCCGGGAAGCCCCGCGCCCCGAGGCCGGGTGATGACGATGACCAGTGACCTGATCCTCGCCGCGTCCGTCGGTGTCGTCCTGACCGCTGTGGGGGCGTCCCTGCTGGTGGGTTATGAGGCGGGGCGGACGGAGCAGATCGCGGCTGGTTGGCGTGAGGGGTGTGCGCAGTTCGCGAAGTGGTGGGCGAAGGCCCGCCCGGTGCTGCGTGCGGTCCGGGTTGCTGTGTGGCGGTGGCTGCTGGCACAGGTGCTGCTGCCCGCGCACGGCTGCCACCGAGGGGAGGCAGCCCGATGAGCGCCCGCACCCGTACCCCGGACCGCGTCGAGACCACCGAGGACGGCCGGAAGCGCACCGTCATCACGATGCAGCGCTGCTGCAACGGATGCGGTGAAGCCCTCGGCGACGTCACCGACTACGAGGTCAACCACGCCATCGCAGGGCTCCCGTTGCCCGACGTGCGCGGCGAGTGCCCGCGCTGCTCGACGGGCGGCACCTCGTGACCGCCGTGTGGGTCGTGATCGCCGTGTTCGTCGCGGTCAACGCCATCGCCGTGATCGCCGGATACCGGCACCAGACCGCCCGCCGCCGCCACACCAACCACAAGACCGGGGGACCCCGATGACCGGACCCGAGCACTACCTCGCCGCCGAAGAACTGCTTCTCACCGCCGACGCCTACGACCAGGACCACGCGCCGCAGACTGCCGCCGCCCGCCGCGCCACCGCGCAGGTGCACGCCACCCTCGCGCTCGCCGCCGCCACGGCCACGCAGGCGGACGTCTCTGCGACGGTCGCGGGCATCAGCCACACCGACGTGGACGCCTGGGACGACGCCATCTGCTCGGGCAGCGCCTACGACGGCATGACCAACGCCGACGTCGTGGGTGCCGACGAGCTGCACGAGATGGATCAGGCCGCCGAGTTCGCCCACGACGCCGCCGACGACGAGCGCCGCGCCGAGGCCGGTGAGGGTCAGTGAGCCTCAACGCGATGCTCCGCATCTTCCCCGCCGCCGCCACCACCCGCCCGGCCCGGCTCCGCGCCGACCGCATCCGCCGCGACACCCTCACCCAACTCGCCGCCGCACTCGCCGAGGACCACGACAGCAGCGTGCAGAACGCCCTCGACGAACTGATCGACGCCGTCGCCCACGACGCACCGGACGTGGAGATCGACGCACTCGTGCAGGACCTCGAGGACGTGGCCGACATGGGCCGCCCCGTGATGGGCCTGTCCGATGCGGACGTGCGGCAGCTCGCCGACGAGGCCGCTGCGGCTGTCCGCCCCGTCGGCACGGTCACTGCGCTCCCGCAGCAGCAGGACCGGTGGTCGGCATGACCGCCCGGCAGAGCTTGTACGGCTTCGGCATGAAGGGCAAGGCGCACTCGCCCGACACCTCCGAGCGCATGTCCGAGGAGATCGACGCCTACCGCGCCGAGGTGCTGGCCGAGGCCGCGGACGTCGCCGAGATGGTCGGCAGTGGCTTCCTCGACAACGCCCACAGCGGCGAGGGCAACGGCGCCATGGCCATCGCGGCCGAACTGCGGTCCCGCGCCGATGTCCTCACCCCGGCCGTCCCCGCCGCCGGGCAGGACGACACCAGCACGGCCGAGCCCGACCCCACTCCGATCAGCGCCCGCTGGGACCGCCTCGTCATCCACCCCGACCCGGACAGCGACGACGACACCATCGTCTGCTGCCTCGCCGACGACGGCCGCCCCGTCGCCCTGTTTCTCGACGACGAGCTGCGCGAAGCGCTCGGGATGCTGCTGGTCGACCCGGACGGCGACGACGAGCCCACCGCGCAACCGGACGGCCACGAGCCGGACTGCACCTGCGACAGCGACGACAACACCCACGACCCCGGCTGCGACACCGCCGCTCGCTGGGCCGCCGACACCTACGCGGGCACGCGCGGCGAACCCGGGGACGTGACCACATGACCACCATCCGCCGACGCGCAGCCGCCGAGCCCACACCCACCGGCACCGACCGCATCCCCCAACCCTCCGCCGGCTGGTACCGCGACCCCGTCACCGGCGACAAACTCCGCCGCGTCACCACCATCCTCAGCCTCGGCTGCCCGAAACCCCAGCTCGTCTTCTGGTCCGCGAACCTCACCGCAGAAGACGCCCTCAACACCCTCCCTGCGCTCGTCCACGCATCCCTGCGACCCGAAACCCGCACCGAGGCATACGACTGGCTCCGCAAGGGCCACATCCGCAAGAAGGACGAACGCGCCGACATCGGCTCCGCCGTCCACCGGATCATCGAAGCCCACGTCCTCGGCCAGCCGATGCCAGAAGACGACTTCAACAACCCCGACATGGCCCCCTACCTGGAGAACTTCCTCCGGTGCGTCGCCGACTGGCAGATCACCTTCGAAGCCTCCGAGATGGTCGTCGGCAACCGCACCGCCGGGTACGCCGGGACCCTCGACTACCTCCTGCGGTCCCCGCTGATCGCCCGGCTCTTCAAGATCCCGGCGGACACCGTGCTGATGGGCGACACCAAGACCGGCGGTGAGCTGGATGTCAAGGGCGTCTACTCCGAGGCCGGGTTGCAGATGTCCGCCTACCGCAAGGCCGAGGTGTGCTGGCTCCGCGACGGCTCGACCGTGCCCATGCCGGCCACGCATTCCACCGGGGTCGCGCTGCACCTGCGGCCGGAGGGCTACCGGCTCATTCCCGTCAAGTGCGGTGACGACGTGTTCGCCGCGTTCTTGAACGTCCAGCGGAACGCCGAGTGGATCTCCGGCCTGTCCAAAACCGTCGTCGGAGAGGCCCTCGTGCTGCCGACCGTTCCTGAGGAGAGGGCTGCCTGATGCCCATCATCGACCTCCAGATGCGTATGCGGCAGCTCGGCGAGATCCGCATCGGCCGCGTCGTCGACACCGGCCGCATCTCGAAGAAGACGAACAAGCCGATCCTTCGCCCGGAGAAGCTCAAGGCGTTCCGTTTCACCAGTCCGAGCCGCGAGATCCTCGGCCAGGTCGCCACTCTGTACGGCGGCGAGGTCCAGCCCTGGACTCCCGCCAACGGCGGACCGTCCGAGTTCGAGGTGTACAGCGAGGCGACACGCCTGCCCGTCCTCATCCCCCCGCGCGATGCCGTGTCCCAGTGGTACGAGCTGTACGCCGGATCGAAGTGCCAGCGCCGATGCGACGGCCAGACCGAGCACAAGTCCGACCGGCCCTGCATGTGCAACCCCGAGGACCGGCAGTGCTCCATCACCACCCGCGTCAACGTCATGCTCCGCGACGTCGCCGCCCTCGGCCAGTGGCTCCTCATCAGCAAGGGCTACTACGCCGCCGTGGAACTCCCGCCGGCCGCTGAGCTGCTGGCTCAGGTCGGTGGCTACGTGCAGGGCTGGCTCGGCATGGAGGAGAAGTCCGTCGTCCGCGACGAGGGACCCACGCGGTTCATGGTCCCGACGCTGGACGTGGAGATCACCCCGACCCAGCTGATGGCCGGGCAGATCACCGGTGGCCCGGCGGTCACCGCTGGCCCGGAGCGGGTTGCGATCACCGCGGCGCCTTCGGCCGCCCCGGCGGGGCCACCGCGGGACTTCCTCGCCGACGCGCAGAAGGCCGTGACGCAGGCCGACGTCCTGGTCATCTTCCAGGCCGCGAAGGACGCGGGGGCTCCCCTGGACTACCAGGAGAAGCTGAAGGCCATCGGGCAGAGCAAGCCCGAGCCCGCCCCGGCAGCGGAGCCGAACACCGCCTGGCAGTCCGCGGCGGCGGACACGATGACCGACGCCCCGCACAGCGACGACATCGCGGACGCGGAGATCGTCGACGACGCCGACATCCACGAGATCTGGTTCCAGATCATCGCCGCCGCAGGCACCCGCGGATGGACCACCCCGCAGACCGAGGCGAAGTTCGCGGAGCGCAACAGCGGGCTGATGCCGGGCACGGCGCCAGCCGCCCGCCTGTCGGAGTTCCTCGCTGCGGTCAAGGCCGGTGAGGTCGCATGAGCTGGTACACCGACCGCCTCTGCGGATTCGACCTCGAAAGTACCGGCGTCGACACCGACACAGCCCGCATCGTCACCGCCTGCATCGTCCAATGCGGAGGCGGCGTGAACACCCAGTCCGCCTCCTGGCTATCCAACGTTGACGGCGAACCCATCCCCGACGAAGCCGCCCGCATCCACGGCGTAACCACCGAACGCGCCCAAGCCGAAGGCGTCGACCTCCGCGAAGTCGTCGACGAGTTGCTCGCCGGCCTCGCACAGGTCGCCCTCTCCGGTATCCCCATCGTCGCGATGAACGCCCGCTACGACTTCACACTCCTGGACCGCGAGGCCCGCAGGTACGGCATGACGCCGTTGCAGGAGCGCCTCGGTGACGTGTACGTCATCGACCCGTTCGTGATCGACAAGCAGATGTCGCGGCGCCGCGGGTCCCGGAAGCTCGTGGACCTGTGCGGGCACTACCAGGTGCCGATCGGGGAGGCGCACACCTCCGACGCGGACGCGATCGCGGCGTGCCGGGTGGCGTGGCGGCAGGGGCAGCGGTATCCGCAGTTGCAGCCGCTGAGTGTGCAGGAGTTGCACGTCCGGCAGATCGGGTGGGCGAAGGAGCAGGCGGACAGTCTGCGCGCGTACTTCGCCCGTACGCCCGGCAAGGAGTCGTGGGCTCCTGGGGTGCGCGGCGAGTGGCCGCTCATCCCGTTCACCGCCGGGGGGGTGGCGGTCTGATGCCTACCAAGCGGTATTTGGCCCGGCAACTCGCCGACGCACAGCAGCGCAACCGCGAACTCGTAGACCAGCGCGAAGAGGCCCTCGGCGACGCAGGCAGCGAGCACTTCAACACCACACGCCTCGCCAAGCAGCTCAACGAAGCGCGGGATGAGGCCGACGACCTCCGCCGCGAACTGGCGGCCCGCCCGCCAGCCCCGAGCAACGTCCGCAGTGATCAGGCCCGGCTGCGCCAGCGGTTCGCCCTGTCGGAGCGGGCCCGCAGGCAACTCGTGGACCAGATCGAGGAGTTGCGGCGCTGCAACGACGACCTGTCGCGGCAGGCCGTGGACCGTGCGGGGAACCTCGCCGTGCCGGAGGTGACCGGGTGATGTTCACCGTCAGCACCGCGACCGCGTTCACGCTCGCCGCGATCCTCGGCCCCGGCGGCGCGGCCCTCGCGGTCGCATCCCGGTACTGGCCGTGGTGGCGCCACCGCCCGGCCCACACCCCGGCGCTCGGCCTGTCCGAGATGCCCGTGGGCTGGCGGTACTGCCCCGACGATCTCCGTCAGCGCGCCGCAGTGCTTCACACCGATGGTTCCGCCCGGTGCCTGGACTGCGGCACCCACATCCCAGCAGGTGACCTGTGACCGCCCCGACGTTGTTCACCCCCCAGCCCCCGGCCGCCACCTCCCCGGCGGCCGGGCCCCGACCCCTCGTCATCGGCCTCGACGTCGCCATCGGCACCACCGGCATCGCAGGCGAAGGCTGGACCGACCACATCCACGCCACCGCCACCAGCCTCCACGGCCGCCTCCAGCAACAGCTCGACGGCATCACCACCTTCATCCGCCACGCCGACCACGTCGTCATCGAAGGCGCCGCGTTCTCCCGCTCCCATCTCCAGGGCATGGACCAGCTCTCCGCGATGCGGTGGATGGTCCGCCAGGAACTGTGGAAGCGCGGCATCCCCTACGCCGTCGTCCCCCCGGACAACCGCACCATCTACGCCACCGGCAAGGCCCGGTGGAAGGACGACGCGGGCAAGAAGCTGACCCCGGCGCAGGTCAAGGGCATGGTTCGCGACAACGTCAGCGCCCGGTACGGGGTGCAGATCGAAGGCCGCTGGCGGTACGACGAAGCGGACGCGTACACGCTCCTCGCGATGGGCTACGACCGGCTCGGGTGCCCGCTCGCGGAGGTGCCGGCGACGCACTCCCGGTCGCTGGACGGCTGCGACTGGTCCGACTTCCACCGGGCGGTGGCCCGGTGAGGCGCGCCCCGGACACCCTCGAACCCGCCACCAGCTGGCGCGACCAAGCCGAATGCGCCAACGACTACCCCGCCGACTGGTGGTACCCCATCGGCACCAACTTCACCGCCAAAGCCGACACCGCGCGCGCCACCACCATCTGCCAGCGCTGCCCCGTCGCCGTCGACTGCCTCGAACACGCCCTCACCACCCCCGAACCCTTCGGCATCTGGGGCGGACTCACCGAAGACCAGCGCGCCGAGGCCATCCACCAGCGGCGCCTCGCCCGCCGGGCCGCAACCAGGGCCGCCGCGTGAACGCCCCGCTGATCGTCACCGCGACGCTCCGCACCGAATGCGGCGAACACCGCCGTGGTCGGTGGATCCGCCAGCCCACCGCCACCTACCAGTGCAACCGGTGCCTCTACCGGGAGACCGTCCGCGGCGCCGAACGAGTCCGCGCCTTCAACTCCCACATCCGCAACACCCACGACCAAGCCTGCCCATCAGCAGCCAACCCAAGGAGCCACACCGCATGACCGACACCACCGAACAGCGGACCGGCGAAATCGTCGACCTCCCCACCTGGCTCGCCGGACACCTCGCCGGACGCACCGCCGAAGAGATCAGCGCCGAATTCCACGGCCTCCTCGACGCCGTCCGCGAACACGGCAAGAAGGGCTCCATGACGATCACGTTCGTCGTCGAACCCCCCGCCAACGGCGTCGAGTCCGCACCGCTCCCGATCGGTGTGGAGTCCGCCGTGAAGCCCCCGAAGGCCACCGCCCCCAAGGCCCTCTACTTCCTCGACGGCGACGGCAACCCCGTGCGCGACGACCCCCGCCAGATGGCCATCCCCTTCCAGACCGCCCCGACCAACAAGACCTTCAAGGACGCCAACTGATGAGCACCCCCACCGACCTCCAGGCCGTCATCGACACGGCCGTACGCACCGTCGCCCCCGCCGAACTGACACCGGGCAAGGTCTACGCCTTCCACACGCCCAACGGCGTCGAGCAGGTCGACCTCACCGGCCCCGAATACCGCGACCTGCCCGCCCGCAAGACCGGCACCACGGTCGTGCGTGACGCGTTCTCCTTCGACGCCTACTGGGCCAAGCACTCCACCGACAACAGCGAGATCTACGCCGACGCCGACCGGCTGTCCGTCACCGCCGTCCTCGACGCCAGCAGCGAGACCACCGCCAACTGGGGAGGCCACCGCCTGCACCTCCAGCTCCGTGAGACCGATGCCTGGAAGGCGTGGGCCGCCAACGACGGGAAGCTCCTGGACCAGGAGACCTTCGCGAACTTCATTGAGGACCGTCTCCCCGAGATCCTGGAGCCGGCCGCCGCGGACATGCTGGAGATCGCCCAGTCCATCTCCGGGACCGTCAAGGCCGAGTTCGCCTCCGGCACCCGCCTTGCGACCGGCGCACGGCAGCTCCAGTACACCGAGACCGTCACCGCGAAGGCCGGGCAGAAGGGCACCCTGACGATCCCGGAGACCTTCGTCGTCGGCCTCGTGCCGTTCGACGGCTCCGAGGGCTACAAGGTCACCGCCCGCCTCCGCTACAAGATCGAGGGCTCCAGCCTGCGGATCGGCTACAAGCTCCAGCAGCCGGCCGACACCCGCCGCACGGCGTTCGCGGACGTCCTCACCAAGATCTCCGAGCAGATCGAGACGCCGATCCTCAACGGCACCCCCGCCTGATGGCCGCGCGCAGGACGGGCACCAACCCGCTCACCACCCACCGCTGCCCGTCCTGCCGCGCCCCCGTCCTCCGCCAAGTCGTCGAAGTCCTCGCCGTCACCGCCGACGCCACACCCCGACCCCCAGGCCACAACCCCTTCGACGACCCCAACCACCTCACCTGGTGCAACCCGCCCACCAAATACGGGCCCCCGCGCCTCCGCTGGATCTACCGCTCCACACACCCACCCAACTGCCCACACCCACACCACAAAGACCACCAATGCACCGGCCGACACCCGCCCGCCGACACCACCGAACAGACCGACCGCCTGTTCTGAGCACCGAGGAGACCCGCGTGGACTCGAACGTCATCCCACACCCCAGCACCAACCACGGGGACGATGACGCCCACGCCTACCCCGTCCCCGCCGACATCGAAGCTGAACAGCTCGTCCTCGGCGCCGTCATGCACTACCCCCAGGCCCACGCCGACGCCGCCCTCATCCTCGACCGCACCGACTTCCTCCGCGAAGCCCACCGCCTCATCTGGGACACCGTCACCCACCTCATCGAAACCGGCGCCGGCGTCCACCCCGTCGCCGTCCGCGCCCACATCGAAAAGATCAAGCAGCTCCGGCAAGTCGACGGCGGGATCCTCATCCAGCGCCTCGGCGCCGACACCATCACCCCCGGCATGGTCGGCCACTTCGCACAGATCGTCGCCGACCGCGCCCACGAACGCCGCTACGACGAACACGCCTCCGAACTCAAAGGGGCCATCGCCCGGCAGGCGTCCGCCGACGAACTCGAAAAGATCGTCGCCCAGTTCCAGCAACGCGAAACGCTCCGCGCCAACACCGGCCACGGCCCCGCCCACCTCGTCAGCAGCATCCTCGACTGGGACGTGTTCTTCGCCACCGACTTCGGGAACATCGCGATGCTCCCCGGCCGGCTCATGGCCCCCGGCCAGCAGATCACCATCGTCGGCGACGGCAAGGCCGGCAAGTCCCTGTTCTGCCAGGAGTGGATGTGGCGCATGGCCACCGGCCGCCCCTTCCTCGACGACGCCCCCGGCGTACCGGTGCGGATCCTCTACCTCGACGCGGAGAACGGGCAGGAGCAGGTCCAGGAGCGCTTCTACTCCTTCGGTGCCGGCCCCGGCCGCATGGGCGACCTTCGCTACGCGAGCTTCCCGCCCCTGCGCCCGCTGGACACTGCGGGCGGCGGCGCGGACCTCATGGCCCTCATTAAGGCCACCGGCGCCGAACTCGTCGTCATCGACACCGTGTCGCGGTTCATCTCCGGCCCCGAGAACGACGCCGACACCTGGCTGAACCTCTACCGCCACACCCTGCTGGCCATGAAGCGCGACCGGGTCGCCTCCGTGCGCCTGGACCACTTCGGGAAGGACGGCGAGCGCGGTGCCCGCGGCAGTTCCGCGAAGAACCAGGACGTCGACCACGTCTGGACCCTGTCCTCGCAGGGCGGCGGCATCCTCTCGCTTCGCCGTACCCACACCCGCACCGGCATCGGCCCCGACGAATTCACCGTCCGCCGCGACGCCCGGCGCGACGGCGACAACTGGGTACCCGGCGCGACCAAGCACGTCGTCATGACGTACGAGCACGTCGAGCAGAACCTGCCCGGCTCCGTCGAGTGGCTGATCATGCAGCTCGACGGTGCGAACGTCCCGCTGGACGCCGGCAACCGAGTCGTCCGCGCGGCCCTCGCGACGCTGAAGATTTCCGCCGGGAACAACAAGATCGCGGAGGCTGTTGCGGCCCGCAAAGCCCGAACCGGAATGACCTCCTCCAACGTTTCCGCAGACGTTTCCGCAGACCGTTCCGAGGGACGTTTCCCGGAAACGTTTCCCGGAACGGACCCCGGAACAGGCGAAACCGCAGGTCAGACGTTTCCCGGAACGCCTCCGGAAACGTCCGGAACACCCCCCGTTCCGTACCCCTCCCCCTCTCGGAGAGAGGGGGTAGGGGAACACCCGGAACACGCAGGGTCGGAAAGTCCCCTCTGCACCATTTGCGGGCAGTCCCTCCATGGCTACCGGTCCGACCGCGGATACGACACCTGCCTCTCCTGCGACCCCACCACCGGCAGCCACCCCAACACCGGAGCCGAGTGATGCCCACCACCGCCCCCGTACCCGTCCCCGGCGTCACCGGCCCGCCCTGGAACTTCACCACCCGCACAGGCCACCGCGCATTCCTCGAACACTGCCAAAACCGCCCCTCCATGGTCGACGAGCTGATGCGAGGCCGGACCTACACCGACGACAAACCCACGCCCCCACCCCGGCCAGTCACACGACGACGCAAGACCACCCAACCCGCCGGCGAACAACTCACCCTCGCCCTCGACTTCGAAGCCACCAGCGAGCCCGACGAGAACATCAACGCCCGCCGCAAACGCCTCCTAACCGAAGCACTCCTCGCCGACCCGGACGGCTGGACCCAAGAACGCGTCCAAGCCCTCTACGCCGCCGCAGGAGACCACGTCGACATCAACACCTGCTGGGGATGGCTCCGCCACCTCACCGTCGTCGAACCCGTCACCCGCCGCGCCACCACCAACACCTGAAGGACCCCGACATGATCCGACTCCGCCTCGACCTCACCGGACCCGACACCACAGCAGCACTCATCAACCTCCTTCTCACCGCAGCCGACCGCACCGAACGCCGAAACCCCGAACTCGCCGACGAATGGCGCACCCTCGCCAACGGCATCGGAGACGGACTCGACGCACTCGACCCGGACACCCCCGAACACCCAGACCCGGCACCCCGCAAGCCATACCCGCACTGGATCAACGACCCGGAGATCGACGAACTCGCCGTCGAACGCGTCGTACGCGGTCACCTCCCCTACCCGCAGCTCACCCGCGCCGAAGCCCTGGCCGCCAGCGAACGCCTCACCCAGCAAGGCGCCAGCTCCCTCGTCATCGCCGAACGCACCGGAGTCGTACGCCGCACCGTGCACCGCTGGCGCGGCCAGTCCGAGACCGCCTGACGGACCGAACCCCACCCGACCGAACCCCGGAGACCACCGTGACCAGCCAATGCCCCAACTGCACCAACGCCCGTGCCGCCCGCAAGTACCTCTGCCCGCCCTGCTGGCGCGCCCTCACCCCCGCAACCCGCGGCGCCCTCAACCGAACCGGCGACGGAGCGATCCGCCGCTATCAGGCGCTCCTCGACCAGATCCGCAACCGCACGCCGCTCGGCCAGATCGAGATCCCCGAGTGATCCACACACGGCCCGTGAAGCCCCGAACGGGCATGCGAACGGCCCGAGACCCGCGATCACTACCCCCAGCCCCGCACACGCCCACACAGCCCTCCGCACGACACCACAGAGGATCACCGATGACCCCGCAGCACGACCCGGTTCCGTCCCCGACCGCGCGCCTCACGGCCGCCGCCACCCACCTCCGCACGCTCCTCACGGCCATCGCCACGGAGAGCCCCGCCGATCTGCCGCTCCACGCCGACGGCCGCACGATCACCCAGGGCCGCATCGGGCTGCACGACTTCGCCACTGCGGCGACGCCGGAGGTCGCCGCGTTCATCACGGCGATGGGACCGCTGGCCGGCGAGGCGATCGCGACGTTGCTGGAGACAGAGGCCCGCGTCGCCGCCGAAGACCGGGCCGCGCTCGTCGCCGAGGGCCGCATCCCCGAGGTGGAGCACCGCTCGTGCACGGTCGCCACCTGCACCACGGAAGCCGCCCTGGCGCTGGCCGACGCGATCCTCGCCGGGACCGACCAGTGAACGCCCCACGGCCCGCGCCGTACTGGGAGGACGTCGACGCCGGGATCGCCCTGTACCTGGGGGACTGCCGGGAGATCCTGCCCGCGCTCGGCGTGCAGGCGGATCTGATCCTGGCCGACCCGCCGTACAACGAGACCAGCCTCGCCTGGGACCGGTGGCCCGACGGGTGGCCGGCGCTCGCCGCGCAGCACTCCGCGTCGATGTGGTGCTTCGGCAGCATGCGCATGTTCCTCGACCGGGCCGGCGAGTTCGCCGACTGGAAACTCAGCCAAGACGTGGTGTGGGAGAAGCCGGTCGGCACCGGTCTGGCCGCCGACCGCTTCCGCCGCGTCCACGAACACGCATTGCACTGGTACCGCGGCGACTGGGCCAGCCGTCACCACGACGCCGTCCGCGAGCAGTGGCACGGCCAGGACAACGGCAGCCGATCCAAGGGCGGCAGCAAAGGCGCTCACCTCGGTGAGGCCGGGAACCGCGCCTACGCCGACGACGGGACTCGGCTGGTGCGAAGCGTGCTGCGCGTGGCCAACCTCCGACAGCGCTCAATCCATCCCACCGAGAAGCCGCTGGGCATCCTCGCCCCGCTGATCGCCTACGCCTGCCCGCCCGCGGGCCTCGTGATCGACCTGTTCGCCGGATCGGGCAGCACCCTCGACGCGGCCCGCCAGTCCGGCCGGCGCGCCATCGGCATCGAAGCGAACGAGACGTACTGCGAAGCCGCCGCCCGCCGCCTCTCGCAGCTCACCTTGGAGGCGTCATGAGCCGGGTAAGTGCCGTCCGGCCGTGGGCGATCACGGCGGCCGCCATCGCCGCGGTGGTGTGCCTGGCCGGCTGGCCACGCCCCACCCTCTACGCCCTCGCGGTGACGGCCGGCGCCGGCGTGATGCTCGCCGGGCTGCTGTGGACGGGCGCCCGGCGGGTCACGGCGGAAAGGCGCAGCAAGGAGGGTCCGGGCTGCGGTCCGGATGGTCCGGATAGGTCGTCCGGGCTGGTCAACGGGCAGGTGCCGGAGAGTTGTCCGGAGAAGTCCGCAGACAATCCGGAGACCGGGTGGGCCGAGCCGGGCGATGCCGCGCTCCGCGACCGCATCGCCGACACCCTCCGAACCGCCGCCCACCACTGCGACGGCAACTGCGGACTCACCGAACGGCAATGCGTCGCCGCACACCCCATCCAGGTCGCAGCCTGGACCTACGGCGTAGTCACCGACGTGTACGGACCGATCGACGCCATCACCGCCGTCGTGCACGCCGTCGTGCAGCCCGAGGTGGACCGCGCCGAGAAGCGCCGACTGCAACTCACCCGTGCGGCAGGCATCCCGGAGGAGTCGACGTGGCTCGAATGCCTGGTCGCGGTCGTCAAAGCACGGCAAGGACAGGTGCGCGCCGAGCAGGTGGAAGTGCACCGCGTCGCTCTGGCTAATGCGCTCGGCGAACCCCGTGGGCGCAACTGGACCACGCTCATCGGCCGGGCCGAATCCATCGCGACGACCGCCAGCGAACAACGCAGCGGCCTGGCCAAGCTGGACGTCCACCGCGTCACCCTCGCCGACGCCCTCGGATTCCAGGCGCAACGGACCATGCTCGGCTGGCCCGCGCTCCTTGACGCAGTCCAGGTCCTGCACGCGCTCAAGGACGACCACCGCGCCCGCGCCGAGACCGCCGAGGCCGCGATCACCCGCGTCCGGGAACTCCACCACCCAGCCAGCTACCCCGACCCGAATGGCCCCGGCGAGATCACCTACTGCGTCGGCTGCGAGGAAGGCGACGGCGGCCATCCCTGCCCGACGATCACCTCCATCACCCCGCCCGCCGACCAGCCCGACGGAGACACCACCTGATGACCTCGCCCGCCTCCCGCTTCGCCGCCGCATACGCCGCCCTGACCGCCTCTCACGAGTTCGCCGACCACTGGGTTCAGATCGATGCGCAGGCGACCGCCAAGGGCAACCCCGGCCCCGTCGGCGCCCGCGCCTGCGCACAGCACGTCGCGACGTACACCGCGACACAGGCCGCCGCCCTTCTGGCCGTCAACCGCACGCTCGGCCTCGGCATCACCTGGCGGCGCGCGACTGCCGGTTTGGCGATCAGCGCACTCACGCACTACGTCGCGGACCGCCAAGGCGGCCACTGGGCAGACAAGCACCCGCGCGGGCTCGTACGGCTCGCCTCCGCCACCGGGCACGCCGGGTGGCTCCAGCGGGACCCGGGCGCGGGCTACCTGATGGATCAGGCGTGGCACAAGGCGTGGATCGCCGTGGCGGCGGCCGTCGTTGCGGGGAGCACACGGTGACCGCCCCCGCCGAGCGGCTCGGCCCGCGGGAGATCGACACGCTCCGGCACCTCGCCGCCGGCCGGTCGTTGGGCGAGGCCGCCATTGAAATGCACGTCACCAAAGGCACTGTCCGCAGCTACCTGCGCGGCATCTACAGCAAGTTCGGCGTCGGCACCCGAGAAGACGCCGCGCGGGTCGGCCGGCGCCTCGGCTACGTCACCGACGCCTGCCCCACCTGCGGCCACGGAGGCACCCGATGACGCCCCCGTGGGTCTGGCACGCCCTCGCCGTATGGCTCTGCGCCGTCGGCATCTGGGCCGTCTACCTCGCCACCAACGCCCGCCGAAAGGACCACCGATGACCACCGAGCCCCTGCCGCCGTACAGCGGCGACGAACCCGATTGCCCCAAGTGCAGCCACTCGCACGCCTACACCGAATACCGGGCCCACGGCTCATGCGTCCACAGCGCAGAGGGGACGGTCGGCCTGGAGCCGAACGAGCGCCTGCACCGGCAATGCGCACGCTGCGGCTACGCCTGGGACGAGGCCACCGTCGAGCCCGCCGTGGGCTGCGGCCCGGAGTGCTCCGAGATGCACACGGAGACAGGGCGCTGCGAGATCGCCACACAGCGGAACACCACGACCGACCTCGCCACCACGAAGGGGAACTGACCATGCCGCGCTTCCGCAAGAAGCCCGTTGAGATCGAGGCCGTGCAGTTCAACGGCACTGTCGAGTCAGCGAATCGCATCCTCGGATGGATCGGCGGCGACGGCGGCGTCGCGAGACGAGTGCATGCTACGAAGCCGGAACGAGGCCTCATCATCCACACGCTTGAAGGGGCGATGCGAGCAGAACCCGGCGACTGGATCATCAAGGGCGTCGTCGGCGAGTTTTACCCGATCAAGGCCGACATCTTCCGCGCCACCTACGAGCCCGCCGAGTCGTGACATGACGAAGGGCGCGCCCTGTCCGGCCAGACACCCAGGCGCGCCCCTGCGATGCCGATCACCCTACGCCCCAACCAGCACCCCGAGGCGACGATGACCAGCACCGCAACCGCACACCTCACCACCGTCATCGACCGGTGGGACGACCTCACCGACATGCTCACCACCCACCACGGCACCACCTGGCCCGAGCCCATGGGCATCGCCCACCTCCTCGCCGCCGCCGACGAGCCGGACACCGCGCTCGCCGCCCGCCTCGCGGAGCGCGCCGACTCCCGGTACACCCTCGGTGCGTCACCGGCCCCGCTGCGCCTCGCGATCGTCGACACCATCCGCATGGCCGACAACGACCTCGTGTACCTCTGCGACACCCTCGCGCAGGAGATCCAGCGGCAGCCCATGAAGGCCGCACCGTCGTTCTGGCTCCCCGCGGACCGGGCGGCACGGGACAAGCTCGCGGCCGAGGACGCGGCGGACGTGCGCCGGTGGCGGTACCGCGGCCACCGGTCCGCGCCGTACGCCGCGGCGTGGCTACTCGCCCGCGTCGAGGCAGCCCCCGGCCCGTTCCTGCGCCTCACCACGATGCAACTCGGCCGCGTCGAGGGCGTGGCCAAGCACGTAGCCGGGCGCATCGAGCAGGCGTTGGACATGGTCCAGTCCGTGCAGCCGGTGGGACGGCCGTGCCCGCTGTGCGATGGCCAACTGGTGGTGGCCTCAGGAGATGGGGAGCAGCCGGTCGTGACGTGCTTCGGGTGCCGGCAGACATGGACGCTGGATCTGCTCAGCGTGGCGTAAACGCAGGTCAAATGCCTTGCAGCGTGGGATACTTGAGACCGAAAGGCAGACCCCGGCGGGTGCGCGAACACCCCCGGGGCATGGCCGACGCTTCGAAGGAGCATCGACGTGTACGAGGATATCTGTGCCCAACTCGGGAAGTGCCTCAATCCCCTCCACGATCATGGAGAGCGGATTGGAGCCCCCGGACTGTCCAGCCTGGTGGACACCACTGACCCCGCCTTCGAGGCCATCGCCCGCGTGCTGGCCGATATGAACGCAGCAGGGGTGAAACTCACCCTGGCCAGCGTTGACGTCGCGATCAGGTTGGGCAGGCTCTACCAGTCCAAGCGAGAGCAGCCCGCAGTGCCCCAGCAGACCGCGTACGGACTCCGCCATGAGGTCGTGTACTACATGCGGTTCGGCCACCTCATCAAGATCGGCACCACGGGGCTGCTCGGGAATCGGGCGCGCGAACTGAAGCCTGACGAGGTGCTCGCCGCCGAGCCGGGCAGCTACGACCTAGAGAGCGAGCGGCATCGGCAGTTCGGCCGATTCCTGGCCGAAGGCGAGTACTTCTTCCCCGCTCCGGCGCTCATGGCTCACATCCGTAAGGTGCGAGTCCGCTATCGGCGGACGCTTCTCGAACCCGTGGTAACCCAGCGTTACGACGATCATGCTTGCGATCCGATTCCATCCCTGTTCTAATCGGGGCAAGCGCATGGTGCCCGGACATAAATGATCTAGGCGCACGCTGAGTAACTTCCGAAGGCCCCGCAGCCCACGACGCTGACGGGGCCTTCGCCATTCCCCCAACCGCCAGGAGCAGCGATGCAGCAGCCCAGCGTCGGCCGCGCAGTCCACTACGTCAGCCACGGCACCCCCGTGCGTGAGGACGGCACCCAGACGTACGTGTCCGCGTGTCGCGCCGCGACCATCACCGAGGTCAGCGAAGAGAACCCGGGCCTGATCGGCATCTCGGTCACCAACCCGACCGGGATGTTCTTCCACCCCCTGGAGTCCGGCGGCTGCCGCTACGACGAGACGGGCACCGACGCCACTTCCGGCGGCACTTGGCACTGGCCCGAGCGCGTCTGACCCCCTCGTGGACAGCGACGACGGCGCGGAGCAGCCGATCGGCTCCACCCTCGACGCCCTCGGCATCACCGCCACGATCACCCCCGGCACCCTCGTCTCCGGTGCGATCGTCCTCCTCAAACTCCTGCTCCCCGACGGCCGCGAACGCCTCTCCGTGACCCACTCCGACGGGCTCGGCTGGATCGAACGCGCCGGGATGCTCCGCGTCGCCGAAACCATCGAAACCGCGTCGGCTGCCGGGAGCAGGGCAAGCGGCGCCTGACCCAAGGGGGTGGCCATGGGCGCCGCACCTCTCACTGAAGGCGAGATCCAGGCGATCCGCGACCTGCACGCCCAGGGCCTCGGCCGCAATGAGATCGCGCGGGCGATCGGCCGTGGAACCCGCACCGTCAGCGTCCACGCCGCCGACATGGGCCTCGCCTTTGACCGGGCGGAGATGACCGAGACCGCCACCCGTGTCCGCACCGCCGACCTCGCTGAGAAGCGCGCGATCCTCGCCGAGGCCCTCACCGACGACGCGCTGCGCCTCAGCGAGCAGATGTGGCAGCCCGCGAAGGTCTTCAACATCGGCGGCAAGGACAACACGTACACCGACAAGGACGTGCCCGAGCCGCCGGCCGACGCCAAGCGCGCCCTGATGGGCGCCGCCGGCATGGCGATCGACCGCTCCCTCAAGCTCGTACCGCCCGTCCACGGCGACGGCGCAGACGAAGCCCGCTCCATGGTCGGCAAGATCATGACCGGGCTCGCTGCGATCTACGAGGAGCAGCAGGCCGCAGACGAGGGGGCCGGTGATGCTCCGTGACGCACCCCCGCTGTCCCGCAAGCAGGTCGCCTCGATCGTTGAGTCGCAGCACCGCATCAACGCCTGGGAAGGCTCGGTCCGGTCCGGGAAGACCATCGCGTCCATCCTGCGCTGGTTCGGCTACGTAGCTGCCCCACCGGCCGGCGGCGAACTGGTGATGATCGGCCGCACCCGCGACTCCCTGTACCGCAACGTCCTCAAGCCGATGATGGACCGCACCCTGTTCGGCGAGCTCGCCAAGCAGGTCCGGTACACCAACGGCGCCTCCACAGCGGTCATCATGGGCCGCGAGGTCCACATCATCGGCGCCAACGACGCCTTGGCCGAGCCGAAAGTCCGCGGCCTCACCTGCGCCGGCGCGTACGTCGATGAGGCCACGACGCTCCCGCAGGAGTTCTTCGACCAGCTCGTCGCACGCTGCTCCGTCCCCGGCGCGAAGATCTTCGCGACGACCAACCCCGGTGCGCCCGGCCACTGGTTCCGGAAGCAGTACCTGCTGCGCCCGGACGCGACCCGGCTGAAGAGCTGGCACTTCACCCTCGACGACAACCCGGCGCTCGACCCCGAATACGTGGCCGCTCTGAAGGCCACCTACACCGGCCTGTGGTACCGGCGGTTCATCCTCGGCGAGTGGTGCCTCGCCGAGGGCGTCGTCTGGGACTCCTGGGACGAGAACAAGCACGTCGTGGACATCCTCCCGGCGATGCAGCGCTGGATGGCAGTCGGCGTCGACTACGGCACGTCGAATCCCTTCGCGGCGCTGCTCCTCGGCCAGGGCATCGACAACCGGCTGTACGTGGCCAGTGAGTACCGGCACGATTCGCGGGCCGCTCAACGGCAGCTCACCGATGCGCAGTACAGCACCGGCGTCCAGGACTGGCTGGGCTCGTACAAGCACGCGTCCGGTCTCGGTGTCACCCCTGAGTGGATCTTCGTGGACCCGAGTGCGGCGTCATTCATCACGCAACTGTGGTCCGACGGCGTCGGCAGCGTCGCCCGCGCGAAGAACGACGTCCTCGACGGGATCCGGTCCGTCGGCGTCGCGCTCGGCTCCGGGATCGTCTCCGTCCACCGCTCCTGCGAGGGCCTCATCACCGAGGTGCCGGGCTACGCGTGGGACGACAAGGCCAGCGAGCGCGGCGAGGACAAGCCCCTCAAGGCCGATGACCACTCGTGCGATGCCCTGCGGTACGCGCTGCACTCCACGGCGCACGACTGGCGGCACCTGATCCGAGCAGACCTGACGGAGGCGGCATGATCCCCCGGCACGCGACGATCGCCGTGCAGTCACCCGGCCGCGCCACCATCACCGTTGACGGGCAGGAGCTGCACGGCGTCACCGGCATCAAGTTCGGTGCCAACCGCGGCGAGCTGGCGACGCTGATCCTCGACATGCCGCTGCTCACCTTCGACCTCGACAGCGACGCCGTGATCACCGTGCCCGAGGAGACGGCAGAGGCGCTGCTCGCGCTCGGATGGACGCCACCAGCGGAGCAGCCCTACGGCGGATCGGGGCGGCCCACGGCATGGCGGCACTCCTGCGGTGAGCTGAACGAAGGCGCTGAGCACGGTATGTGCGGGGCCTGCCGCTTCGACGTCGACAGCAACCCCGAGGACATCGAGCACCGGTACGTCCTCGTTGAACTGCCCACTATCGATCGGGGGGACGATGCCGCTTCCCGATAAGAACACCGCGTGGCCGCCGACCGCCCCGGAGATCCGTACCGCCCTCGACGACTGGGCTGCCTGGTACAGCAGCAACCCCGACAAGATCGCCGACCGGTACTACTGGCGATCCACCCGCATCGGCCAGTACGGGCAGCAGCCCGTCAACCGCCCCTCCCAGATGCGCGGCGGCCTCATCGGCCAGTTGGCCAGGTTCTTCTGGGGTGAGCCGGTCCCCTTCGGCGAGAAGCGCACCAAGCTCCACATCCCGCTGGCCGGAGACATCGCCCGCACGTCCGCCGACCTCCTGTTCTCCGAGCCCGCGACGCTCCTCGCCGACAACAAGGACACCCAGGAACGGCTGGAGGAGTTGCAGGAGACCGGCTTCAACCGGACGCTCCTCGCCGCGGGGGAAATCAGTGCAGCCCTCGGCGGGGTGTACCTGCGCACCGTGTGGGACGACGAGATCTCCGACCGGCCGTGGATCGACGCCGTCCACGCCGACGCCGCCGCCCCGGAGTTCAAGCTCCAGACGCTGATGGCCGTGACGTTCTGGACGGTCATCGCCGCCGACGGCACGAAGGTCGTCCGGCACCTGGAGCGGCACGAGCGCGGCGGGGTCATCCTTCATGGCGTGTACGAGGGATCGGACGTCAACCTCGGCAAGCGCATCGACAGCTTCGACTCGTTCCCGGAGACGAAGGGTCTGATCGCCGAGCGGAAGGTCGACATCGGCCGGCTGATGACCGTGTCGTACATCCCGAACACGGTCACCGCCCGCGCGTGGCGGGACATCCCCGGCACCAAGGGCCTGGGCTTGTCGGACTATCAGGGCTCCGAGTCGCTGTTCGATGCTCTCGATGAGACGTACACGTCGTGGATGCGGGACATCCGCCTCGGCAAGGGCCGCATCATCGTGCCGTCCGGGTTCCTCACCAACAACGGTGTGGGGCAGGGCATGACGTGGGAGGACCGTGAGGTCTTCGCGGGCATGAACATCCCGCCGACCGAGCAGGGCAACATGATCACCCTGAACCAGTTCAAGATCCGCAATGCGGAGCACAAGGCGACCGCTGAGGAGCTGATCCGGCAGATCATCCGCAACGCCGGGTACAGCACCGGCACGTTCGGGGATGACGCTGATGGTCGGGCGGTCACCGCGACGGAGATCAAAGCCAAAGAGGGCCGCTCCATGAGCACCCGGGCGCGGAAGGCTGAGATGTTCTCCGTGAGCATCCCCGACATCGTCGAGGCGCTCCTCGCCCTGGAGAACACCAGCCTCTTCCCCGGGCAGGGCGTCGAGATGGAACGGCCCACGGTGCGGTTCCAGGACTCCGTGCAGGACGACCCCCTGAACCTCGCGCAGACCGCGCTGGCGCTCCGGCAGGCCGAAGCCGCATCGACCGAGACCCTCGTGAAGCTCACCCAGCCAGACCTTGATACCGACGCTCAGGCCGCCGAGGTGGCCCGGATCCTCACCGAAGCCGGCCGCGCCGTGAACGACCCGACGACAACAGGGGGCGGCGGTGGCGGTTTCCCCGGCAACAGCGGAGGGCCTGGCCCAACCGGTCCATGACCTCTACCAGGCCGCTGAGCTCGACCTCCTCGGCCACCTCGCCCGCATCATCGGGCAGGACATCGACTCACCTCGGTGGGCGGATCGGCGGATCCGGGCGAATGGGGACCTGCGGAGTGCCGCCGACGTGGTGTCGATGGCACTCCGCAGGGACACAACCCGGGCCGTAGACGCTGCTCTGCTGGAGGCGTACGACCGTGGCCGGCAGGCGGCCGTGACCGATCTGGGACACCTGGATGCCGCAGCCGCGCGCACCGTACAGGGCGCCGGCCGCAGCGATGAGGTGCCCCGTCAGCTCGCGGCCGCCGTCGAGCGCGACACCCGGCCGCTGTACCGGCGCATCGTCACCAGCGTGACCACCGCGTACCGGCAGATCGTTGACCGGGCGGCGGCCAGTGCCAACGCCCGCCGTGGTGTGGCGCAGCAGGCCCTCAACCACTTTGCGGGGCGCGGCATCACCGGGATGGTCGACCCGCGCGGGCGCGGCTGGTCGATGACCGCCTACGCCGACATGGCCATGCGGTCGGCGACGGGGCGCGCGGTCGTCGACGGCGGGACCGACCTCCTCGCCGGTGTCGGCCTCGGCCTGATCATCGTGTCCAACAGCCCGCTGGAGTGCCCGCTGTGCCGCCCCTGGGAGTCCAAGGTCCTCACCCTGGACGCGTCGCCCGGTGCCCGCGTGGTGCAGGGTCGTCCGGCGGTCGGCTCCCCGGTGACCGTGCCCGTACGCGTCGCCGGGTCCCTCGAAGAGGCGCGCACTGCCGGTCTGTACCACGTCAACTGCCGTCACAGCCTGCGCCCGTTCCTCCCCGGTGTGACCCGGCCGGACCCGCCAGCACCAGGCCCGCCCGGGGTGACGTACGAGGACACGCAGGAGCAGCGGCGGTTGGAGCGGCAGTTGCGGGCCTGGCAGCGCCGCGAGGCCGTCGCCCTAGACGACCGCGCCCGGGGCGATGCTGCGGCGAGTGTCCGCGCCACCCAGGGCCGCCTGGCCGGCCTGACCGCGAGCACGGGCCTGCGCAGGCAGCGCGCCCGCGAGCGCACCACCCTCTGATCGGAGACCTCATGGCCATGGCACCGAAGTCCGGGCGCTTCCAGAAGCTCGCCGCGCAGCTCGCTGCGAAGGGCGCCGACGACCCCAAGGGCCTCGCCGCCGTCATCGGCCGGAAGAAGCTTGGCAAGGCGAAGTTCCAGAAGCTCGCCGCCGCCGGCAAGAAGGACTGACCCCACAGCTTCGGCCCGCCAGGCAGCGGGCCGGGAACCACAGGGTGCGCCTGGTGCGCGCCCAATGCACCACCCCACGTTGCGGTCCGCCAGGAGCGGGCCACCCATCGCCCCGCCAGGTGCGGGCTGATCCATGCCCTGGAGGGCACCATGCGCAAGAAGACCCTGCCCCGCGGTCTCGCGGGCACCGGCTGGTCACACCCCTACGGCAACGCCCCTTTCTCCCCGTTCCTCTACGCGGACGGAGGGGACGGCGACGGCTCCGGATCCGGCAGCGGAGACGAGGGCGCGGGTGACGGCGGCACCGGAGACGGTGACGGAACAGGTGATGGTGCTGGAGCCGGCGGGACCGGCGACGAAGGCACCGGCAAGGGCGACGGCGCAGGCAAGGGCGCTGCGGGTAAGGGCGGCGATCCGGCTGCGGAGGTCGCACGGCTCAACAAGGAGCTCGCCGACGTCCGTAAGGAAGCCGGTAAGGACCGCACCGCAGCGAAGCAGGCAGCGGCAGACGAGGCCGTGAAGGCGCTCACCGAGAAGTTGGGTAAGGCGCTGGGTCTGGTCAAGGACGACGACACCACCGAGACGGACCCGGCGAAGCTCCTGGCCAAGTTGCAGGAGTCCCAGGGGCAGATCACCGCGGCGCAGCAGGACGCGGTGGACGCGCAGATCGAGGCGACTGTCGTACGGACTGCGTACGCCATGGGCGTCGACGGCGACCGGCTGCTCGACTCCCGGGCGTTCTGCGACGACGTCGACAGCCTCGACCCGGCCGACCCCGCGAAGTTCAAGACGGCCCTGAAGGCCCTCATCAAGGCATCCGCGGAGAAGAACACCGCGCTGCGCACCCAGACCGCCGGCCGGTCCGGCGGGGACATGGGCGGTGGCTCGCGCGAGGACGGCGCACGCAAGCGTCCCACCAGCATCGGCACCGCTATCAAGAGCACCTACAACACCTGAGACATAGGAGGGCACCGTGCCCGTCACCCTTGCCCAGGCGCAGGTCAACGTCCAGTCGGACATCGACTACGCCGTCATCGACAACCTGCGCCGCTACTCGTGGCTGCTCGACCAGATCGCGTTCGACGACACCGTCAACCCGGGCACCGGTGGCGGCACCCTCACCTACGGCTACACCCGGCTGACGGCCGCCAGGCCGGCGCAGTTCCGGCAGTTCAACCAGGAGTACACCGCGTCGCAGGCGACTCGGGCGCGCTTCACGGTGGACCTGAAGCCGCTCGGCGGGTCATTCAACATCGACCGTGTCCTGGCCAAGCTCGGATCCGCAGCCAGCAACGAGATCGAGTTCCAGTCGCAGCAGCTCCTCACGTCCATCCGGACGAAGTTTCAGGAGCAGCTCATCCTCGGCGACAACGCGACGGACGACGGCTTCGACGGCCTCGACAAGTCCCTGACCGGCACCGTCACCGAGTTCCTGCCGATCAACCAGGGCATCACCGCCGGGTACCTCGACTGGACCCCGGGCGCGATCATCACGCAGGCCCTGGCGATGGCGGCCCTGGACCAGCTCGACAACTTCCTGTCCACGATCGTCCCGTCGCACACCGGCGGCGGCGACCAGGGCACCCCGGGCGCTCTGCCGCCGGGCGTGAAGGCCATCATCGGCAACACCCAGTCGATCACCCGCGTGCGGGCGCTCGCCCGGTGGGCTGCGATGTACACCGCCACCGAGGACAGCCTCGGCCGGAAGATCGAGTCTTATGGTCAGTGGGTCCTCGTCGACATCGGCGACACCTCCACCGGAGTCGGCCCGATCATCCCCGTCCAGTCCCGCGACGCGGACGGTGCGGGCGGCGGCGGCCTCATCACCGGACTCACCGACCTGTACGCCGTGTCCTTCGGCATGGACGCCCTGCACGGTGCGTCGCTCGCCGGGCAGGCCCTCGTCAACACCTACATGCCCGACTTCAGCCTCCCCGGCGCGGTCAAGACCGGCGAGATCGAAATGGGCCCCGTCGCCGGAGTCATCCGCAACACCAAGGCGTGCGGTGTGATGCGGAACCTGAAGGTGACCGGCTGATGGCCAGGTTCGAAGTGCGGGCCCCGCTGCCGCAGTTCACCGGCAACGTCGTCGGCGTCGATTTCGTGGCGGGTATCGCCGAGGTCGACACCGACAACGACGCCGGCCGGTCCGCGTACGCCTACTTCGAGCGCGCCGGATACCGGCTGTCGCCCGTCCAGGCCGAGCCGGAGCCGAGCAGCACCCCCGAAGACGACGGCCCGTTCGACCCGTCCGAGCACAAGGCCGACGAAGTGCTGGCCTTCCTCGACTCCGCTTCCTACGAGGTCGCCGTCCGTGTCCTGGAGAACGAGACCGCGGGCAAGAACCGCGTCACGATCACCGGCAAGCGCGACGAGATCCTCGCCGACAAGACCCCGGCCCCGGCCGACGACCAGGAAGGACCGCAGGCATGACCGTCCTCGGAGCGTTCCGCGGGAACCCCCGCGACGAACTCGGTTACATGAACAGCGCAGGCCGACCCGACCCGACACAGGTCTTCCACCGGGCGAACCTGCCCCGGACCGGCCTCGACGACGTCGCCGCCCTCGCCACCGGCGTCATGACGTCCGTGCCGATCTACCTCGTCGCCGGTGACCTGATCACCAACCTCACGTTCATCTCGGCCGGGACCGCGGCTGGCACCCCGACGAACTACTTCGCGGCGCTCTACAGCCCCGCGGGGGCGCTGCTGTCGCAGTCCGCGGACAAGACCAGCACCGCCTGGGCCGCCGACACCGCGGTGGTGTTCGCGCTGGGCACCGCGCAGCGCATCACCCGCTCGGGCCTGTACTACGCGGCACTGTCCGTGACCGCGACGACGCCCCCGACACTGATCGGCTGCCGGTCGCAGAAGGCCGTCCTCACCGGCGAGGTCAACCTGTCCCAGTCGTCCGGGACCGGCCTGACCGCAACGGCCCCGGCGACCATCGCGACCCCGACGTTCAAGGCGGCCACGCCCCTCGTCCTGGCAACCTGATCGGGGTCTGACACATGGCACGCACCGCACTCAACCCGCAGCGCCTCGGGCCTCACGGGGTCCTGGCGACCTATGTCACACCGGATGCGGCGGGCGTATCGTTCCGCAGCTCCGGCAAGCAGTTCGTCCACGTCAAGAACGGCTCGGCGGCGTCGATCACGATCACCGAGAAGATCGGCCGGACCGTCCAGGGCCAGGCCGTGACCGCGCCCACCGCGACGATCGCGGCCGGGGCAGAGAAGTTCTTCGGCCCATACCCGGACGACTACGAGCAGCCGGACGGCACCGAGAACGTCTACCTGGACATCTCGGCCGTCACCACGGTCACCGTGGCGTGCCTGTCGCTGTGACCTCCGGGTCGGGAAGGAGGCGCACCCGATGAGGATCTACGCCACCGTCGAGGAGTTCGCGGACTTCCTCGACCCGGACCCGGTCCCCGCGAACGCGGCGCGCCTCCTGAAGAACGCGTCGCGGCGGCTCGACGTGCTGCTCCTCGGCGCCCGCTACGACACGGACACCGACGGCATGCCGACCGCCGCCAACTTGGTGGACCTGCTCCGGGAGGGCGTGTGCCTCCAGGCGCAGTACATCGCTGACCTGGATGACGAGACCGGGGCCAACGCCAACATCAGCACCCAGACGGTCGGCAGCGTCACTGTCACCAGGGCGCTGTCCCTCGTGGGTGGCGGCACGCCCCGCGACTCTCCGGAGCTGCTGGACCTGCTCCGCACGTCGGGACTCGTGCCGGCCTACCCATCAACCGCCTGCAATTGGTAACCGATGCTTCCTCTCACCACGGACACCGTGACGGTCGTCCACGCCAACCTGGTCGCGGACGCGTACAACAACCTGGCCCCGGACTGGCCCAACGCGACCCGTACCGCGGTGCGCGCTGTGGTCGACGGTGCGACCACCTCCGAGTCCACCGACGGGAAGGACCAGACGACGACCGTGTACCGCTGCTACCTGCCGCCGGGCACCGCGATCACCGCGCAGGACCGCATGGAGGTCCGCGGGATGGTCCTGGAGGTCGACGGCGAACCGGTCCCGAGAACCGGGCCCACAGCGGCTCTGGCGCACATCGAGGTCATGGGGAGGCTGGTGTCGGGATGAGCCTGGTCAACATCGAAGTCGACGAGGCCGCGATCCAGGCGCTGGCCGCCACGCCCGCGGTGAAGCGGGACATGCGCGCCCGCGGCCGGCGCGTCGTCCAGTCCGCGAAGGACACCGCACCGGTGGACACCGGCGAGTACCGGGACTCCATCCACCTGGAGGACGGCCCCGGCGACAGCGAGGTCCTCATCGTGGCCAGCGCCGGCCACTCGATCTACGTCGAGCACGGCACCCGAGTGCCCGGTCACCCCGCGCACAACACCCTGAACAACGCCCTCGACGCGGCAGGAGGCCCATGATGCGGTTCCGACTCTCCTTCTGGATGAAGGACCCCGCCGGCGGGCCCGGCGATGTCGTAGAAGTGCCCGACTTCCGGGTCCCCGCGCTCGTGCGGGCGGGCATCGGCCACCCGGAGGACAGCGACGCGCCCCCCGCTGACGGCCCGGCGGACACTCCCAGCCAGGAGCCGCCCACGTCGGCTGCCGTGCCCAGGAAGACCGCGAAGGCCACGAAGACCGACTGACCGACGGGAGCACACCGTGGCGCTCCCCGACATCGAGGCCCTCATCGTCCAGTACCTGACCGACACCGTGGACGGGCTGTACGTGTGCACCGTCCGGCCGGCCGCAGGTGAGTTCATCCCCCGGCTGCCGCTGGCGCAGATCACCCGCGTCGGTGGACCCCGCACGATCCCCACGTGGAACGGCCGGTACACCGCAGAGGACGCCCGGGTCAGCGTGGATGTCTTCGCCGACTCCCGTGAGGGCGCCAACACCACTGTCGGCGCGGTCCGGTTGGCGCTGGAGGACCTCAAGGGCGCGGTGACGGAGGAGGGGACGGTCTCCCGGACGTGGGAGGAGACCGGTCCTACCGCCCGGCCCGAAGAGCCGAATACGGGTGTCGTCCGCACCGGGTGGATCGCGGGTCTGACGGTCCGCGGCTCCGCCTGACTACTTCGCCCGGCTGCCGGGCTCCATCCGGCCCCGCGTGGGCCACCACATGAGGAGTACAACCATGGCCATCGAGCCTGTGATGCTCGGTGTGGGCGGATTCGCGTACATCGCGGCCGTCGGCGCCACCGCCCCTGTCGACCCGTTCGCCTCCTGGGGCGCCGAGTGGACCAACCTCGGCGACGTATCGGATGACGGTCTCGCCGAGGCACTCGGAGAGGACCGCACCCAGATCATGAAGTGGGGGTCGAACACCCCCACCCGCAGCCAGGTCAAGCAGCGCACCAGCACCTACAAGGCCGTGCTGATCAACATCACCGCGCAGGCGCTGGGCCTGTACTACTCGGTGCCCATCGCGGACATGACCTCCTCGGGCAGCGGGGGCACGCAGTTCATCTCCTTCAGCGACCCGAGCACCACCGACCCGTACGAGGTCGCGCTCGGTTTCGACGTCCTCGACGGCGACCGGCACTGCCGCTTCGTGATCGCCCGAGCGGAGGCCACCGCGAAGGGCGACCTCACGTACAAGGCGGACGTCCCGGTCGGCTTCGACCTGACGTTCACCGCGCTCACCGCGCCCGGCGGCGCGGCGGCGATCCAGCGGATGTACGGAGCCGTGGCTCTTCCGGCCTGATCCGCCACCGATCGGCGGCCGGGGAGTACGTGGGTCCTCTCCGGCCGCTCAGCACGCCTTCATCCGATCCACGAGCCCCACAAGACCCACGAGGAGACCCATGTCCAAGACCGGAGCACCCCGCAAGGCGTTCAACCTCAACGCCCTGCGTGCCCAGCAGGCCGATGCCCGCGGCGACAAGTACGTGGAGTTCGAGATCACCCCCGACGGCTCCGCGGACGTCCTGACCTTCCGCTTCCTGCGCCGCACCTGGTGGCCGGTGAAGTTCCTCCTGGCCATCGACCACCTCGACGGCGACGTCGCCATCCTCCGCGAGCTGATGGGCGAGGACCAGTTCGACCGGCTCATCGAGGCCGGACTGGACTTCACCGACATGAAGGCGATCTTCAAGGAGGTCATGGGCGTCGATGCCGACGCGGACGACGACGAGGGCGCGAGCCTGGGGGAATCCTCTGGCTCCTCGGAGTCCTGACCGAGCACCCCCGCAAGGTCCACGCCGACATCGCCCGGTACTACCCCGGCAGGTCGCTCGCCGAGTTCCACGCCAACGAGTGGGGCCAGGGCAGCATGAGCTGGCTCGAACTCCTCTGCTTCGTAGAGGGGCTCCCCGAGGACTCCGCGACCAAAGCCGCCCTGGCCGGTGACACCGAGGGCCGCCGCTGGACGCAGGCGGACTGGCTGGCGGCGTACCAGGCCAACCTGCTCCAGATCCTCATCCGCATCCAGTGGGCCGGTCACGGCATCAAGGGCACCCCGGACCTCCATCCGGTCGAGGTGCCCGTCCTGGACATTCCTCCGAGCGACGAGGACATCAGCCGGATGGAGCGCCGGGAGCAGCAACTCCAGGCCCTCTCCCGGCTGCGGCCGGTAGAAGCCATCCCCGGCCGGGATGAACTGGCCGCGCTCGACGCGTCCCTCAAGTCCCGCAGGGGCTCCGTGAACTCGTGACGAGGGGGTCAAGCCTGTGCCCACGACCGTCGGTTCGGCTCAGGTCCGGCTGGCCCCTTCACTCACCGGGTTCGCCCAGCGGCTGCGCACCGAACTCCGGGGCATCAGCACCGATGACCTGAGCGTCGGGATCTTCCCCAAGCTGAACCAGGCGGCGGCCAACAAGGTCACCCGGGACCTCGACAAGCTCACCAAGGCGCGGACCGTACCGATCTTCGCCTCCGTCGACACCCGTGTCGCCGCCGACGAGATCGACGCGCTCACCCGCAACCGCACCTCGACCATCCGCCTCGATGCCGACACCCGCGTAGCGGCCGACGAGATCGACCTCCTCACCCGCGATCGCACCGTCACCGTCCGAACCCGCACCGTCGGGGGCACCGGTGGCGGCTCAAGCCCCGTAGGAGCAGCCGGGGCAGGCGAGGACATCAAGGGGACGCTCATCTCCCTGGCCCCGGCCCTGGCCCCCGTCGCGGCGTACCTGACGTCCATCGCGGTGGCCGGCGGCGCAGCCCTGGTGTCCGTCGGGGCGTTCGGCGCGGCGGTGAAGCCGCAGATCGCCATGTTCACCGGCCTCGCGGCGGCCGAGGACAACGCCGGCGCGGCCGTCAAGAAGTACGGCGTCGCCTCCAAGGAGGCTTACGAGGCTCAGGACGCCGTCGCTGCGACTCTCGACGCGATGCCGGAGCAGACCCGGCGCGCCGCGGTGGCGTTCACGATCCTGCGGAGCGACTTCAAGGACTGGTCGAACTCCATGTCGGAGTTCACGATGACCCCGGTCACCCAGGGCATCGCCGTTGTCGACAAGATCCTGCCGCACCTGTCGCCGCTGGTGAAGGACACCTCCAACCAGCTGTCCCGGCTGACGACCATCGCGGGCGGCGCGGTCAACACGCCTGGCTTCGACAAGATGATGGGCAAGTTCAGCACGTTCTCCGCGAAGGTCCTCAAGGAGATCGTCGACGAGACCGTGCATTTCTCCCGGATCCTCAGCGAGGGCAAGGCCAGTGGCCCCGCCAGCGAGTTCATGGCGTACGCCAAGGAGAACGGCCCCGAGGTCAAGAAGACCCTCACCGACATTGCCACGGCCGTCCTGCACGTCGTCCAGGGCGTCTCGGAGGCCGGCCCGAGCATGCTCACGGTGGTCGACGCCGCCGCGCAGCTGGTGTCCGCGCTGCCTCCGGAGTTCATCGGCCGCGCACTCCAGCTCTACACCACTTTCAGGCTGTACAAGCTCGCCAGCTCCGGCGTCACCGCGCTGGGGGGCAGCCTGAAAGTGGTGTAGAGCTGGCTGACCGCCGTCCGCGCCGCCTCGACAGCGGCCGGCGGCGGCCTCACGGGTGTGCGCGCAGCCATCGCCGGCCTGTCGACGGGGGCGAAGATCGGCGGGGCGCTGCTGGCGGTCGCCGCTGTGGTGCTGGTGCTCAACAAGCTGAGCAGCTCCGGTAAGAAGGCCCCCGACGTCGACCGGATGACGACCGCCATCGGGGACTTGGGCCGCACCGGCAAGGTCACCGGTGAGGCGGCGCGTTCCTTCGGCAAGGATCTGTCGGGCCTGAATGAGTCCATCGACCGCCTCAACGGCGGCGGTTCCAAGATGGATCACTTCAACGACGCGATGAACAAGGTGTTCTCGCTGGGCATGGCCAAGTCCAACAGTGCGAAGGCCGCGTCCAAGGACCTCGACGCCGTCGACAAGTCCCTGGCCAACCTGGTGTCGGGCGGCAAGGCGGATCTCGCGTCTGAGGCCGTCAAGCGGCTCACTGCCAGTTACGCCAAGACGGGCAAGCCGACGTCGGACCTCACGTCCAAGCTCGACGACTACCAGAGTGCCCTGGCCGACGCGAAGTTCGAGAGCGACCTCACCGCCGACTCGATGGGTCTGTTCGGCAACCAGGCGCAGCGGGTCCAGTCGCAGCTCGACGGGCAGAAGAAGAGCGCCGATGGCCTGCGGCAGTCGATCCAGGCGCTGAACGACGTCAACCGGGCAGCGATCAGTGCCCAGTCGGACTTCGAGCAGGCCATCGACGACGCGAAGAAGGCGGTCGACAAGCACCACCACGCCCTGTCGATGACCAACGGTGAGCTGAACCTCAGCAGCCAGGCCGCCCGTGACGCCTATCAGCCGCTGTCCGACCTTGCGGCGAAGACGGACGCCGCGACGGCGGCCGCCCTGGACCAGGGCAAGTCGTGGACGGACGTCAAGGGGACGTACGACCGGGGCCGCTCCTCTCTGATCAAGACCGCCCACCAGATGGGTCTGACCACCAGCGAGGCCAAGACTCTCGCCAGCCAGATCCTGAAGACCCCGGACAAGACTGCTTACCTCAGGGGCAACATCACCGACCTGAAGGACAAGGTCGGCAAGGCGCAGGCCAGCCTCAAGGGCGTCAAGGGGCCCAAGGCGGTGGCGATCAAAGGCAACATCGCCCAGCTCAACAACGTGATCCGGGACGCACAGGCCAAGATCAACAACCTGCACGGGACGTCCGTCGACATCCTCACCACGTACACGATCGTCAAGGGCAAGCCCGTCAACGTGGCGCATGAGGGGGGCGGCTACGCCACCGGCGGCATCTTGCCCGGCTATACCCCCGGCAAGGACGTCCACCACTTCTACAGCCCCACCGGCGGCGGCCTGAACCTGTCCGGCGGCGAGGCCGTCATGAGGCCCGAGTGGACCCGTGCGGTCGGCCCGGCCATGGTCAACGCCTGGAACCGCCTATCGCGCTCGCAGGGCGTGGCCGGTGTCCGGCGGGCGATGGGCTTCAAGGACGGCGGCGTCCTCGGCAGGGTCCAGAGCTTCGCCACCGGCGGCGTCGTCACCCTGAAGTCGGCGCAGTCGTCGTACGACTCCATCCTGGCCCGGGTCAACGCCGACCAGACGGCCGTCAACCAGGCGCAGGCCGCATACAACCGGGCGCACAGCCAGGCCGACAAGGCCCGCGCCCAGTCCATGCTCCGCGACGCCCGGCTACAGCTCAAGGAGGACCGGCAGAAGGAGGCCACCGCAGCCAAGCGCCTCAACGAGGCGCAGAAGCGGGCCAACACCTACGCGGCGGCCGTCAAGAAGCGCAACGGCGCGGTGCAGAACGTCCTCGACAAGCTCGCGGCGAACTTCACCAAGAGCATGACCGGGTCTGCGTCGCAGATCACGTCCACGTCGAACAGCATGATCACGGCGTTGCAGCGGCTCAGGGACAGCGCGGTGACCGCCAACGGGCGCAAGGCCACGATCAACACGATCAACCTGGTCCGCACCGACACCGGCAAGCTCACCACCCTCGCGGGCAAGCGCGACTCGCTCAATTCCACGATCGCCACGGCCAACGCCTACGCGGCCAGCGCCTCCGACAGCGCCAAGTCCTCCGCTGGCCTGACCAGCCTGTTCAGTGGTGCAGGGCCCTTCAACGCCAAGAGCGTCCTGTACGGCCTCAACGTCCGGCTGGCGCAGATCAAGAAGTTCTCCTCCAACCTGGCGCTGCTCGCCAAGCGCGGCCTGAACAAGGGCTTGCTCAACCAGCTCGTCCAGGCAGGCCCCGAGCAGGGCGGCACCTACGCGCAGGCGCTGGCTGACGCGTCGACTGCGGACCTCAAGTCGATCAACTCGGCTCAGGTCCAGATCGACAGCGCGTCCACGGCGTACGGCAAGGGCGTCGCCGACTCGATGTACGACAGCGGGAAGCAGGCGGGGAAGGGCTTCCTGACCGGCTTGCAGGCGCAGGAGAAGGACATCGAGAAGGAGATGTCGGTCCTCGCCAAGAAGATCGAGGCGGCCATCAGGAAGGCCCTGGAGATCAAGTCGCCGTCGAGGCTGACGCAGCGGCTGGGCGGGCTGACCGGTGAGGGCTTCCTCGTCGGTTTCCGCAACAAGCACCCGGAGATCGAAGCCAGCGCCCGGCGCATGGCGGCGCTGGTCGCCGGGGCCTCCGCTGAGCGCGTCCGGGTGGCCCAGCCGCTGTCTGCCGCGGGCGCGCAGGGAACCGCCGGCGGCTCGATCACGTACCAGATCAACGCGAGGACGGCCGATTTCAAGATGTCGGACCTCCAGACACTCCAGCGCCAGCAGGAGGCCCGGCAACGGGTGGGGAGGCCGTACTAGATGCCCATCCTCGCGACACCGGTCATCGCACCCCCGCCACCTCCGCCTCCGCCACCGCCTCCTCCGGTGGTACTGCCGGACGTCGGACTGGCGACCGCGACGTACTTCGACCCGTCCGGTACAGCGTGGCCGCTGACGGACGACGCGCCGGAGCGCGGCTGGTTCACCCTTGCCGACGGCGTGTCCGGCCTCGGCGCGGCCCCGGTCTCGCTCACCACGGACCCGTACCCGCGGGGCGGGGCCAGGGTGCGGCACATCCAGCCGCAGCCGCGGACCATCGTCTGGCCCCTGCTCGTCTTCGGCAGCACCCACATGGAGTTCGTGGGCCGCTGGCGCAACCTGGCGCGGGCCCTGACGGACACCTCCCGCTACGGGCCGGGAATCCTGGAGATCGCCCGCCCGGACGGCAGCCTGCGGCGCATCCCGGTGTACTACCAGGACGGCTGGGAGGGCCAGGCCACACAGGGATACGGGCGGGTCATCGACAGTGGGGTCGTCACCTGGTTCTGCGAGGACCCCTACTGGACGGACCCGGTGCCCGTTACCGATCACCGCGAGTCCGGGACCGGTGTGAGTTTCCTCGACCCGTACCCCCAGGTGTCATCCAGCCAGGTCCTCGGCGCGACGACGCTCGTCAACCCCGGCGACGCCATCGGGTGGCCGACCTGGACGATCACCGGCCCGGCATCCGCGATCACCTGCACCAACAACGACACCGGTGAGTCGTTCACGCTCACCCCGTCGGACACCGGCCACGGCAACCTCCTGGCCGGCGAGAAGGTCACGGTCCGCACCGACCCCATGCAGGTCCGCTACCAGAACGGCGACGTGTGGACGCCGGCTCTGAACTGGCCTTCCGCACAGCTGTGGGGGCTTCAGCCCGGCACCAACGCCGTCACGTTCACGCTCTCCGGCTCCGGCACGGGCTCCGCGGTCGACGTGTCCTTCGAAGCCCGGTACGAAACAGCCTGACAGCGCTGGGGGTGACCATGGCGATCGATCTGCTGGTCACCGACCGGAACCTGAACGTCCTCGGTGACCCCCTGGACGGCTGGACCGACCTCAGCTGTGACCTCAACTTCAAAACCCCGGCGACCGGGTCGGTGGCCATGCCCGCCCGCCCCGAGTACGAGGCGCTGCTCCAGCCCGGCAACAGGTTGGTCGTCATCCGTGACGGTGCTATCTGGTGCGCGGGGCCGATGGAGCAGCCCCAGCAGTTCGAGTGGGCCGTCGACGGCGAACAGGACCCGGGCAAAGTCACCGTCGGCTTCTCCGACGACCTCGCCCGGATCGCCGGATACCTCACCTACCCCGACCCCACGGTGAACCTCGCCTCGCAGACCGTCGTCTCGGACCCCACCTACCAACTGACCGCCACCAACGCGGAGACCATCATCCGCACCCTGGTCAACCTCAACTGCGGGCCCGGCGCCATCACCGCGCGCAGGATCGAACAACTCGTCCTCGACACCGCCGCCGGCGTGGGCACCAACACCTCCATCAGCACCCGGTTCGAACCGCTCCTGGACGTGTGCCGGACCGTGGCCAGCGGGGACGGCCTCGGGTTCCGCACCTACCAGGTCGGCGACCAGATCAAGTTCGCCGTCTACGCCCCCGTCGACCGCACCGGCACCGCCCGCTTCTCCCGCAACCTCGGCAACCTGCGGTCTGCGAGTTTCACGCTCGCCGCGCCCACAGCCACCTCCGAGCTCGTCATGGGCGGTGCCGGTGCGGTCGAC
>Ga0193753_10000199_pt1 | contig 58097 bp, 50 predicted proteins | sample H1c2metaG_FD_144925 | JGI IMG/M metagenome (GOLD analysis project Ga0193753, IMG submission 144925) | Soil microbial communities from a riparian zone of the East river system, Colorado, United States - H1c2 | ecosystem: Environmental > Terrestrial > Soil > Riparian zone | place: USA: East...
CCCACCGACAGACCGGCTCGCGCCGCGATGTTGGGCACCGTTGCCTGCTCGAGGCCGCGGTCCGCGAGCACCGCCTCCGCCGCATCGAGAAGTCTGTCCACGGTGTGAAGGCTTCGCGCCTGTTTGGCGGGCAGCGGTTCGGCGGCCCTCGCGGTCCCACCTTTGCTCCTGAGCCTCACCTTACGGACCGAGCGCTTGACGGAACGGGAATGTGAACTCATATTCGCATTTAATGTGAATGGTCATTCACATTACGCGGTGGCCCTACTAAAATGCAAGAACGACGCGGCACTCAATTGTCTCGACCTCTTCGACGCTATGTCCGCCATCGAAACCCACGCACTCCGCAAAGTCTATCCGGCACCGGCCGCTCCCAAGCGTCGAGGCCGGTCCGCAGGTCCACCGGCATTTGGCCCGCCTGGTGCCGCGATGGGCGCCGGCGGGGCGCCTCGAGGCGAGATTGTCGCTCTCCAAGGGCTCGATCTCGCAGTGCACGAAGGTGAGTTCTTCGGACTCCTCGGGCCGAACGGCGCCGGCAAGACGACGACGATCGGCATCCTGACGACGCGCGTACGTCCCACCTCCGGATCGGCATTGGTCGGCGGAGCGAACGTGTCTGCTGACGCCGTGCGCGTGCGTCAACGCATCGGCGTCGTGCCGCAGCGGCCCAATCCCGATCGCAGCCTCAACGTCATCGAAAATCTGATCTTTCACGCGGCATATTTCGGCATTCCGGCATCCGCGGCATTTCCTCGCGCAAATGCGTTGCTCGAACAGCTCGGCATCTCCGACAAGGCGCAAGCCAAAGTCGACGAGATGTCCGGCGGCCAGCAGCAGCGACTGATGATCGCGCGCGCCTTGATCCACGAGCCGCGCGTCATCTTCCTCGACGAGCCAACCGTTGGCCTCGATCCGCAAACGCGTTTGTCGCTCTGGGACATTCTGCGCGCGCTGCACAACGAAGGGCGAACGATCGTCATGACGACGCACTACATGGAGGAAGCCGACAAGCTGTGCGACCGCATCGCCATCGTTGATCGAGGCGAGTTGCTCGAGCTCGACACACCCGAAGCACTCAAGCAGCGCGCGCCCGGCGGCACACTCGTGGAGCTCACACTCGCGGGTGACGCGAGTCCCGTCGTCGAACCGGCCCGCGAGCTCGAAGGCGTACTTCGCGTGGAAGCCAAGGGGCCACTGCTTCGCGTGTACAGCGATCGCGGCGGGCGAATCATCTCACCGCTCATCGCCTTGGCCGAAACCAGCGGTGCAGCGGTGACCAACATCAGTCTCACGGAGCCGAGTCTCGAGACGCTCTTCGTCTCGCGCACGGGGAGGAAACTCGATTGAACGCGTCCATGGCAGAACCGCATCCCGTGTCAGCATCGTCGGTCTTTTTTGCCTTGCTGCGGCGTGACGTTCGCGTTGCACGAAAAGAGCTCGCGTTCTTTCTCGTGCGCACCACGATGCAGCCGCTTCTATTTCTCATCGTGTTCGGCTATTTGCTTCCGAAAATGAGTTTTCTTGGCAAGGGATATCAAACGGTCTTGCTGCCGGGAATTCTCGCCGTCAGTCTGAGCCTGTCGGCCATCCAGTCAGTGGCGCTGCCGATGGTTCAAGACTTCGGCTGGACGAAAGAGATCGAGGATCGGTTGCTGGCGCCGGTATCGACCCAACTCATTGCGGCCGAGAAAATCGTGGCGGGAATGTTACAAGGCGTCATCGCTGCGGCGTTCGTGCTCCCGATCGCGCGGCTGGTCATGGGTCCGATTCCCGCGCTGACGTTGTCGCACGCGGGCGAAGTGCTCATCATCGTCGTCCTCGGTTCGACGGCCTTCTCGGCGCTCGGGATGTGGTTGGGTACAGCGATCGCCCCGCAGCAGATCGGATTGATGTTCAGTGTCATCATCGCGCCCATGCTCTTCTTCGGGTGCGCATATTATCCGTGGCGCGGGCTCGACGTCGTTCCGGTCATCAAGTACATCGTGCTCATCAACCCCATGGTCTACGTCGCGGAAGGAATGCGAGGCGCGCTCACGCCGGGCGTGCCGCACATGCCGCTCCCGCTGGTCGGCATTGCGCTGCTCGCGATCGTAATCATTTTTTGGACGCTCGGCATGCGTAGCTTTTACAAGCGAGCCATTGGATGAGCGTTGTCGCGCAGGACGACCCGATCGTGCGTTTTCAGCGCCTCTTGGACGAGGCGAAACGGATTCCGATCGACCGGCTTCCCGAGCCGACGGCCTTCTCGCTCGGCACGGTGGACGCGGCGGGAAATCCCAGCGTGCGAATCGTGTTGCTCAAGGGCGTCGACGAACGCGGCTTCGTGTTCTACACGAACTACGAGAGCCGGAAGGGTCGCGAGCTGCTCGCGTCGCACCGAGCGGCGCTCTGCTTCCACTGGCAGTTGCTCGAGGTCCAGGTGCGTGTCGAGGGTCGAGTGGAGGCGGTGAGCGACGCCGATGCCGACGCGTACTTCGCCTCGCGTGCTCGCGGGAGTCAGATCGGCGCCTGGGCGTCCGTCCAGAGCCGTCCGATGGAGCGGCCGGGCGACATCGTCGCACGCGTCGCCGAGGTGGAGAAGCGCTTCGAAGGTACGGCGGTGACCCGGCCGCCGCATTGGTCGGGATTTCTCGTTGTTCCTGAGCGGATCGAGTTCTGGAAGGGAATGCCGAGTCGCCTGCACGTGCGCGAAGCGTACGCGCGAGACGGTGAGCAGTGGACGGTCGAACGTCTGTATCCCTAGCACCCCGAACAGGATTCTGCGATCCGCGCTGCGTCGCCAAGGCATTTCCCTCCCGTCGCCGCCGATTAACTTCCGCGCATGGCTACTCGCATTGCCGAAACCGCGCCCGTAGAATCGACGCCGACCTGGTCGATCGACTCGTCACGCGCGCTGTACAATATCGAAGGTTGGGGCGCCGGTTTCTTCGACATCAACGAAAAGGGGCATGTCATCGTCCGCCCGGACAATGACCGTCCCGACCACGTCGTCGACCTGTTCGAGATCACCAACGATCTCGAAGAGCAGGGCATCGCGCTGCCCGTGCTGCTGCGCTTCTCCGACATTCTGCGTTCGCGGATCGAAGCGTTGACCACGCGCTTCGAGACGGCGCGCGAGGAATTCGCGTACACCGGCGGATACACCACGGTCTATCCGATCAAGGTCAACCAGCAGCGGCACGTCGTCGAAGAAATCGTGGAGTTCGGCAAAGCCCACAAGGTTGGGCTCGAGTGCGGCAGCAAGCCGGAATTGCAGGCCATTCTGGGACTGGCCGAGAACACCGACCACATGATCATCTGCAACGGGTACAAGGACGAGGAGTTCATGCGCCTCGCCCTGATGGGGCAGAAGCTCGGACATCAGGTGTTCATCGTTCTCGAACAGCTGAGCGAGATCGACGTGCTGCTGCAGGTGGCGGACGAGATGGGCGTGACGCCGACGGCAGGGGTTCGGATCAAGCTCGCGTCGCGTGGATTCGGCCGTTGGAAAGAGAGCGGTGGAGAGAAGTCGAAATTCGGGCTCAACGCCGCGCAGCTCGTGCAGGCCATCGAGAAGCTGCGCGCGGCGGGCCGCCTCGACATCATCAAACTCATTCACTTCCACCTCGGCTCGCAGATCACCGACATCCGGTTCATCAAGATCGGTTTGCAGGAGCTGACGCGGTTTTACGTGGAATTGAGAAACGCCGGGCTCGACATCACGCACGTGGACGTCGGCGGCGGGCTCGGCGTGGACTATGACGGAACGAATTCCACGTCCGACGCGAGCGTCAATTACTCGCTCCAGGAATACGCCAACGACGTGGTGTACACGTTGGCCGAAGCCTGTCGCGAGCACGACGTGCCGATGCCGCATTTGATCAGCGAGTCCGGCCGCGCGCTCACGGCACATCACGCGCTGTTGTTGATCAAGGTGATCGACGTCGAGTCGCAAGGTGATCGTCCCGTGCCCGACTTGATGGAAGACGACCATCAGTTGTTGGACGAGATGCTCGCCGACTATCGCGATGCCTCGCGGAAGAACCTCTCCAAGCGACGGGTTCGCGAAATCTTTCACGATCTGACGTTCGACAAGGAACGCGCGCAAGAGTTCTTTAACAGCGGCGTCTTCACGCTGCGGGAACGCGCGATCGCGGAGCAGATCTATTTTGCCACGGCCAACGTGTTGGCCAGATTTGTCGGCAAAAACCGCGACGAATTCGAGGACATCACCGCCGACCTCGACGCGACGCTCGTCGACCGGTACTTCTGCAACTTTTCGCTCTTCCAGTCGGTTCCCGATAGCTGGGCCATCGATCAGCTCTTTCCGATCATGCCGATCCATCGCCTCGACGAAGAGCCGGTGCGTCGTGGAACGATCCAGGACGTCACCTGCGACTCGGACGGCAAGATTGACCGTTTCGTTGGCGACAAGGGCGGGAACCCGAGCCTGGAGCTGCACGAATTTCGAGACGGCGAGCCATACATGCTCGGCATCTTCCTCACCGGCGCGTATCAGGAAATACTCGGTGACCTGCACAATTTGTTCGGCGACACCAACGCCGTTCACGTTCGCCTCGCGCCGAATGGCGGCTACGAAGTGACCGATCTCGTGCACGGCGACACTGTCACTGAAGTGCTGAACTACGTGCAGTTCCGCGCGTCGGACCTGTTGCAGACCTTCCGGCGGAAAGTCGCGTCGGCGAAGCACATCAATCGGCAGGAAGCCAACACGTTCATTGCCGACTATGTGGCCGGGCTTGAGGGCTATACCTATCTCGAAGGCGACGCCGCACAATAGTTGTCCGACACCCCGGTCTGGTGCACCCTCATGAGACGTTCGTTGCCAGCGGCGCTCGGCGTCGCAATCCTCGCGGTCTGTGCAGGCCACACGCGCCTCGATGCGCAGGATTCGCCCATCGCCGGTCCCGGCACCGCGCCGATCACACTGCACGCGGCGACGCTGATCGACGGCCGCGGCAAAGTGACGCATGATGTGCTGGTGTCCGTTCGCGCGGGAAAGATCGAGCGTGTCGAAGCAGGCGTCGGCGCACGGGGTCGTGGCGCGACGTACGACCTCGGCAGCGCGACTCTCCTGCCAGGTTTGATCGACGCGCACGTGCATCCTGGGTGGTACATCAATTCTCAGGGCGCCCTGCACAGCGGACGAGATACCGATACGCCGGCGCAATCTGCGCTCGCGCGAGCGGGGAATATGTACGCAACGCTCATGGCGGGCTTCACGACCATTCAAAGCGTAGGAGGAATGGAAGACCTCGACCTCCGCGACGCGGTGAATCGGTGGCAGATTCCGGGGCCGCGAGTGCTTACGTCGCTCGGGCAAATCAACAACAAGAATCTGTCGGTCGACTCACTTCGCAGCGTCGTGCGAGCGTACAAGGCACAGGGCGCGGACGTGATCAAACTGTTCGCGTCGGCGGGACTTGGCGCCGGCGGTGCGCAGACCTTTTCCGACGAGCAACTCGCGGCGATCTGCGGTGAAGCCAAAACTGTCGGCTCGCGGAGCGTGGTACACGCGATCAGCGCGGGCAGTGTGCGCGCCGCCACGCTCGCAGGGTGCACCGAGATCGAACACGGCACGTTTGCCACGGACGCCGAGCTCAAACTGATGGCCGAGCACGGGACGATCTTTGATCCGCAGGTGTGTCTCGTGTTTCAGAACTACATCGATCATCGCGACGTGTACGGCCGCTCGGGTTACACGGAGGCAAGCTTCACTAGCCTGGCGAATGCAATTCCGACGGCGACGGAGATGTTCAAACACGCGCTGGCGACGCCCAAGCTGCAGATCATTTTCGGAACGGACGCAGTCGCGCTCGCGCATGGCCGCAACGCGGACGAACTGCTCTGTCGCGTCAAAGCGGGCCGGAAGCCGATGGATGCCGTTACGTCGGCAACGTCGCTCGCGGCCAAAGCCCTAGGCCTCGGCGACCACCTCGGCGTGGTCGCTGCCGGGTTTGACGCCGACATCATCGCGGTGCGCGGCGATCCCGCGGCGAGTATCGAGGCCGTGCGCAACGTGGTGTTCGTCATGCGCGGCGGTGTCGTGTTCGCCGGAAAGCATTGACCACGGCGGCGCGTCGATGACTCCCAAGAAAAAACGGCCCCGTGAAGGGCCGTTTTTTTTAGGAATCTGCAAATGCAGACTGTGAATCAGGCGCCGTAACGCTTTGCGACGGCGTCCCAATCGACGGCGTTCCACCAGGCGGCGATGTAGTCGGGGCGCTTGTTCTGATACTTGAGATAATAGGCATGCTCCCAGACATCCAAGCCGAGGATGGCCGTCTTGCCGTCCATGAGCGGGTTGTCCTGGTTGGGTGTGCTGGTGATCGACAGCTTTCCGCCATCGGTGACGAGCCATGCCCAGCCGGATCCGAACCGACCTACGCCGGCGGCAGCGAACTGCTCTTTGAATTTGCTGAAGTCGCCAAACGCCGAGCCGATTGCGGCCGCGAGCTTTCCGGTGGGGTCACCGCCTTTGCCGGCGCCCATCAGCTCCCAGAACATCGAGTGATTCCAGTGTCCGCCACCATTGTTGCGGACCGCGGCGCGCACCGCCTCCGGCACAGTGGCGATGCCGCGCATCAAGTCGTCGAGCGATTTACCCGCCAACTCCGGCGCCTTCTCGATGGCGGCGTTGAGATTGTTGACGTAGGCCTGGTGATGCTTGTCGTGGTGAATCTCCATCGTCTTGGCGTCGATGTGCGGCTCGAGCGCATCGTTCGCGTACGGCAATGGGGGCAGCGTGAACGGCATGATTTTGTCTCCTCGTGTTCAGGCGCCGGGGTTCCGAAAGGAATCCGCCGGCCGCGTTCGGGCGCGATACCAACCGATGAGTCCTGGCAGCAGCGAGGCGGCGATGACCAAGATGATGACCGTCTCGATGTGCTGGTCGATGCCCGGAATGTAGCGACCCAGAAAATAGCCGATGAACAGCATGCTCCAGATCCACGCGAGTCCGCCAACCACGTTGTAGACCGTGTAGCGGCGGTAGTCCATTTGTCCCATGCCGGCCACAACGGGGACGAACGTGCGAACGATGGGCATGAATCGCGCAATGATGACGGTCTTGCCGCCGTGTCGTTCGTAGAACTCGTGAGCGCGGGTGAGATGCTTCTTGTTGAACAGCAGGGAATCTTCGCGACTGAACAGCCGTGGTCCCGCCGCTCGGCCGATCGCGTAGCCGGCGGTGTTGCCGATGATCGACGCGACCGAAAGGAGCAGCCCAAGCAACACGACATTGAAGACGCCGGTCGTCGCCGCGAGCAGCCCGGCCGTCACCAACAGCGAGTCTCCCGGCAGAAAGAATCCGATCAGGAGGCCGGTTTCGGCGAAGATGATCGCGGTCAGGCCGATGTAGCCGCCCCACGCGATGATCGCGCGAACGTCTCGAATCTGACGAAAGAGGTCAAGCAGAGCGTGCATGCGTGCCGGCAGGGGTGGAGGATGAAGTGACGCGCGACGGAAGTTCCACGACTCAGCCATCTGAGGCAACTGGTGCGTCCGGCGACGACCCTCCGCACTGGGCGCATGTGTTCGACAAGGCGTTGCATCTTCCGGCGCCGTCGGGGACAGGATGGTGGAGCCGCCCGGGAATGACCCCTCGTGGGGAGCGCGTGCTCAGCGCGACGGGATATGTGGTGATCGCCACGCTGGCGGTTGCCTGGACCTGGTCGATTGCTGAGGCGCGCAACAATACGAGTGACGACGGTAGTTCGGCGTCCATTGCCAGCGCGATCACCAGCCCGGACGCGCCCACCACGGCATATCTGACGGACGCGACGCTCAACGTCGTCGCGAATCGGATTCTGTCGTCAGCGCGCGGCGCGAGCGGCAAGCTTCGCGTCTCCATTCAGCCGACTCCCGCGCCATTGGTGCCGGACACGTTGCCGCCGGGTGGACAGCTCGAATACTCGCAGGGCGGGAAGGTCGCCACTGCGCCACGCAGCGCCGGTATCTGGAACGTGCTTCTCGCGATCGGGAATGCCGTGCGGCCCGTCGCGAACTTCAACGTCATTCGGTTGACGCCGTTCAGCGCAAAGGCGAATGGTCGAATCGGATTGTATTTCGTCGGAACGTGGCCGGCGGAGCGCGGGGGCGTCGGAGTCGCGAAGGCGCCGGCCAACGCCTACGCAAACCCCGCTGGATTCATCGAGGTGACACCGCAGAACGCCGACACTCGCGTGTCCGACCATTTCGTGCTCCGCGACTTTTTGACGCACGACCAGCCGAACGTGTGGCCAAAGTATCTGGTGCTTCAGCAGAAACTGATCGACAAGCTCGAGCTCGTTCTCGCGGATTTGGAGCGGCATGGCTACGACGTGCATGGCGTCAAAGTCCTGAGTGGCTTTCGAACTCCCCAATACAATGCTGGGGGAGGCAACACGACCGGCCGGGCAAATCTGAGCCGGCACATGTTCGGAGACGCGTCGGACATCTACATCGACAGCAACGGCGACGGACAGATGGACGATCTCGACCATGACGGCAGAATCACGATTGGCGATTCAAAGGTGGTCGAGGCCGCTGTGGATCGCGTCGAGACCGCTCATCCAGACCTGATTGGCGGGGCTGGCGTGTACACAGCGGCGCCGGGGCACGGACCTTTCATTCACATCGACACGCGCGGGTACCGCGCGCGGTGGTCGGGCACTTCAGGAGGTTAGCGTGGCAGAACATCGGAGAATGGTAGACGGCGGTGGACTCGCGATCGAACATGAACCGGATGTCGAGGAGCGAGCAGCAAAAGCCCCTCGCATTCCTGATCCCCAGATGAAAGAGATCCGGGCGACCGATATCGAGCCGTACACCGGCTTGAGGTATTTGTCGAAGCTGTTTCGGTTCATGGCGATCATCATGGTGTTGTTGCTCATCGCCGAAATCGTGACAGGCATCTACACGCAGGGTTCAGCGTCCGTGGTCACCCTGCTCGGCGAATCGAGCAAATTGATCGTGCTCGCCGGCGTGCTGTGGGGCACGGGAGACTTGGCGCATCTGTTGATTGACGTCGGTCACGATGTGCGCGCGACGCGGATCCTCGCGGCGCGCGTCGCGCATGCCGCGAAGGTGCCGCCGATTTCCTGATCGTCGTCACCGCGCGCGGTACGACTGTTGCCTTAGTGGACTGCAATCGAAAGTTCGACCAGTCACTCGGAGACATCGTCATGCTCATCACGCTCGCAGTCGTTCTACTCATTTTGTGGGCGCTCGGGTTTCTCGCGTTCGGCGTCACCAGCAGCTTGATTCACCTGCTTCTGGTCGTCGCGCTCATCGTCATCGTCGTCCGCCTGTTGTCGGGACGTCGCGTGGTCTAGCGAGGCACTTGCGCACGACGGACGGCCGCGGCGAATATCGCCGCGGCCGTTTTGTTTGCCGCGTGTTTTTCATTCTCTCTTCGCCTTCATCATCGCGATGGCTCTCGACGCGCACATCGTTTCGCATACGCACTGGGACCGGGAGTGGTATCACACCGCCGAGCGTTTTCGTCAGCGACTCGTCGCGCTCATCGACGAGCTGCTCGACGATCCTCCGGGGCCCGGCGAAAGTTTTTTGTTGGATGGCCAGGCGATCGTCATCGACGACTATCTCGACGTCCGGCCCGATCGCGCCGGCGAGATCGGCCGGTTGTTGGGCGACGGTCGTCTCGAGGCCGGGCCTTGGTATGTTCTCGCCGACGAGCTCATTCCCAGCGGCGAGGCACTTGTGAGAAATCTCCTCGCGGGTCGTCGCGCCCTCCGTCGCTTTGAAGCGATCGCGCCGCCCGTGCTCTATTGCCCCGATTCGTTCGGCCATCCTGCAATGCTCCCGGCAATTGCCGCCGGATTCGGGCTTCCGATGATCATTCTCTGGCGCGGCTACGGCGGTACGCGTTGGCCGGCGGGTGATTCAGTGCGCTGGGCAGCTCCGAGCGGCGACGAGGCGCTCGTCTTTCACCTGCCGCGAGACGGGTACGAATTTGGTTCGCACCTGCCGGTGGATCCGGAGGGCGCCGGGGTGCGATGGCAACGCATGCGCGACGAGCTCGCGCCTCGTTCGACCACCGGAGTGATGCTCATTCCGCACGGCGCGGATCATCATGCGCGACAGACGGATCATGGCGAGGCGATTGCAGCGCTCGAGCACGCCGGCGCCTCGGATTCGGTGCATCGGAGCTCCCTTCGTCAGTTCGCCGAGCATTTTCTGGAGCGGAGTGCAACCCAGCGGCTCCCTCTCGTGCGCGGCGAGTTGCGTGACTCCTACGGCTACACGTGGACGTTGCAAGGAACGTTTGCGTCGCGAGCTCATGAGAAGCGTCTCAACGCGCGCGCCGAACGAATCATGCTTCGCGAAGCCGAGCCGTGGAGCGCGCTGGCGGCACGGAAGGGCCCATCGCGCCGCGCCCTCGTCGACGCCGCGTGGCGAACCGTGTTGACGGCGCATCCGCACGACACGATTTGCGGCTGCTCGATTGACGACGTCGCTGCCGCAATGGAGGGCAGGCTGCATTCGTCGATCAACCAAGCCGCCGGCATTCGCGACGACGCCATCGCGGATTTGATCGAATACGACGCCGCTGCGGCCCGTGTAGCGCGCGACCGGTGGTCTCCAACGGTGATCGTCCGCAACGCCGCGCCGCGGATTCGCTCCGGCGTTGCGCTGATCGACATCGAGGAGTTTATCGCCGACGTGCCAGTCGGCCCTGGCTCTGCGCCCGCCGAGGCCAACGCGGCTGGCATCGTGTCGGCGTCGGACGAGGTTCCCACGCCGCAGGTTCCCGCGCTTGGCGCGCTGCAGGTAGTGGCGCAACGCATCGAGTATTCCCGCACGGAATCGCCGCACCACTATCCCGACAATGATCTGGTCGGTGTCACGCGCGTTGCCGCATGGATTGAGGAGGCGCCGGCATATGGCGTCGCGACATATGCCATCGGTGTCGGTGACGCGCCACGCAGGCGCGCACGTCGGACCGTCGTGGCCAAGAGCAGTGCTCTGCAAAACGAACACTTACACGTCACCGTGTCCGACGCAGGCATTGTGTCGCTGGTTCACGCGGCAAGCGGCCGCGAGGTGTCGACCTTATTCGAGTTCCTTGATGATGCCGATGTCGGAGACCTCTACACTCCCGCGCCGCGTCGGCGACCGTTTGAAGTACGGTTCCAAGGGAAGCGGCGAACCCATCGCGGTCCGTTGCGCGGAGCGATCGCGCTGCGCTATCGCATCCTCGACGCCGGTGATGGGGCGCGAGGTGGAATCGCAGACGTGGTAGTGAATCTCACACTCGACGCAGACGCAACGTTTGTTCGAGTTGGGATTCACGGCGTGAACCTGGCTGAAGACCATCGTCTGCGTATCGCGTTTCACACGGACGTCGTGAAGGCGACCGTGTGGCCTGACGCGGCGTTCGGTGCGATTCGCCGCGAACGCCTTGTGATCGACGACGCAGAGGCGGCAGTCGAACAGTCACCGCCGACCGCGCCCCTTCATCGCTACGTATCGCTCTTCGGCGAACATGCAGGCGTTACCATTTTCAGCGACGGACTCGCTGAATATGAGGCGCGCGACGACGGCTCGGTCGCAATTACTCTCGTCCGCGCCGTCGGAGAGTTGTCGAAGAACAATTTGCCCGAACGACCGGGACACGCCGGATGGCCGGCGCCAACACCCGCGGCTCAATGTCTGGGCCCATTCGAGGCGGAGTTCGCGGTCATGCCGCACGGCGCGCGGTTAGCATTGACAATCGACGCGATCGAGCAAACAGCCGACGACGTCCTGCTCCCGCTCTGTGGAGTTACGCTCCGTTCGGCGATCGGCACGCCGGCGTCCTCCGAGGGCGTCGCGCTCACCGGCCCCGGCCTGGCGTTCTCGGCGATCAAAGAGAGTGAGGACGGCGAATGGTTGGTGCTCCGCTGCGTAAATCTCCGCGACGACGAGGTCGCCGGCCAATGGCGACTTCCGTTCGACGTTGCAACCGCGAAACTCGCACGACTCGATGAAACTGCAATTAGCGATATCGCGACAACGGGTGACGTGATCGACTTTCGTGCACCGGGGCGGGGCATCGTCACCGTGCTCGTCCGATAGCGATTCCTGCGATTAGACTCGATCGCGCAACGATCCGCCGCTTTCTCCGGCGATCCGATCCCGCATCGCGTCGCCGAGTAGCGTGCACGCGAGCACGGTTGCAATGAGTGCCAGCCCAGGCGCGATCGCTACCCAGGGAGCGACCACGATCAAATCCCGTCCGCCGGCGATCATGTTGCCCCAGCTTGGCCGCGGCGGTTGGATGCCGAGCCCGAGGAATGAGAGTCCACTCTCGAGCAAAATAGCATTGCCCACGCCGAGCGTCGTCGCGACAATGGCTGGTCCCAGCGCATTCGGCAGTGCATGGCGCCACAGAACACGCTGCGACGATGCGCCGAGGGCCGTCGCGGCGTCGACGTACGGCAACGTCTTCACACCAAGCAGTTCGGCGCGCACGAGCCGGGCAACACCCATCCATCCGGTGACGACGAGCACGACGACGACCGTCGCCAAGCCAGGGGCCCACAATGCGGCGCACACGAGCAGCAACACGAGGCGGGGAAGAGCGAGCAACGCGTCGGCGAGCGCCATCAACCCGCGATCCACGGCGCCACCCATCCACGCGGCAAGAGCGCCCGCGACCGTCCCAACAAGGCTGGCCAGCGCCGAACCAATAATTCCAACCGCCAGGGAGATGCGGCCTGCGAGCATCATGCGAACGAACAGATCGCGACCGAAGCGATCCGTGCCGAGGAGGTGAAAATGGCCGAGCGAATCACGCGACCATGGTGGCAGGAGACGAAGCGCCAGCACGTCCCCGATTCGGAGCGGGTCCTGCGCGGAAATGAGCGGAACGAGAATCACTCCCGCCGCGAGCACGACGAGGACTATGGCCGCAAGGGCGCTCGTCTTCCGCATGGCCGGAAGCGAAATCATGCGCGACGCCGCGGATCAACCAACGGCAGCACGAGATCGCCGGCGAGATTTGCCAGAAGTACCAGCGCCGCGTAGACAGCCGCCGCACCCATGACGACCGGATAGTCGCGAGCCACGATGGCATTCACCATCAGGCGTCCCATTCCCGGCCAGGCGAACACCGCTTCGACGAAGATCGAGCCGGCAACCAAACCAGGCAGCGACAGCGCGAACAGCACCACGAGCGCCGGCAACACCGTCGCAAGAACGTGCCGGAAATACACGCGACGCGGCGACGCACCTTTCGCCCGCGCCGTTCGCACAAAGTCCTGCGACAACACATCGGCGATGCTCGAGCGCGCATATCGCGCGACACCGGCCGCACCGACCGCCGACAAAATCGTGATGGGCAAAATCGCGTGACGTATGAGATCGAACATCGCGGCGGTTCCGTGTAGATCGGAGCCCGGCGATCGCAGTCCAAACGCGGGCAGTCGCACACCAGGCGGAAGTCCCCACGCCGCCGCCCCATACGTGAACACCGCGACGAGCGCCAACGCGAGCCAAAAGCTCGGCGCGGCGTAGACGACCGTGGTCAGCACGGTGAGCAATTGATCCGCGATCCGACCGCGACGCACGGCTTGGATCATTCCGATGGGAACGCCAACGAGAAAGGTCAGCGCGAGCGATGCGGCGCCGAGTCCGATCGAAACCGGCAGCGCTTGCGCGAGCGCGCGCGACACCGGCTGGTGCAGCGAGAAGCTCTCGCCGAGATCGCCGCGCAGCAGCGCGAGCGCCCAGTGTGCATATTGAACGACGATCGATCGATCGAGACCGAGCTCGTCGCGAATTCGCGCCACATCCGCGGCGGTCGCGGACGGGGGAACAAGGAACGTCGCAGCGTCACCCGGTGCGAGACGGATGAGCGCGAAGGTGATCGTCAGCACGAGCCACAACAACAGCAGCGCGCCGACGAGTCGGCGCAGCACGACAGGAGGATGCACCGGTTGAAGCTGCATGACCGTCTGCGGGTGTCAACTCTGTTCGTCCTGTCGATATCGGCCTGCCTTGCCGCGCCACGACCGGCCGATACGGTCGTCTATGCGTCTGGTACCGACCTCGAGTCCGGGAATCCGCTCGTCACGATCCACTCGCTGTCGCGGCAGATTCAGCGGTTCGCGCTCTTCGTCACACTGGCGAAATACGACTCGACGCTGAGTCCGGAACCGTACGCGGCGCTGAGTTGGGATTGGTCGTCCGACCGACGGCGCATCACGCTGCACTTGGTGTCGAACCTGCGCTGGCATGACGGCCCGCTCACGACCGCGCGCGACGTCGCCTTCACCATCGACGCAGCTCGAGATCCCGCAACGGGCTATTGGCGCGCGACCGACCTCGGTGATATCGACACCGTTCGCGCGACGAATGACACGACCGTCGAGATCCAGTTCCGCTCGCCGCAGCCGGCATTTCCGTTGATTCTTTGCGAGTTGCCGATTCTCCCAGAGCATTTGCTCGGGAAGCTTGCACGGCGCGAGATGCGGCGCGCGCCGTTCAACTTCGAGCCCGTCGGCAATGGTCCGTTCAAATTTGTGGAGCGGCGCGCCGGCGACCATTGGCGCTTCGTCCGCAACGACTCATTTCCCCGAGAGCTCGGCGGGCCTCCGCGGCTTTTGTCGTTCGTCGTCAGCGTGGTCGACGAACCAACGACGAAATTCGCAGGATTGGCGAGCGGTGATCTCGATATCGCCGGCATCGCCCCGACCATGGCCGCGCTGGTGTCGCGCGATCCGTCGCTTCGCCTGATCAACTATCCGGTGCTGTTCACGACCGGTTTGGTCTTCAACGTTCACAAACCGCCGTTCGATGACGTGCGCGTTCGCCGCGCGCTCTCGGCGTCAATCGATCGGAAGCGAATCGTTCGCGCGGCGCTCGCAGGGTACGGTCGCGTCGCCGCTGGGCCGGTACCGCCCGAGAGTCCCCTCGCGCTCGACATCAAGCCCGGGCTCGACACTTTGCTCGCCGACTCGCTGCTCGATGCCGCGGGATGGACGCGAGGCGCCGATCGAATTCGCCGGCGCGGCGGACGACCGTTTTCGTTTGACCTCGCGACAGTTGGCAGCGGCGACAACGCGCTCGAGCAACTCGTGCAAGCCGATCTGATGTTGCGCGGCGTGCAAGTCAACATTCGGCAGGTGGAGTTGGGATCCTTTCTGACGCTCGCGCGCGCACCTGCAAAGCAATTCGACGTCCTCGTAGCCGGTGTCCCCGGAGACGTTGCGCTCGCATTTCTGGGCGCCATGTTCGAGTCGCGCCAGGCGAACGGTGCGCTCGATTACACAGGCTTTCATCAACCGCGACTCGACTCGCTCTTTGCCGCCACCCGCGGTGCGCGAAGCGACGCCGAGCGTGTGGTCGCGTGGCGTCGCGTGCAAGAGTTGCTGGCGAGCGAGCTGCCCGTTGCATGGATCTATCATTCGCGCGGCGTGCAGGGTGTGTCCGCCCGGCTACGCAACGTCGTGATGGATCTTCGCGGAGAGATGCCGACGCTCGCCAAGTGGCAAGCCGGGTCCACGCCTCTCGCGGCGCGTTCGACGCCATGAACCGTCGATGAGTCTTTTCCTGCGCGAAGGTGAACTTGCAACGCGAAGCGCCATCGCGGCGTCGACGCTCCAGCCGCTCGCGCGATCGCTCGCCGCCGACCTCGAGCCGCTGCTGTCGCGCGACATCTACTTCCCTGAAAAAAAGGCGCTGCTGTCGCGTGAAGGAGGGCGTTGCGCCCGTGACGGAACGCTGCTCGAGTTCGATCCCTTTCAACCGCACGAGCATCGTTGTCCAAAGTGCGGCGAAGTCTACCGCGGCGATCTGCACGACCGCTTCTGGATCTATTGGTATCAACTCTGGCTCGCCGAGCGCGCGGTGCACGCGGCAGTGCTCAATGCGCTCGGCGTCGACGATCGGTTTGCCACGCTCGCGACGACGATTCTCGACGGATATGTCGAACGTTACCTGGCGTATCCAAACGTCGATAACGTGCTTGGCCCCACACGACTGTTCTTCAGCACCTATCTCGAGTCGATCTGGTTGATGCAGATCTGCGCGGCAACCTCGCTCTTGCCCGCGTCGTTGCGAAACCTGGGGGATCGCGTGCGCGACCGAATCATCGAGCCGAGCCGCGCGATCATCGCCGAGTACGACGAGCGCGGATCGAATCGCCAGGTGTGGAACGACGCGGCGCTGCTCGCGGCGGCGAGGATGGTGGACGATGCAGGTGCGGCGGAGAGTGCGGTCTTCGGCCCGTCGGGAATCGTCTCGCACTTGACGACCGGGCTGTTGCCGGACGGTACGTGGTTCGAAGGAGAGAATTATCATCTCTTCGCGCATCGGGGCCTGTGGTACGGAGTGACGATGGCGGCGACGGCAGGCATCGAGCTGCCCTCGGCATTGTTAGAACGTTTCAATCGAGGGTTCGCCACGCCGTTCGCGACCGCGCTGCCGGATTTTACATTGCCGTCGCGGCGCGATTCGCAGTACGCGATTTCGCTTCGCCAGTGGCGGATTGCCGAACACTGTGAGCTTGGCGTGACCCGAAACGCCGATCCGGTCGTGCTTGGCGCGCTGCAACGCATGTACGGCGACGACGTGCCGCGTGTCGACACGGGACGGAGCCGCTCATCCGCCGACGCTGAACGGAACGGACCGCCGTCCGCGTTGAGTCGTGCCGACTTGAGTTGGCGTGCTCTGCTCTGTGCGCGCGACGTGCTTCCACCGCTCGAACCAGCATCGCCCGGTTCGACGTTGCTCGACGCGCAGGGCATAGCTGTGTTTCGCCGGAATCAAGGGAAGTCGTATGTCGCACTCGACTACGGGCATTCCGGTGGCGGGCACGGGCATCCAGATCGTTTGAACGTTCTGCTCGCCGACGGCGCCACGCGATGGCTCGACGACTACGGCACCGGCTCGTACGTCGATCCGTCGCTGCATTGGTATCGAAGCACACTCGCGCACAACGCGCCGCTCATTGGCGGCACCTCGCAGCGGCGCATTGATGGAACACTCATCGCCTACGACGAGCGCGGCGCTGCCGGCTGGATCGTCGCCGACGCGAAGGGCATTGCGCCCGGAGCTGCTTGTCGGAGAACATTGGTGGTGATGTCTGAGTACATCATCGATTCTCTCGATTGGACGGCTGCGGACGCCGCTTCGTGCGACCTTCCGTTTCACGCCGACTTGGCCGTCCTCTCTGGGACGGACGCGGTTCGACCAGGACGTTTGCTCGGAAGCGATGGTACCGAGGACGGGTTTCGTTTTGCGCACGACGCAACCGTGCAATTCGCGTTGGCCAACGCGCCGATCCACGCCGAGGCGCGCGACGTGAAAGGCCAAGTCCTGTCGCTCTGGAGTCGCAGTGATCGCGACACCGAATGGTGGCGCGCAATCGCCGCCGGACCACCATCCACCGGCGAGCGAGCATTTCGGGTCATACGCGCTACCGCGGCGACGGGTCGATATCAAACCGTGCTCGCGTGGAGCGACGACGTGATCTCGGCCGAGATCACGGACGACATCCGCGTGACCATGAAGGACGGCTGCGTGCACGTCCATCGGCGCGACGATGCCGGTTGGCACATCGAGCTCCTCGTCGGCAAATCACGCAGCGGCATCGACCTCGGCGGCGTTCTGGCCGTCCCCCCGAGCGATGACACGCTGCGCGTCGAAGCGGTGGCGCGAACGGCCATCGTGCTAGCGCGCTCGGGCGAAGCAGTCACTCTCGAATTGGGTCAGGCCAACTATCGACGCTCAGAGCACAGTTGGAGAGAGGCAGGTGAACCAGCCGGTCAAGTGACGCTCGCCTGGATCGACGACGCTCTGCAACTCCGCATCGATGTCGCGCGCAGTGATCGCTCGTTCGCGGCGGCCGGCGCGGAGAACCTGTACGACAACGAGCATCCCGACATCAACGGCGATGGGGTTCAACTGTACGTGCGAAGCGATGAAGGCACGAGTGCGTGGATGCTCGTTCCGGAACGTGAATCCGGCGTCCTTCGTGTGCGAGTGCTGGAGCAGGGGATTGCACGCGCGACGGGCACCGGAACAAACGCTAACCCGCCGGCGACCCTTTCAGGTTCATGGCAAGTCAGTGGCGATGGATATCGCATCGATGTCACCATCAGCGGGATCATCCCACGCGCGGTGGACGTCGTCGTGAACGAAATGCCGCGCGGGCGTGAACGGCGCCGAGGTCAGCTCGTGCTCAGCGGCGCCGTTGGAGAATTCGTCTACCTTCAGGGCGACCGTCACGATCCCAACCGCCTCATTCCTCTCAACCTCTCTGATGCCTGACTCGCTTCTCGCGTCTGTCGTCGTCGTCCTGTACGAGCCACAGGATCCGGTCAACATCGCCGCGACGGTGCGCGCGATGAAAAACATGGGCGTGAGTAAACTGCGTCTCGTGCGCCCCGTCGAATACGAAGCCGTCAGGTTGGAGGGCATTGCGCACAACACGATGGATCTCATCGAGTCCATCGAACACCGCGACTCGTTCGACGACGCCGTCGCCGACTGCGTTCGCGTTTTTGGTTTCACAGCGCGTCGCCGTGCGGCGAAGCTGCGCATCCTCGATCCCAAGGTCGCCGCGGCGGAACTGCTCGAGGTCGCCTCCGATGGTTTGGTCGCGCTCGTGTTCGGCCGCGAAGATAGCGGCCTGCCAAACGAAATTCTCGATCGCGTCCACGCGGCCGTGACCATACCCACGACCGATCACGCGTCGCTCAACCTCGCGCAGGCGGCGCTCATCGGCCTGTACGAGTTGCACCTCGCCGCAGCAGACGCCACCCGCACGATCGGTCCGCCTCGAAAGGACTCGCCGCCACCCAACAGCGAACAGTTCGAGCAATTCTTTGGCGACGCGGAACGCTCACTCGCGTCGATCGAGTTCTTCAAGACGCGCTTTCCCGAACACATCATGCGCACGCTGCGGTCGCTCACGTTTCGAGCCGCACCCAACGCGCGTGAGCTCTCACTCATGCGCGCGATGTCGCTCGAGGTGTTGAACTACATCGAGCGGATGCGAAAGCGAAGCTGACACGAGATTGAATCCGGCCTTGTGCAGGGTTGAGACGGGGTTGACGTGGACGCTCGCTCAGACCTTTTTCACCGCATGCCATTTCGCCGATTCTTCGATCGTGGCGCGAAGGACGCGTCGCGAGACGCGCCGCCGCCTGAGGCGGTGAACGACGAGACCGAGACCGACACCGACGAGTCTGCCGCCGACGCCGACTCCGACGTCGAGCCCGAGGAACAGAACGATTCCGATTGGCGAGCACGCGCCTTCGGAGTCCTGCCAACCGGCGCGTCGACAGGAAGCAAGCGCGCCGAGGCGCTGTACGGCGCCGCTGACGCCGTTGGACCCACCCACTACACGCAAGCTGTCGGCTGTCGCATCGTCGACCCTGACGGCAACGAATTCATTGACTGCACCATGGCATTGGGCTCCGTTTCGCTGGGGTACGCCGAGCCCAATGTGACGCGCGCGGTCGTCGACGCCATCGCGTCGGGACATGTGTCAGCCCTGTCGAGCTACCGCGAGGTCGACGTCGCTGAACGGTTGTGCGGCGTGATTCCCTGCGCCGACAAAGTGCAATTCGTGAAGACGGGCGCCGAAGCGATGGCGGCGGCGGTGCGCATCGCGCGGACGTACACGTCGCGCGATCTCGTCATTGGCTGCGGGTATTTCGGATGGCTGGATTGGTGCGCCGATGAGACAGCGGGGGTTCCCGAGGAAACACGGCAGAGCTTCAAGCGCGTCCCGTATGATCACGTCGATGCGCTGGAGCAAGCGGTGGGCGCGGCCGGCGATCAACTCGCGGCGATTGTCATCGAGCCGGTGATCGAGCGGCTTCCGTCGACGGCCTGGATTGCGAGGGCGCGCGAGCTGGCAACGTCGTCGGGCGCGGTGCTCGTGTTCGATGAGATGAAGACTGGCTTCCGGTTAAAGACGGGTGGCTATCAGGCATACGCCGAGGTCATTCCAGATCTCTCGGCATTTGGGAAGGCGATGGCGAATGGATTTCCGCTGGCGGCGGTCGTTGGACATCGCGACATCATGGACGCGGCGCGCAAGACATGGATTTCGTCGACGTTAGCGAGCGAAGCGTCGGCGCTTGCGGCGGCGGCGGCCGTTCTCAACTGGCACGACACCGCCGACGTCTGCGAATCGCTCTGGACCATCGGCGCGGAAATCCGACAGGTCGTCACGGGTGCAATCGAGGCGAGTGGACTGTCGGGCGTGACCGTCGATGGACTCGATCCGATGTGGATGCTGCGATGGGATAGCCCCGCACGAGAGCGTCGATTCCTCGAGCTGGCGGCGGCGCATGGTGTGTTGTTCAAACGCGGCGCCTACAACTTCGCAGCGCTCGCGCACGATGAGGACGCGATCCGAGAGATCGAACGCGCGGCGAGCGGAGCATTCGTCGAGCTCCGCGATGAGGAATCTTTGTAGTGCCTGCAGCCCGCGACGCTGCGCGCCCGCTCGCCGGTCCCGAGCCATTGATCGACGCACACGCGCACTTCTATCACGCTGGGTGCGGTCGCGCCGATTGGGCTGACGTGAACGCGGCGCGCATGCGTGCCGGCGACCGGATCGGCATCACCTATCACGTCGCGTCGATACTCGGCAGCTTCGGCTTTACGTCGCCGACGTATTTTCCGTCTCCGGCCGACGTGACTCACGGCAACGACGCGATGCTCGACATGTGCGCCCGCGATCCCCAGCATGTGCGCATGAAGGTGATGGTGAACCCGAACTACACCGAGCACGCGCTGTCGGAAATCGAGCGGTGCGTCGCGCGCGGCGCGATCGGGGTGAAGGTGGCGGCGAGCCGTCGCGCCGATGATCCGCTGCTCGATCCGGTGTGTGAGCTGGCCGCAGCACACGGGCTCCCGATTCTCCATCACATCTGGCAGCACCGGCGCCGCGAGTGGCCGTCACAAGAGATCTCTGATGGCGCCGATCTGGCGCGTTTGGCCGCGCGTCATCCCAAGGCGAATTTTATCCTCGCCCACATCGGCGGCGGCGGGGACTACATGCACACCTTTCCGGCCGTCGTCGACTGCCCGAACATCTTTCCGGATCTCTCAGGGAGCGGCGTGGATCGCGGGATGCTCGACGCCGCGCTCGACACGCTTGGGCCGCGCCGCCTTCTGTGGGGATGTGATTTGACCATCGACACCGGATTGGCAAAGTTGCGCGCGCTGGAGGTGATTGGGCTCAGCGCCGACGAACTCGCGGCCATTCGTTGGCGAAACGCGACAGATATCTTTCCTCCCGGCAGCTTTCCGCGCTGCGTATGATCGACGTCAACACGCTCATCGGGCCGTACCCGTTTCGACACGTGCCGCACCCGGACCCGGACGTGCTCATCCGCGTCCTCGACCGCGAAGAGCTCGACGGCGCCTGGGTGGGACATCTGCCTTCCGCGTTTTATCGCGAGCCCTCACTCGGGAATCGCGAGCTCTACTCGGCGCTCGCGCCCTTTGCGTCGCGACTTCGCCCTGTGCCCGCTGTTCGTCCGGATTGGCCGAAATGGCACGACGTCGTCCGTGATGCGGCTCGAGCGGGCGCCCCTGCCATCCGCGCGTACCCGCCGCAATGGAGCATGGGTCCGCACGACTCGAACATGAGCGAGTTGGCATTGGCCGCGGGCGAGCAGGGAATGGCGCTCGTGCTCACCGTACGCTTCGAGGACCTTCGCCAGCGGCATTCGCTCGATTCAGCGGGAGATCTATCTGCTGCATCGATCCGTTCGCTGGCGCGCGCGGGGGAATCCGTCCGACTTCTCGTCACCGCGGCGGGCCGGGAGATGATCGAGGAAGTGCATTGGAGTCTCACGCCCGCGGAGCAGGCCCGCGTGTTCTGGGACATCTCGTGGGTTTGGGGTCCGCCCGAAGACCACCTCGCAAAACTGTTTCGGACGATCGGTGCTGATCGTTTCGTGTTCGGCACGCAGTGGCCGCTTCGTCTGACCCAGACGCCGCGCGCAAATCTCGAGCTGCTCCCCGACGACGTTCGAGGCTCGAAGATGTCGGACGCCCGGGATGTGTGCCGAGCGGCAATGGCCGAATCGACTGGAGTGCGGATATGACGGTTACGTCTGGCAGACTTCCCGAGCAGCTCCAATTAGGATTACACACTGCGCGACAACGATTTGCTCCCTTGCGTGCCGTACCCGAGCCGTTCAGATTTCTCGGCCAGTCGGGGGCTTGTGAATTTGTTCACAAGCGCCCGCCGACTCTTCACATTACCCCATCGCGATGACCAAGCGAAGGAAGTGGACCGCCATTCCGGGGCTCATCGCCCTGGCCGTTGGCGCCGTGATGCTTTCCGCCTATTCAGGCGCCTCATCTTCGCAACACCGTTCGCCGATTCAGCCGATCGCATTTCCGCACCCAGTCCATGTGCAGAAGCTCGGGATGAATTGCCTCTATTGCCACAATGCGGCGAACAAGTCGATGGACCCGGGCCTCCCGGCCGTGTCCACCTGCATGGGCTGCCACACCATGATCGGGCCGGACCGTCCCGCCAGCGATCTCGGTCCCAAGCGGAAGAGCGCCGAGCTGGAAAAGCTATATAAGTATGCGAATTCCGCGAGCGTCGGCGCGGGCATGGGACCCAACGCCAAGCCGATTCCGTGGGTGCGAATCCACAAGGTGCCGGAATACGTCCACTTCCCGCACACGCGACACGTCACCGCCGGCGTCACGTGTCAGACCTGCCACGGGCAGATCCAGAAGATGGATCGCGTTTACCAATTTGCGAGCTTGAACATGGGCTGGTGCGTCAGTTGTCACGTCAACGGCTATAGCGCCAAGGAAGGCGTCGAAGCCGCGGGTTATTCGGCCGAACAGCAGGGAACGCCGGCGATCCCCGCACCTGCCGAAGTCCCGGCGGGTGAGCGCAAGAAGGCGCGCTATGACTGCGCCAACTGCCACTACTAACATGAGCCAGGACACGAAGCAGACTGGCGTCAAGCGCCGCGACTTCCTCAAGGTTCTCGGTGCGTCGAGCGTCGCCATCGCGGCCACGGCGTGCGACGAGCCGACAGGACATCTGATCCCGTATCTCGTCTCGCCGGATCAAACGGTTCCCGGCGTCTCGACCTATTACTCGACGACCTGCCGCGAATGCTCCGCCGCCTGCGGCATCGTCGCAGAGACGCGCGACGGCCGGGCGATCAAACTCGAGGGAAATCCCGAGCATCCGTTGAATCGCGGCGCCCTCTGCGCCCGCGGTCAATCGGCGCTCCAAGGCCTGTACAATCCAGATCGCCTGCGCTCGCCGATGGCCAAGAAGGGCGGCGTGTGGAGCGAGATCTCCTGGTCTGCGGCGATCGCGCAACTCACCGCCGGCGTCGCCGCGGCAAAGCCGACTGTCGCGGGTGCTGTCTTCATCAATCAGCACGAGAGCGGAAGCTTCCCGCACTTCCTCGACGCCTGGCTCGCCGGCGCCGGAATGCCGCCGCATTTGAGCGTGGACTTCGAGGCCGACAGCGCCGCGATCGAAGCCAACCGGCGCACCTACGGTGTGTCGTGGCCATCGCTCAGTTTCAAGGACGCTAAACTCATCATCTCGTTCGGCGCGGACTTCCTCGACGGCTGGGGCGCCAACGTTCCGCAGCAACTCGACTTCGCCGACGCGCGCGCCAAACTCGACGGCGCTCCGCGCTTCGTCTATATCGGACCGCGCCGGTCGCTCACCGGATTGAACGCCGATGAGTGGATGGCGTGCAAGCCCGGTAGCGAACTGGCAATCGCCAACGCACTGCTCGGCAAGACGCCGGTCGCGCAGGCCGCGACCGAGAGCGGCGTCGACGCTGCAGCGCTGCAGCGCCTCGTCACAGAGCTAAGCGCATCAAAGCCGGTACTCGCCCTTTCCGGAACGAGCGGCGACAACGCGCTCGACGTCGCTCTCGCCGTCGCCGCGATCAACCAGGCGAACGGCGCCGTGGGCGCGACGATCAGGCCCGCGCAGCCCATCACCGCGTTCGACGGAATGGCCCGCACAGACCAGTTGCTCGCCGCCGTCGAGCGGATGCGCGGCGGTCAGGTGAGCATCGCCTTCGTGCGCGGTACCAATCCCGCATACTACTTGCCCAAGGCCGCCAAGTTCGCCGAGGCGTTCGCAAAGGTTCCCTTCAAGGTGAGCTTCTCGAACCAGCCCGACGAGACGACCGAGATGTGCGATCTCGTAATTCCGGATCTGCATTCGCTCGAGTCGTGGGGTGACGCCGAGCCGCTCCGCGGAACGATTTCGGTGCAGCAGCCGGTCATGGATCCGGTGTACCCGGTGATCGAACCGGTGACCCCGGCCAGCCCCACCGCATTGCCAGCTGCGCTCGGGACAGCCGACGTGCTGATCCAGGTTGCAAAGAAAGACGCTGCGATGGCGGCGAAATATCCGGCCGCGGACTATCGCGGTTGGCTGATCGCCGGGTTCCCGGGTGGCGCACAGGGTCTTGCCGCCGCATTGCCCAAAGGAATCGCGTCGGGAACGCTGGCACCGCGCGTGGTCGCGGCTGCGCCTGCGGCTCCGGCAAAGTCGACGCCGATCGCGACGACACAAGGCGACCTGTTCCTCGTCACGTACGCCTCTTCATTGCTCGGCGACGGGCGCGGTGCGAACAAGCCGTGGTTGCAGGAACTGCCTGATCCCGTCACGAAGATCTGTTGGAGCTCCTGGGTCGAGATTCACCCAGAGACTGCGCAGCGACTCGGCATCGATCGAGGAGATATCCTCGAGGTCAAGACGGCGAACGGCACGGTGCGCGCGCCCGCGTTCCCGTATTTAGGAATTCATAAAGACGCGATTGCGATTCCATTTGGTCAGGGCCATCGGTCGACCGCGAAGATGGCCGTGTTCGATCCCATGCATCGCGACGCAAAAACCGTCGAGTGGGGCTACGGTCGATACGCGCGCGACCTCGGAATCAACGCACTCGATCTCGTTCCGGTCGGAACGCACGGTGCAGGTGGATTCGTGTGGACGGCGACGAAGGCATCCGTCTCCAAAACGGGCGACCATCGCGTTTTGCCGAGCACGGAAGGGTCGGCGCGCCAGCACGGACGTGGCATCGCTCAGGCAGTCGACGCCGCGGATCTGAACAAACCCGCGGTGCGTGAAGGCGAAGGCGAAACGCTGCCGGGCGACGCGAGCCATGCGTTCCTGCCCGGACTTCGCTCGCCGGTCGCGGCAGATGCGCAGGGCGAGCTCGGTTCTCCCACATCCGCTGATCGCGGCAAGAATAAAGGCATGTACGACCCGAACGATGTGCGCGGTATGAGCAAGCGTCGTTGGGCGATGACCGTTGATCTCGCGCGTTGCACCGGCTGTTCGGCGTGCGTCACCGCGTGTAACGCCGAGAACAACATTCCGACCGTCGGTGCGTTCTGGCAAAACGCCACGATCTTCGCCGACGCGCGTCCGGGCTTCAACATCGAGCGCGGCCGCGAGATGAACTGGATTCGTCTCGAGCGCTACTTCGAGGGCAACCCGGACGGAAAGTTCGGCGAAGACTTCGAGACGCGTTTCGTGCCGATGATGTGCCAACACTGCGGCAACGCGCCGTGCGAGCCGGTCTGCCCGGTGTACGCGACGTACCATGCGCCGGACGGACTGAACGTGCAGGTCTACAACCGTTGCGTCGGCACGCGTTATTGCTCCAACAACTGCCCCTACAAAGTTCGCTACTTCAACTGGTTCGGCTACGGCGAGGAAGATCGCAAGCAGTACGCGTTCCCGGCCCCGTTGCACATGCAGCTCAATCCGGACGTCACCGTTCGCGGCAAGGGCGTCATGGAGAAGTGCAGCTTCTGCGTCCAGCGCATTCGCGAGGCGGAAAATCGCGCGGCCGCCGAGCATCGAGAGTTGCAGCCGGATGAATTCACGGTGGCGTGCGCGCAGGGCTGTCCGTCGCGCGCGATCACGTTCGGTGACGCCGCGGATCCGAACTGGACGGTCGCGCAACTTGCCACCGACCGGCGCGCCTATCACGTGTTCGAAGAGCTCAACACTTATACCGCGGTGGTCTATTTGAAGAAGGTGAACCATCCGGCAGCCGGCGCGACAGCGCCGCGGGCATAGGAGGCGCGGACATGGCAACGACTGCGACTCCGCTTCCGAAAGGACAGCGCCCGAACATTCCGTCGGCGTTGGTCCGTTTTCCGGCGGTCAAAGACTACGAGCAGGTCGATCGCGAGATCGCCGGCACACTCGGACCAAGCCTCGGCTGGTTCGCCGCGCTCGGGATCGCGATTCTCTGTTTGCTCATCGGCGCGACGACGTGGACATACCAGATTCATGAAGGGCTGGGCGCGGCAGGATATCAGCCGCCGGTGATGTGGGGGGTCTACATCATCACCTTTGTGTTCTGGGTCGGTATCGGTCACGCCGGCACGCTGATCTCGGCCATTCTGTATCTGTTCCGCGCCGGCTTCCGAACGAGCATCTATCGGTTGTCGGAAGCGATGACGGTGTTCGCCGTCATGACGGCAGGGTTGTTCCCGATTCTGCACTTGGGACGGCCGTGGAAGTTCTTCTACCTGATTCCGTATCCGAACTGGCGGTTGCTCTGGCCGAATCCAAAGAGCCCGCTGGTGTGGGACGTGTTCGCGATCCTCACGTACCTCACGATCTCGAGCACCTTCCTCTACATCGGATTGATTCCGGACATCGCGATCCTGCGCGACCGCGAAAAGAATCCGATTCGGAAAGCGATTCTGTCGCAGCTTGCTCTCGGCTGGCGGAACTCGGATCGCGAATGGCGGCACTTCACGCGCGCGTACCTGTTTCTCGCCGCCTTCGCGACGCCGCTGGTTCTCTCGGTGCACTCGGTGGTGTCGTTCGACTTTGCAATGGCACTGACGCCTGGTTGGCACGCCACGATCTTCCCGCCGTACTTCGTTGCGGGTGCCATTTTCTCCGGTATCGGCATGGTGTTCACCATCGCCATTCCGCTGCGCAAGGCGTTCAAGCTCGAGCACTACATCACGCTCAACGATCTCGACGCCGCGGCCAAGCTCTGCCTCTTCACGTCGTGCGTCGTCGGACTCGCGTACCTGACGGAGTTCCAGGTCGCGTGGATGAGCGGGAACAAGTTCGAGCAGGACTACTTCTGGAACCGCGTGTTCGGCCAGTGGGCCTGGGCCGCGTGGATCATGCTGATCTGCAACATGGTTCTGCCCATGTCGCTCTGGTCGCAGAAGCTCCGGCGCAATCCCAAGTGGTTGTTCATTCTGTCGCTGTTCATCAACCTCGGCATGTGGTTCGAGCGTTTCGTGATCGTCGTGCCGTCGCTGTCGCACGAGTTCGAGCCATGGCAGTGGGGCTCGTATCGTCCGACGTGGGTGGACTACGGCATTCTCCTGGGCAGCTTCGGCTGGTTCTTCATGTGGTTCCTGCTGTTCATCAAGCAGTTGCCCGTGATGGCGATGTCGGAGATCAAGGAGGTCGTGCCGGCGCGGATGAGGCATTCGCACGACCCGTCAATGCACGTGGCCGAAGGGATCATTCACCCTGACGAAACGGGAGCGGCCCACTAATGCAAGGCGTTCTCGGAGCATTCCATGAGATCGACTCGGCCGTACACGCCGTCGAGGATCTCAAGAAGCAGAAGTTCGGCGACATCACGGTATACACGCCGACGCCGCGTCACGAGTTCGAGCATGCGCTTGGACACGGGCCGAGCAAGGTGCGCATTTTCACGCTCATTTTCGGGCTAGCTGGCGTGACGTTCGGCTACTGGATTCCGATCTGGATGTCGGACTATTGGCCGCTCGTCGTGGGCGGAAAACCGATCGCAAGCTGGGTGCCGTTCACCATTCTCGGATTCGAGGTGATGGTGCTCATCGGCGGCCTAGCCACGGTTTTCGCAATGTTCGGGTTCGCGGGAATTCCGCGGCTCACGATGACGGTTGGCTACGACGCGCGCTTCAGCGGCGGCCACTTCGGCATTTGGGTCGTGACCGATCCGGACCGTGTCGAAGACGCGATGAACATCCTCAAGAAGCACGGTGCCGAGGAGGTTCGTCGTGAGCGCTAAGATGTTTGCTCGCGCCGTGCATGCGGTGCGTCTGGTTCCATTGCTGACGCTCGCAGCGTGTTCGTGGTTCACGGATTTCAAGCGTGAACCGAAGATCGATCCGTGGGAGACGCCGAACGACACGATTCCGTTCAAGGGCAATCCACAGGGATCGGTGCCGACCAACGGCAGCGTCGCACCAGGATTCTTGTATGATCGCGCGCCAACGCCGCAAGCTGTTTCGGCGATGGCGGGAATCGCCAATCCGATTCCAGCGGATTCGGCGTCGGTGAATCGCGGACGCATTCAATACCAAATCAACTGCTCCGTGTGTCACGGGCCGAGTGGAATGGGCAACGGAACCGCGGTGAAATACGGTCTCTTTCCGCCGTCGATTGGCACGGGTTCCAATGCCGCGAACACGCTCACCGATGGCTACATCTTCGGCATCATGCGCAACGGTCGCGCGGGCATGCCGTCGTACAATCGCATCGAAGAACCGGATCGTTGGGACATTGTGAACTACGTGCGGTCGATTGAAGGGAAGGGAACGATCGCCGCGGATACGTCGCATGGCCGTCCGGGTGAAACAGGCGGATACGTCCCAGGTGCGTCGCGTATGGGACCGACGCGCCCATCGCCGTATTTCCATCCGGGTGCGGCAGCAGCGGCTCCACTGAGCGCGCCGGACACCGCGAAAAAATCACCGACTGAAACGACTGAAACGACGAAGAAGCCGGAGCATCAGCCGTGAGCCTTCATCCCGAACGCGTTCCGTCGCCGAGCGAAGTTCTCGCCGCAACGGACAAGCCGATTCCAAAATCTGTGAAGACGATGTTGCTCGCCCTGTTCGGGATCGGAGCGATCGTCTTCATCGCCGGACTGTTCGTGGATCCCGATCGCGCGTGGCGCGCGTTCCACGCGAACTGGTTGTTCTTCGCGGCGATGTCGCACGCGGGCGTGGTGTTTGTCGCCGTCCAGCGTATCACGACGGCGCGGTGGTCGCGCCAGGTCATTCGATTCATGGAAGGCTACGTCGCCTTTCTTCCGGTGGCGTTGGTCTTCCTGTTGTTGACGTTGTTCGTCGGGCGCGGGCACGTGTTCTGGTGGACCCACGAGGCGTATCCGAATCCGGAAAAGGCGACGTATTACAACGGCGCGTTCCTCATGCTTCGCGACGTCGTGGTCTTCACGATCATGACGCTGTTGAGCCTATGGTACATCCGGACGTCGGTGCGGCTCGACGTTGGTCGCTCGCCCGAGTCGGGCGCGAGTTGGGCGGCGAATCTTCGCGCGGGCATGCGCCGAGGCTTCCGCGACGAGCGTCGCGAAATCCACTCGACGCATTCGCTGCAGGGCAAGCTGGCCGTTTTCATGGTCGTGGTGTTCGCCGCCGGATGGTCGGTGTTGGCGTGGGATCTGTCGATGGGACTGTCGGCCCATTTCCAGAGCACGCTGTACAGTTGGTGGTTCTTCATGGGCGCCTGGCTCTGCGCGCTCATGCTGTTCTCACTTCTCGTTCGCGCCTGGAACTCGTTCCTCGGCACAGCGGACGGATTGATCACCGAAACGCATTTCCACGATATTGGAAAACTCTGCTTCGCCTTCACCGCGTTCTGGGGCTATTTGACGTTCGGTCAATACCTCGTGATCTGGTACGGCAACCTTGGTGAAGAGACGTTCTTCATGGGGCTCCGGTTGAGCGGCGTGTGGAAGTGGTTGACGGTAGCGTCGGTGGTCATGGTGTTCTTCGCGCCGTTCTTCGGATTGTTGTCGCGGTCGGCCAAGGTCTATCGTCCGACGATGAGTTTGTTCGCATTGTCGAGCCTCGCCGGCATGTGGCTGATGCGGTACATCGAGGTCTATCCGTCCACGTACGGCGTCGTGAGCTCGCTGCCCTTCGGCATCTGGGAGATCGGGTGCCTGCTGCTGTACGCCGGCGCGTGGGGCTGGTGCTATACGCAATTCATGGATGCGTTCCCGAGAATGCGCGTGACGTTGATGACGTCGCCGCACCGGGACGAGGTGCAGATTCCGGTCAACCCGGAAACGATGGAGCCGCTACCGGCGCACGAGTAGCTTGCTCGCCGAGTCATCCTCAGCGCAGCGAAGGATGACTCAGGTTACGTTTTCGCTAACAACTCCTCGAGCGCCTTCTTCGGCACCGCGCCCGTCTGGCGCGCGACTTCCTTGCCGTCCTTGAACACGATGCTCGTCGGAATGCCGCGGATGTTGAACCCAGCCGCCGTGCGTTGCGCGCGATCGGTGTCGAGCTTGGCGATGAGAGCCACGCCTTGCTTCTCGCGCGCCAACTCGTCGACGAACGGCGCCATGACTTTGCACGGCCCGCACCAGTCAGCGTAGAAGTCGACCAGCACAGGGACTTCACTCTCGGCGATCGTTCGTGCAAAGGTGTCGTCGTTCAAATGCATGGGCCGATCGAGCAGCATCGGTTTGCCACACTTGCCGCACTTGGGACGATCAACGGCGCGCGCGGCATCGATCCGATTCCACGTATCGCAGAACTGGCAGCGGATCGTCAGGTGGCGAGCAGTTGGTGTTTGCGCAGTGGCCACGGTGTTCTCCGGTTGTTCTCATACTATTCACAACCCGTTCCAACCCGCGGAATGGGTGGATAGATTTGGAATGTACGGATAGCGAGCAAGTGCGGGGCGTTAGCTCAGCTGGGAGAGCGCCTGGTTTGCAACCAGGAGGTCATCGGTTCGATCCCGATACGCTCCATCGACGGACGATGGATGTTCGTTGTTGGTCTGCGGTCTGTGGCGCGCAGTTCCCGACGTCTACCGAATCGGGATCGACGTCACTTCCATCACGAACACCAGTACGGCGTTCCCTGGAATCTCCCCGCTCCCGCGCGCGCCGTAGCCGAGATGCGGCGGAACAACGAGCCGGCGCCGACCGCCCACACGCATACCGAGCAATCCCTCTTCCCACGCGGGAATGGTTTTGCCGGCGCCGAGCGCAACGCTGATTTCGCCGGAGTCAAACTGTTTGCCGTCGGGGAATACGCCCAAGTACTTCACCACCACCGTCCGCCCGCGCGTGGCAACCGCGCCCGTGCCCATCACAACGTCCTGGACATAGAGCCCCGACGCGCGCCGGGTCATGCTGTCGAGGTTGACGTGAAGCTCGGCGTCGAAGGTGGTTCGCTCGACCTCGCCCGTGGGACGCGGCACCGCGGGAACCGCAGCAGTGGCCACCGGTATTGCTGACGGACTCGACGCAGCGGACGTACCGGCCGGGCTCGATGCACCGCCGCAGGCGGACGCGATCATCATCGCGATCGCGCACGCGACCGGCGCCTCCGCGACAGCCGAACCCCGAAAGTCGCGCCACGGTTTGTGCAGTGAGTTCACGCTCTGGATGCCTTTAGCTTTCATCGATCTCTCGTTCCTCGAGGCTCGCGTTCTGATGACCGTTGCTGAATCAACGCCCGTACCCGCGGTCGGCCAAGTCGCTCCCGACTTCACATTGCCGTCGACGTCGAATGACAAAGTCACGCTTTCCGCGCTCCGTGGCAAACCCGTCTTGCTCGCTTTTTTTCCGTTGGCGTTCTCGGGCACCTGTACGGCGGAACTCTGTCAGATGCGTGACGATCACCTGCAGTTCGCCGATCGAGGGGTCACCGTTCTTCCGATCAGTGTGGATCACACCTATTCGCTCAAAGAGTACAAGGCCAAGCACGGGATGAAAGTCGACCTGCTCAGCGATTTCAAGCGGGACGTCTCACGACTGTACGGCGTACTTCTCCAAGAGAAGTACTACTCCACCCGGGCCTATTTCCTCATCGACCGCGACGGCGTGATTCGCTGGGAACACGTCGAGGAGAATCCAAGCAACCGCCGGGAGGACTCCGAAATTCTGACCGCGATCGACCAACTGCCCGCCTAACGAACAGGCCGCTCCCTGTCATAAGGGGTTGCGCGCCTGGGGTCAGCGCGTCTAAGCTGAGTGGATTCGGTCAAGTTGTCCTTCCCTCAACGCCGGTTTGACCTCGTGTCCGAGGCACCGACCTCAGTTCCGCCACGACAGCGCCTGACCAAGCCGATTTCGCGAACGCTGACAGCGATCGCGGAGATCGCGGCCGCCCTGGCGACCGGCGATTCGGTCGGCGCAGTCGTCCCCGGCGTTCTTGCGGCCGTCGCCAGCGAGCTGGACGGCGCTCAGGCAACGCTTTGGCTGCGCGGGCTCGACGGACTTCGCCGGGCGTGGGTTGTGGCCAACGACACGACGCTTGCGGCCGCGGTCGAAGATAAGCTCCGGGTGAACGATGGAACGTGGGCCGACGGCTTTGTCGCCGCGCGGCTCGTCGCCGGCAGGCAAGAGCTCGGCGCCCTCTCTGCGCGCCCGGGACGGACCCTCCTGGTCGAGGATCAGGTGTTCCTCTCCGCCGTGGCCGACCTGCTCGCGCCCGCGCTCCGCGACGCGGAATACGCGCACCGGCTCGAGTCGGAGGTCGCGGCGCGGACGCGAGAGATCGAGGAACAGCGGCGGTTCACCGAAAAGATCATCGACTCCTTGCCCGTCGGGTTGTACGTGATCGATCGCGCCTATCGCATTCAGGCGTGGAATCGAAAGCGCGAGACCGGGCTCCAGGGCGTGTCGCGCGAAGAAGCCATCGGCCGGACTATTTTCGAGATCTTGCATAGGCAGCCCGCGGAGCTGCTTCGGTCGGAATTCGAGAGCGTGTTCGAGACCGGCGAGATGCAGCAGTTCCCGATCGAGTCCACGGCGTTCGGCGAATCACGCACGTATCGGATCACCAAGATTCCGATGCATCTCGAAGACAAAGACGTCTCGCACATCATCACGATCGGCGAGGACATCACCGAATGGCGTCAAGCTGAAGAACGGTTCGCGCAAACGGAAAAGCTGGCAGCGATCGGCACGCTGGCGGCCGGCGTCATGCACGAGATCAACAATCCGCTCGCGACAATCGGTGCCTGTGCGGAAACGCTCACACTCGGCTTGGACGAACACACGATGGACCCCGTGACGGATATCGCCGAGTTCAAAGATTCCTTGGCGCTCATCCAACACGAGGTCTATCGCTGCAAGGGAATCATCGACGGCTTGCTCGACTTCAGCCGGCCCAAGTCGACCCACAAGTTCCACGTCGATCTGAACGCGGTCATTGAGAAAACGCTCAGACTCGTCAAACACCATCCGCGGTTTCGTCGCGTGAACGTCAGCGTCGAGCCGGGCGATGGGCTGCGCGCGGTGCTCGCGAACGAAGAGCAGATGGTGCAGGTCTTCATGGCGCTGCTACTCAACGCGCTCGACGCCATGGAAGACAAGGGCCTCATCACGCTGCGCACGCGCATGGACGAGAAGGACGAGACGACCATCGCCGAGGTGATCGACCGGGGCCACGGAATCCGCAGCGCCGATCGGACGAAGATCTTCGAACCCTTCTACACGACCAAGCCGCCGAGTCGCGGGACTGGACTCGGGCTGTCGATCTGCTATGCGATCGTCACGGAGCATGGCGGGCGGATCGAAGTGGACAGCGTCGTCGGCGAGGGAAGTGTGTTCCGCATTCTTCTTCCGTCCGCGACGACATGAGCGAACAAGCGGCGAATACGGCAGCGCCCGGCGCCGGAGCCGGTCGCATCCGAGTTCTCGTCGCCGAAGACGAAGAGAACCTGGCGCAGATTCTGTGCGCGTTTCTGCGCGGGCGCGGCCACTATGTCTTCTGCGTCGGCGACGGCAAGGCCGCGTTGCAAGCCGTGCGCGATGAGGCGTTCGATGTCGCGCTCATCGACATCGTCATGCCGGAGATGGACGGGCTCGAGACGCTGCGGCACCTTCGCTCCGAGGCCGATCCGCCGCAGGTCATCATCATCACCGGCAACGGCACGGTGGAGACGGCGATCAACGCCATGAAGCTCGGCGCCTATGACTACATGGCGAAGCCGTATCGCATGGCGGAGATCGACGTGCTCGTGCGCCGCGCGTGGGAAAAGCATCAACTCGCGCGCGAAAATCGATACCTGCAGGCACGTCTGTCGCGCGTGGACGGCACGCCGGAAGTGATCACGCAATACGCGCCGATGCACGCGGTGCTCACGCTGCTCGAACGCGTGGCGACGACCGACTCGCCCGTATTGATCACCGGCGAGTCGGGGACGGGCAAGACGCTGCTGGCGCGCGCCATTCATCGCCTGTCGGGTCGCGTCGGGCCGATGGTCGAGGCAGACAGCACCGTCGTGGCCGAAGGGGTGTTGGACATCGAGCTCTTCGGGCACGAGCGCGGCGCATTCAGCGGAGCCGTCGCACGGAAGGCAGGACTGATCGAGCTCGCGAGCAACGGCACGCTGTTCATCGACGAGATCGGAGTGCTGAGCGCAAAACTGCAGTCGAAACTCGCGCGCGCGCTCGAACACGGGAGCTTCTTCCGCGTTGGTGGAACGCAGAAGGTCGACATCTCCGTTCGCCTTGTGACGTCGAGCAGCCGAGATCTCGAGATTGCGTTGCGCGACGGCCGGTTCCGCGATGATCTGCTCTATCGCCTCAACGTCGTGACTGTCGCCCTGCCGCCGCTCCGCGAGCGTGCCGTGGACATTCCGCTGCTCGCTGAGCATTTCCTCACGCAACTCGCAGGCGCCGCTGCGCCCGTGCTGTCCGGCGACGCCATCTCGCTGATGCAGGAGTATGCGTGGCCGGGCAACATTCGCGAGCTGCGAAATGTGATCGAGCGCGTCGTCCTCCTCGCGCGCGGCGGGAATCGAGAGATCCGCGCGCAGGATCTCCCGTTGATCACTGCACCGGCCATGTCGCGCGTCACCGTCGGCTCGAAGATCACATTGGGCGATCTCGAACGGCAGCACATCGAAGCCATTCTGACGCAAACGCATTGGCACCAAGGCAACGCGGCGAAGATCCTTGGCATTTCATCCAAGACCTTGTATCGCAAGATCCGCGAATTCGGATTCCAGCGTCCGCGGGGCGCGTCGGATGAACCTCGGGACACCAGTTCGACCCTCGTGCTCAAATAGCGGACGACCGCCTCACGATCGGCATTCGTCGCGGACACGTCTGCCAGACGACCTGCCGGCGACATACCTTCTACTTCATGCGAATTCTCGTCATCGAGGACGATCCTACCGTTGGACAGTACGTCAAACGCGGACTCGAAGAGCACCGTTGGTCCGTCGATCTAGTCACGGACGGCGAAGAAGGCGAACGTCACGCCGCGTCGGAAGCGTACGATCTCATCATTCTCGACATGCGCCTGCCCGGCAAATCCGGGCTCGAGTTGCTGCACTCGCTGCGCGCTCGGGGATTCGAGAAGCCGGTGCTCGTGCTCACTGCGCAGGATGCCGTGGACGCAAAGGTCACCGCACTCCGCGCCGGCGCCGACGACTATGTCACCAAACCGTTCGCCTTCGAGGAGCTGCTGGCGCGCGTCGAAGCGCTCGCGCGTCGCCCGCGAGCGCTCGCGTCGCCAACGCTGACCGTGGGTGAGCTGGTGCTCGACCAGGCGACGCGCGAAGTCACTCGCGCCGGAGAGCCCATCGAACTGACGCCCAAAGAATACACGGTGCTCGAGTATCTCATGCGGCATTCCGGCCGAGTGATGAGCCGAACGTTGATCTGCGAATACGCATGGGGGTATCACTTCGATCCCGGAACCAACATAGTAGACGTCGTGATCAACCATCTACGGAAGAAGGTTGATTCGAAACATCACCGACGGTTGATCACCACCGTGCGCGGTGTGGGGTACATGATCAAGGATGTGGAAAGCAGAGAAGGTCGAGACGGCAAAGAGCATAGAGAAGGCAGAGACAGAGAGAGTAGGGAAGGACGGGAAGGACGGGAAGGACGGGAAGGACGGGAGTAGTTCCTCATGGCTTCGACACGCACGCGCCTCACGGTTTCGTACGCCTTCGTGCTCCTGGGCACGATGGTGGCGTTCGGTACGGCGGTGCTGGTCGGTCGGCGTTCGGGCTCCAAGGACGATCTGGCGCGTGAAGCATTCGGCATCGCCGACCGCGTGCTCCTCACGATTCAGTCCGCGCAACTGGCGTCCAAGCGACTGACGTTCGTCGATACGACGCGCACGACCGAACGGCTGATCCGCGGTACGAAAGAGCTGGCTGATTTGCTCGACCCGATGGCCGGCTACTTCATGGTGCTCGACCAGCAGGGCAAGCTGCTCTACTCGTCCACGCTCATGCGCTTGTTGTCCGGCGACGACCAGACAACGGTGTTGCAAGCCGTGCTTCAACTGAGCGATCAGGGTGGACTCAAGGTCATCGTCCGCGACTCGTTGCAACTGCTGTTCGTGGCGCGACGAAACGTCGCGGTGGGCCCCAACATTTCGCGCGTGGTCGCGGCGTTGCCCACCGACGTCGTCGAGTTGCCGCCGACGCTCCTCGTGGGGACGATGATCGTGATTGCCCCGATCATTTTTCTCGTCTCGATGTTGGTCGCCTACGTGGTCGTGGGAAATGCGTTTCGTCCCGTAGATCAGTTGATCAACGAAGTGGAAGCGATCACCGACGGACGAAGCCTGCATCGCCGGTTGCCCGCCGATGCCAGCAATGATGAATTGTCGCGGCTGAGTCTCACGGTGAACGCGATGCTGTCCCGCTTGGAGACATCGTTCGCGGCGCTCCGCCGGTTCACGGCTGACGCGAGTCACGAGCTCAAGACGCCGCTCACCGTGCTCCGCGCCGACGTCGAGCGCGCGATGCATCCGGTCACTGATCGTTCAGAGCGCATGGTTGTGCTCGAAGAGGCATTGCAGGAAACGGCGCGTATGTCGGATCTCGTCGACAGTTTGCTCACGTTGGCCCGAGCCGACGAAGGCCGCTTCGACATTTATCGCGTGCCGATCGAGCTCGACCCGTTGGTGCGCGAGGTGTACGAAACGGCGGTGATTCTCGGAGAGGATGCCGGCTTGAGCATCTCGATGCCTGTGCTCGATAACGCGATCATCATGGGCGACCGAACGCGTCTGCGGCAGCTGCTGCTCAATCTGGTAACGAACGCGATCAAGTACACGCCGCGCGGCGGACGCGTCGAAGTGACCGTGTCCCGTCGACCCAATGATGAGATCACGATTTCCGTGCGTGACACTGGAATCGGGATCGCGGCCAACGATCTTCCGCATGTGTTCGATCGTTTCTGGCGCGCTGATCGTGTGCGCTCGCGCGCGTCGGAGCGCGGCGGATTCGGCTTGGGGCTGTCGATCTCGCAGTGGATCGTGCAAGCCCATGGGGGAACGATCGCCGTGCAATCTCGACTGGGCCGCGGAAGTGTGTTCACCGTGAACCTTCCCGTCGTGCCTGTCGGACCGGTATTGCCCGACGCATTCGTGCCGAGTGAAGAGGCCGCCGAATCGGCGGAGAGTTGAGTGGAGAATTGAAAGAGGTTGAGTACGATGGGCTGCGGCGCAGTGTCGGCTACTCCTCACTTTGAGTTCACCAACTCTTAATCTTCCAGCTATTCCGCCTGGATCGGCTGGGAATAGGTTATCAAACGCGGACAGTTCGCGCGTTGTTTTCCTGCACCCGATTAGGCCAACGAGACATGTTCGACAACCTCATCGAGTCAAAAGCGTCAAAGCAAAAGCGTGCGGGCGGCACAGCCCTGAGCGTCGTGGTCCATGCCGTGCTGATTTCAGCGGCGGTCATCGGAACGCTGCACGCCAGTCAGGGCTCGGATAAGCCCAAAGCGGAAAAAGTGGAATTCGTCACGGTCAAGAAAGACGAGCCACCTCCGCCCAAGGAGCAGCCGAAGCCGCCCCCGGAAGTGGTCATGAAGGCACCGCCGCCGAAAGGCTTCCAGGTGCTGACCGCTCCGATCAAGATCCCTGATGTGCTTCCCGAGATTGACCTCTCCAAGAAGGTCACGAACGAGGAAGACTTCACGGGTAAAGGCGTCGCCGGTGGTATTGCGAAAGGGGTCGTGGGGGGAACCCCGACGCCGGCGAACGACAACCAGACGTACTTCGAGTTCCAGGTCGAGAAGCAAGTGTCGCCGTACCCCGGCAACACCGCGCCACGCTATCCCGACATGCTGCGCTCGGCGAACGTCGAAGGTGAAGTGCTCGCTCAGTTCGTGGTCGACACGACCGGACGCGCCGACATGAGCACGTTCAAAGTGCTCAAGGCGACGCACGATCTGTTCACCAACGCCGTCAGGTCGTCCCTGCCGAACATGAAGTTCTATCCGGCAGAAGTCGGCGGCCGCAAGGTGAAGCAACTCGTTCAAATGCCATTCCAGTTCAACCTCTCGAAGTCCGAGTAACTCACCGGAGACTAGTCGATATGGATCTCTCACTTCTGGGCATGTGGCACGCGATGGGTAACTTTGCCAAGGGCATCGTTATCACCATGGCAATCATGTCTGTCTACTCGCTCACGATCACGGTCTCCAAGTGGTGGAATCTGCGCAAAGCGCAGAAGGAAACCATCAAGTTCGCGCCTGAGTTCTCGCAGTTCCTCGAGGAGGACAACCTCACCGAAGCCATTCGCCTCGCCGAGAGCTACAAGAAGTCGCACGTGGCCCTCGTGCTCGGTGGTGCGCTTGGTGAAGTGAAGCCGTTGATCGCCGATGGTTCCGTCACGGTCGCCGACATCAACTCGGCAGAGCGCGCAGTCGAGCGCAATATGCTGCTCGAGATCACCAACCTGAAGCGCGGCATGGCGGTGTTGGCAACGGTCGGCGCAACCGCGCCGTTCGTCGGACTGCTCGGCACCACGATGGGCGTTGTGAACTCCTTCACCGGAATGGCCGCGTCGGGTTCCGGCGGTCTTGCAGCCATCGGCGGTGGTATCGCTGAAGCGCTCATCACGACGGCGTTCGGTCTCCTCGTCGCAATCCCGGCCGTGTGGGCGTACAACTACTTCACGACGAAGATCGACAACCTCGTCGCTGAAATGACGTATGTCTCCAAGGAAATGATCGACTATCTCATCAAGGGCGTCTCCGGCGAATTCGGCCGCTCGCGCTTCACGCGTGAGTTCAACACGTCCGGCGGTTCCTCTGGCCCCATCAACACCTGATCGACTCTCACCATTGAGGAGGTAGCCCAATGGCTATGTCATCAGGCGGTGGGTCCGGTGCCGTTGCGTCCACGCCGAACGTGACGCCGATGGTCGACGTCATGCTGGTGCTGCTGATCATCTTCATGGTGGTCGCACCGGCACTGTTGGCGGGATTCAACGCCGAGCCCCCGCAAGCGCAGAACATCAAGGATCATCCGGAAGATGATAAGGGCGATCAGGTCCTTGGCATCGACAAGGATGGCAACTTCTACCTGAACAAGAAACCGATCAGGAAGGAAGACGTTGGCGCGGCACTCAAGCACATCTATGTCGACCAGCCGCGCGACGATTACATCATGTACTTCAAGGGCGACAAGAACCTGGACTACAGCAAGGTCTTGGATGCCATGGACGTCGCGATGAACAACGGCGTGAAGGTGGTCGGTATGATCAGCGATCAAAAGCCGGGCACCGTTTCCACGGTTCCTGGTGACTCCAAGCAGCAGACGCCGGCGCCCGTGCCGGGGGGAGCAGCCAAATAATGGCGATGGGAGGCGGAGGCGGCCCGGGGTTGTCCAACGACATCAACGTGACCCCAATGATCGACGTGCTCCTGGTGTTGCTCATCATCTTCATGGCGGTGCTGCCGTCCATGCGGAAGGCGATCGACATCCAGCTGCCTGATCCGAATCCAACGGTCGCTCCGGCGAACGCGAATTCGAATCAGATTGTGCTCGAGGTGAAACCTGGCGGACAGTTCGCGATCAACAGCGAAATCCAGACGAGAGACCGTCTGGCCACGCGGTTGAAAGAGATCTACGATCCGCGCCCTGAGAAGATCATCTTCGTCAAGGGCAGCGCGGGCGTTCCGTACGGCGATGTCATCTTCGCCATGGACGTTGCGCGTGGAGCCGGCGTGAAAGTCATCGGGATTCCACCCAAGGACAAGGGGCCGGGTGCTGCACCGGCAACCAAGTAGAACCGATCAACGAACTCTCAAGCAACAAATAAGCAAACAAATCACCCCTCGAGCGCTCCGACACTCGAGGGGTGACTTGCATCCGGCTCGGTGGGTTAACACCTTAGGACGCTGCCAAACGGCGGTCACCACCTGGTGAGGAAACAGCCATGCGCATTCCAAGTGCGTTCGCGGTGCTGGCTGTCGCGCTTTGCGCCATCGCGCCGTGGGGGCTCCGCGCGCAGACCGCACGACTGAGCGGAATCGTCGTCCGGGATTCAGCCGGCCACGAAATCGCCGGCGCGCAACTCCTGCTGCCCGACCTCAACCGGTCGACGACAGCCAACTACCTCGGCGAATTCGTGGCCGGCTGAATCCCGGACGGGAAGCTCGCCGTCGTTGTGCGCCACGTGGGATTCGCGCCGCTCTACGACACGATCACCGTTGCCGACGGCGCTCGCATCGAACGCGAGTTCATGCTGAGTGAGCAAGCCACACAGCTCGATTCGGTTCGCGTCACGGCGGCCGTGAGGAAAAACATCTCGCCCGCCCTCACCGATTTCGAAGCGCGCCGCAAGAGTGGATTCGGACACTTCATCACCGAGGACGAGCTGCGCAAGAACGACGACCGCCAATTGCTCGATGTGATTGTCGGTCGCATTCCCGGGACCAAGAGTTTTCCGGTCAGCAAGCATCAAAACGTTTTCTACATCGCGTCGGGGCGGCAATGCGCGCCGGGACCGGCGATCATCAATTGCAAGCCGGGCCAGGCGAACTTCTGTCCCGTCACGCTGTACGTCGACGGCATCATGGTGTACGACGCCTCCGGTGTTGCCATCGATCCACCCGATATGCGGAATTATGACATCCGTCATTACGCCGCCGTGGAGTACTATGCTGGTGGCGCGACGACCCCCGTCAAATACAATGCGACATCGTCCGGATGCGGCGTGCTCTTGCTCTGGAGCCGAGAGCGCTAAGAGGCGCAGGCGATTCACGGCGGAGCGAGCGTTAGCGTGACGTCGGCGTGGCGGCGAAGTCGGTAGACGACGAACGGCGTGGAACCCTTTTCACCCGTTTTGCCGTATAACTTGGGCATGTTCCCGAGTGCCGTTGACCGCATTCCCTCCGTGATGACTCATGTAGCCGACCCGAACAGTCGTAGCGTTCGGGCTGCCGTACGCCGGCAGCTCCCGGCCACGGGGCTGCCCACCAAGCGCGAAGACCGTCGAGGCTGGGGCCTTCTGTCCGCGCTGTTGCACGCCTTGCTCATCGCGCTCCTGATCGCACCGTTGGCAAGCCACAACGGGATCGTGATCGAGCATCCGCAGGGTGCGGGTGGGCCAGGGCCGGCTGGTGGCGGCGGCGGAGGAAAACGAGGTACAGGCGGCGTTCACGAAAAAGTGAACTATGTGCAGGTCCCGCCGCCGGCTCCCGCGGCAAAACCCGCGGCCGTCGTACCGCCACCGGTCGTTCAGCCAAAGCCGCAGCCTGTCATCCCGCCTCCGGCTGTGATCAAGCCGCCTGAGCCGATTCCTGAGGCAAAGGTCGAAGCCAAGGTCGAGGCGCCCAAGGTTGAGGCCACAGCACCGATCCCAGGTACCGGCGGCGGAACCGGTCGCGACGGGACCACCGGAACGGGCCCAGGCACTGGCGGCGGCACCGGATCCGGAGTCGGAACGGGTCGAGGATCGGGGATTGGCCCCGGCACTGGCGGTGGCACACAGAAGGATTTCTCACCGTCGCCCACGGAGCTGTTCATTCCACCGCTGCCGATGCCGGACAAGGTTCGGGGCTTTCACCTCGTCGTCGAATTCGACGTGGACTCGACCGGCAAGGTGGTGCACTACGACTACACGCATACACGCGACGGCGGGTACAACCGCAGGCTCGAAGACATCTTCAACAGCACAAAGTTCCGGCCCGGGACACGGCCCGATGGAACGCCTATCCGCATGAAGGCGCAGATCATCTACGACTTCTGAAGCGCCTCTCTAGCCAAGCGTCCGCGGCGTTCGTATCATTACGCGATCCTTCGTAAGTGCAGGGCCCATGAGTCGCACCATGGGCTTTTTTTCTGCCCCTGCCCCCTGCCTCCAGGACATGAAACCGATGACGCTGATGGAGAACGTGTTCCGTCGTATTCTTCCCGTGACTGTTGCCTTCGCGATGGCGGTGCTGACCGCGCCGTTGCCGGGGCATTCTCTTGCCGGCCAGGTGGCACAGGTGGCACCAGCCGCGCTGGCGGCCGCTCCGGTGCAGCAGCCGCGCGCCGCCGGAGGCGAGGCCAACCTCGTCATTCCAGACCTCAATAACTCGACCGTACAAGTCACCTTCTTTGGGAAAAGCGGCCATGCGCTGCTCACCTTTGGACTCATCGTCTGCGCCCTCGGGCTGATCTTCGGCCTCGTGATCTACACACAGCTCAAGAACATGGCTGTGCACTCGTCCATGTTGGCGGTGTCGGAGCTGATCTACGAAACGTGTAAGACGTATCTGATCACGCAGGGCAAATTCATCTTGCTCCTGGAAGTGTTCATCGGCGCGGTGATCGCCCTGTACTTCGGCGTTCTCCAGCACTTCACCGCCCTCAAGGTCATCATCATTCTCGTATTCAGCCTCATCGGCATCGCCGGCAGCTATGGCGTGGCCTGGTTCGGCATCCGAGTGAACACGTTCGCGAACTCACGGACGGCATTTGCCGCGCTCCGCGGCAAACCCTATCCCTGTTACGCGATTCCGCTGAGCGCCGGCATGAGCATCGGCATGTTGCTGATCTCAGTCGAGCTCGTGCTGATGCTCACGATCCTGCTGTTCGTTCCGGGCGACTACGCCGGCGCGTGCTTCATCGGCTTCGCGATCGGCGAATCACTCGGCGCCGCTGCGCTGCGTATCGCCGGCGGTATCTTTACGAAAATCGCCGACATCGGCGCCGACTTGATGAAGATCGTCTTCAATGTGAAAGAAGACGACGCGCGCAATCCTGGTGTCATCGCCGACTGTACGGGCGACAACGCCGGCGACTCGGTCGGTCCGAGTGCCGACGGCTTCGAGACGTACGGCGTGACCGGTGTCGCGCTCATCTCGTTCATCGTGCTCGCGGTTCGCGAACCGAAGGTGCAGGTCCAGCTGCTCGTCTGGATCTTCGTCATGCGCATCATGATGGTCGTGGCGAGCGGCGTGTCGTACCTGATCAACGGCGCGATGGCCAAAGCACGCTACTCGAACGTCGACAAGATGAACTTCGAGGCGCCGCTCACGTTCCTCGTGTGGCTGACGTCGATTCTATCCGTGGTCCTCACGTACATCGTGTCGTACTTTATGATCCCCGACTTGGGCGACGGTTCGCTCTGGTGGAAGCTCTCGAGCGTCATCACCTGCGGCACGCTCGCCGGCGCGATCATCCCGGAGCTCGTGAAAGTGTTCACGTCCACCGAGTCGCGGCATGTTAAAGAAGTCGTCACGTCGTCGCGCGAAGGCGGACCATCGCTCAACATTTTGTCGGGCCTCGTCGCCGGTAACTTCAGCGCGTTCTGGCTCGGCATCACGATCATGGGCCTGATGGCGGTCGCGTACCTCATCAGCAACATGGGAATGGCCAGCCTGATGGTCGCTCCCGCCGTGTTCGCGTTTGGTCTCGTCGCCTTCGGATTCCTCGGCATGGGTCCGGTCACGATCGCGGTCGATTCGTACGGTCCGGTGACAGACAACGCGCAGTCGGTGTTTGAGCTCTCGACGATCGAGCAGATGCCTGCCGCAGCCGGCGAGATCAAGGCGCAGCACGGCTTCTCCGTGAATTACGAGAAAGCCAAGCACTTCCTCGAAGAGAACGACGGCGCGGGCAACACGTTCAAGGCGACGGCCAAGCCGGTGCTCATCGGCACCGCCGTCGTTGGCGCGACAACGATGATTTTCTCAATCATCGTCGGTCTGACCAACGGACTCACGGCCAACCTCGAAAACCTGTCGATTCTTCATGCGCCGTTCTTGCTCGGTCTGCTCACCGGCGGCTCGATCATCTACTGGTTCACCGGTGCGTCGATTCAAGCGGTGACGACGGGTGCGTATCGGGCCGTGGAGTTCATCAAGGCGAACATGAACCTCGAGAGTACGGCGGCGGCGTCGACCGAGGACAGCAAGAAGGTCGTTGAGATCTGCACCAAGTACGCGCAGAAGGGCATGCTCAACATCTTCTTCACCGTGTTCTTTGCGACGCTCGCATTCGCGTTCGTCGAGCCGTTCTTCTTCATCGGCTACCTCATCTCGATCGCGCTCTTCGGTCTCTACCAGGCCATCTTCATGGCGAACGCCGGCGGTGCGTGGGACAATGCGAAGAAGATTGTCGAAGTCGAATTGAAGCAGAAGGGAACCGATCTCCACGCGGCGACAGTCGTCGGCGACACGGTCGGCGATCCATTCAAGGACACGTCGTCGGTCGCGCTCAATCCGATCATCAAGTTCACAACACTGTTCGGGTTGCTCGCCGTCGAGCTCGCGGTCTCTCTGACCGAACAGAGCGGACCGGGGTTGAGCCACGTACTGTCGGCTGTCTTTTTCGTCATCGCGCTCGTCTTCGTCTATCGATCGTTCTACGGCATGAGGATCGAGTCGAAGTAAGGGTCACATGTCCTCTCTCTTCTCTCGAAAACCCATTGCTGCGCTCGTCGCCGAGGGAGATAGTGCCCACGGGTTGAGGCGGTCGCTGGGTGCGGGCGATCTGATCATGTTGGCCATCGGCGCGGTCATTGGCGCTGGAATTTTCGGATCGATCGGATCGGCCGCTGCTGGGCAGATAGGACCGAACGGAGAAGTGATTCGCGTGGGGGCCGGTCCGGCCCTCGTGCTTTCGTTCTTGCTGCTCGGCGCGGCGTGCGCACTCGCTGGTCTGTGCTACGCCGAGCTCGCGTCGATGATTCCGCAGGCGGGAAGCGCATACGCCTACACGTATGCGACCCTCGGCGAATTCGTGGCGTGGATCATCGGCTGGGATCTGATTCTCGAGTACGCCGTGGGCAACGTGGCCGTGGCTATCTCGTGGGGCGACTACTTCAAGTCGCTCGTCGGTGATTGGATACCCATGCCCGATTGGATCACCACGGGCTATCGCACCGCGTTGTTGAGCAGCGATCCCAAGATCCACGGTCTGATCCAGACCGCGCCGCACATTGGTGGAATTCCGATTCTCATCAACGTGCCCGCGTTCGCCATTGTGATGTTCATAACCTGGCTGCTGCTTCGCGGGGCAAAAGAAAGTGCCAGGGCAAATAACATCATGGTGGCCGTAAAGCTGGTCGTTCTTGCGTTATTCATTATCATGGGCGCCCAGCACATCAACACCGCTAACTACCATCCGTTCGCTCCGAACGGTTTTCGGGGCGTCCATCAGGGCGCGGCGATCGTGTTCTTCGCCTATATCGGCTTCGACGCGATTTCCACGGCGGCAGAAGAGACCAAGAATCCGCAGCGCAATTTGCCGATCGGCATTCTCGGCGGGTTGGCGATCTGTACGGTCATCTACATCATCATCGGTGCGGTGCTCACAGGCATGGTGCCGTCCCACGACCTGGGCAAAGCCGCCGATCCACTCGCCTACGCCCTCAAGGCGACAGGAATGAACGGGATCGCGAAGATCGTCGCGCTCGGCGCGGTTTTCTCGATGGCGGCGGTGTTGCTTGTTTTCCAATACGGCCAGCCGCGCATTTTCTACGCGATGGCCCGCGACGGACTGCTTCCGCGATGGGCGGCACGCGTGAGTGGAAAAGCGCGCGTTCCGTACGTGACAACGATCGTCACCGGCGTGTTCGTCGCGCTGTGGTCGCTCATCGGCGATGCCGGTGAGACGTACGACCTGACCAACATCGGGACGTTGTTCGCCTTTGCGCTCGTGTGCATCGGCGTGATCGTGCTGCGCTACACCGATCCCGATCGTCCGCGCCCGTTCCGCGTGCCGTTCGTTCATTTCGTCGGGATCGTCGGCGCGCTGCTGTGTGTGTTCGTCATGCGGGGATTGCCGCCGCTTGCTTGGGTACGGTTCGGCTGGTGGCTCCTGATCGGGCTCGCCTTGTATTTCGCGTATGGATATCGCAACTCGACGCTCCGGAAAGGCACCGGACCCGTGATCGTCGAGTCCTCGCCCAACTAGGTCTGACTATGCAGAACCAGGTGGCAGAAGCCGCATCAGCCAGCCCCGCCGCTCCGAAGTCGTTCTTGCGCCGCATTACGCTGTCGCAGTGGATCGTCATTTCGATGGTGGTCGGGATTCTCATCGGCTGGGCGTTTCCGGAAGCGCAGCGCAGCGCGCACGGTGGTTGGGCGGCGACCGATCTGAACGTGCTGTCGTCGGTGTTCCTGCGGATGATCAAGTCGTTGATCGTCCCGCTGCTGTTCGCGACGTTGGTCGTCGGCATCGCTGGCCACGGTGACGACATGAAGCGCGTCGGACGCTTGGCGTTCCGCTCGATCGTCTATTTCGAGATCGTCACCACAATCGCACTCGCCGTCGGACTGCTCGCGGTGAACATCGTGAAGCCAGGCCGTGGTGTGGACCTTGGCGCGGCGTCGGCAAAGGAAGGCGGCGAATATGCCGCGACTCACACGACGTTGACCGGCGTCATCGAGCACACGGTTCCACAGAGCTTCTTCGACGCGGCCGCCAAGAATGAAGTACTGCAGATCGTCTTCTTCGCGATCATTTTCGCCGTCGCGCTGTCGCGCGTCACCGGCCCGGGCAAGACCTTCATGCTCAGTGCCTGCGAAAGTCTTTCCGAGGTGATGTTCAAGTTCGTCGCGATCGTGATGGGCTACGCGCCGATCGGCATCGGCGCCGCCATTGCCGTCACCGTGTCCAAATCCGGGCTCGGCGTCTTGCAAAATCTCGGAATTCTGGTGGGAACGCTGTACGGCGCGCTGATCGTGTTCGTGCTCTTTGTCTTCGTTCCGATCGCGCTGATCTTCCGTGTCCCGCTCAAGCGCTTCATTGCTGCGGTGAAGGAGCCGTGGCTGATCGCGTTCACCACCGCGTCGTCCGAGGCAGCGCTTCCGCTGGCCATGGAACGGATGGAGCAGCTCGGAGTTCCGCGGCGCACCGTTGCGTTCGTGTTGCCGACGGGCTACTCCTTCAATCTGGACGGGAGCACGCTGTACCTGGCGCTCGCGTCGGTCTTCGCCGCTCAGGCCGCTGGGATCGACATGCCGCTGTCGCAGCAGCTCGTGATGATGTTGACGCTGATGTTGACCAGCAAAGGTGTCGCGGCTGTTCCGCGTGCCTCGCTCGTGATTCTCTCTGGCGCTCTCGCACAGTTCGGCTTGCCGTTGCAGGCCGTTGCGGTCATTCTCGGAGTGGACGCGTTGATGGACATGGCGCGCACGTCGCTCAACGTCGTCGGAAATTGCTTGGCCACGGTCGTCATGGCTCGATGGGAAGGCGACTTCGACAAACAGGGATCGTCGATGCCGGTGACGAGCGCGCTCGCGGGTGATCTGCTTCGCGTTCCGTCGGTGAGCACCCCGGAGTAGCCTGGCTGTTAGCGCGTCGATTTGTAGCTTAGAACGCCTGTGGTACGAGCACTACGCCACGTCAAACGCTGGTCAAACGCTGAGGTTGAGTCGATGGCGATCGCATTCAAGGTCAACGGGAAGGCCACGAGCGTGGACGTCCCAGCGGACATGCCGCTGCTGTGGGTTTTGCGCGACGTGCTCGACCTCAAGGGGACAAAGTTCGGCTGCGGCATCGCGCAATGCGGCGCGTGCACGGTACAAATCAACGGCACCGCCACGCGATCCTGTACGCGGCGCGTCTCGACGGTCGAAGGCATGGACGTCAAGACGATCGAAGGTCTTTCGGCTGACGGCACGCACCCCGTACAGCGCGCCTGGGAAGAGATCGACGTCCCGCAATGCGGATACTGTCAAGCGGGACAATTGATGTCGGCATCGGCGCTGCTCGCCAAGACGCCGAATCCCACGGACGCCGACATCGATACCGCGATGAACGGCAACATCTGTCGGTGTGCCACGTACCTGCGCATCCGTCAAGCCATCCACCACGCGGCCACACTGCCGGCGATGGTCGGATCACGCAACGGCGAATCCAACTCGTAAGGGAGGCGCCACATGGAAACCGAAACGCGCGTCGATCGCCGCTCTTTCCTCCGCGTGACCGCCATCGCCGGCGGCGGCCTCATGCTCGGCGGCTATTTCAAGTTCTTTAACACCTCCGAAGCGTACGGCGCGATGACGACGGCCGGCGAATTCATGCCGAACGCCTTCATCAAGCTGACTCCCGACGGCATCGTCACGATCATCGCCAAGAATCCGGAAATCGGGCAGGGCGTGAAGACGATGCTTCCGATGATCATCGCCGACGAGCTCGACGTCGAGTGGAAGAATGTGCGCATCGAACAGGCGCCGCTCGACACGGTCAAGTTCACTGGCCAAAGCGCCGGTGGCAGCACCGCCACGCCGACGAACTGGACGCCGATGCGCCGCGTCGGCGCTGCCGCACGCGCCATGCTCGTGACTGCCGCTGCGCAAACATGGAACGTTCCCGACACGGAGTGTGAAACCTCCGCGGGCACCGTTCGCCACCGCCCGAGCGGACGCTCGTTGCCGTACGGGCAATTGCTAGACAAGGCCGCGACGGTCCCCGCTCCGGCGCTCGACTCTGTGAAGCTCAAAGATCCGAAAGACTTCAAGATCATCGGCACGCACGTGCACGGCGTCGACAACCATTCGATCGTCACGGGCAAACCGCTCTACGGCATCGACGTCACCATGCCGGGCATGCTCTACGCCGCGTACGTGAAGTGCCCGGTGTTCGGCGGCAAAGTGGTCAGCGCGAACCTCGACGAGATCAAGAAAGAGCCCGGCGTCAAACACGCATTCGTCATCGACGGCGGCACGCAGCTCATGGGCCTCCTCGCCGGCGTCGCGATCGTCGGCGACAACTGGTGGTTGATGCAGCAGGCGCGGAAGAAGCTGAACGTCACGTGGGACGAAGGCGCGACGGCGCAGCAGAGCAGTGAAGGCTTCGCCGCGAAGGCAGCCGAGTTGTCCAAGCTGGCGCCGCAGAAGTCGCTGCGGAAAGACGGCGACGTCGACGCGGCCCTTAAGAGTGCGGCCAAGACGGTCGACGCAGCGTACTTCTATCCGTTCATCGCCCACGCTCCGCTCGAACCGCAGAACACCACGGCGCATTTCAAAGACGGCAAGCTCGAAATCTGGTCGCCGACGCAGCAGCCGCAGGGCGGACTCCGCCTCGTTGCACAGACGCTGAGTATTCCAGAAACTGATATTACGATTCACATCACTCGGAGTGGCGGCGGCTTCGGACGTCGTTTGTCCAACGACTACATGGTCGAAGCGGCAGCGATCGCGAAGCAGGTCGGCGTGCCGGTGAAGTTGCTGTGGACCCGCGAAGACGACATTCAGCACGACCCGTATCGTCCAGCTGGATTCCACTACCTGACCGGCGGTGTCGACGCAAAGGGTCAGCTCATTGCCTGGCGCGATCACTTCGTCACCTTCGGAACGGGTGATCAGTACGCGTCGAGCGCGACGCTCTCCCCGACCGAATTCCCGTCGCGCTTTGTTCCGAACTTCGAGATCGGCGCGTCGCTCATGCCGCTCGGCGTTCCGACCGGACCGCTTCGCGCGCCCGGAAGCAACGCACTCGCGTTCGTCATGCAATCGTTCATCGACGAGCTGGCGCACGCGGCGAACAAGGATCCGCTGCAGTTCCGTCTCGATCTGTTAGCAAACGCTCAACCCACACCGCCGCCGGCAAACGCCGCCCCAGGCGCGGGTCCGCCGCAAGGCGCCGGGCTGGACGCTGCACGTATGCGCGGGGTTCTCGAGCTCGTCGCCGAAAAGGCGGGTTGGGGAAAACAGCAATTGCCCAAAGGCACCGGCGTGGGCATCGCGTTCCACTTCAGTCATCGCGGTTACTTCGCCGAGGTCGTGCAAGCGACCGTGAGCAAAGCCGGCGATGTGAAGGTCGACAAAGTGTGGGTTGCCGGCGACATCGGCAGCCAGATCATCAATCCCGGAAACGCCGAGAATCAGGCGCAAGGCTCGGTGATGGATGGAATCGCCGAGGCACTCGGCCAGGAAATCACGATCGACAAGGGCCGTGTCGCGCAGGCGAATTTCAACAACTTCCCGCTGCTGCGCATGCGTCAGGCGCCGCCCATCGAAGTGCACTTCAAGGTCACCGAGTTTCCACCCACCGGGCTCGGTGAACCGGCGCTGCCACCGGTCGTGCCCGCACTCTGCAGCGCCATCTTCATGGCGACGGGAAAGCGCGTCAGGTCGTTGCCGCTATCCAAGCAAGACCTGAAATGGGGGTGACGCAGGTCTCGGGTCTCCGGTCTGAGGATGATAGTGACGGCTGACTATGGAGCTATGATCCTCGGACCGAAACCCTACCGCCCAGCTCTATCGCTTCTCTCATCAGAAAACAGATATTAGCAGGACGTTAGGACAGGCGCAGCCGCCGAGATCAGCGGAGCGCTGCACACGCGTCCCGAACGAGACCGCGCAGCCAACGGTGCGCTGGGTCGGCATTCATTCGCGGGTGCCAGAGCAAAGAGATCGTGACCTCCGGCATGGGAAACGGAAGGGCAAAGCTGTGCATCCCGGCGCGCAGATTTCCGGTATGTCGCTCAGGAACGCTGGCGATCAGGTCAGAAGCTCGCGCGAGAGCGAGTGCGGGCGAAAAGCTGCCGACGATCGTGACACTCTCTCGTTCCAGGCCGAGGGTCTTCAAGGATTCGTCAATCGGTCCTGTCTCGAGCCCGCGCCGCGAAACGCTGATGTGCCGGCCGCTCGCATACCGGGAGGGTGTCATCTTACCTCGGCTCAACGCGTGCCCCGTTCGCACGACGCCAACGACACGGTCCCGGAACAACGCCTGCGCGCGCACCTCCGGACCGATTGTTGTCGCCACCACTCCGGTCTCGAGATCGACGGTCCCGTCCCGAAGCGACGTGCTCTCTTTGTTCGGTTTCTGCATGAAGCAAAGCCGCACGCCAGGTGCCTCCTCGCCCGCGCGCGCGATGAGGCCCGGTCCGAAGTTCTCGACAAAACCCTCGCGGGTCCGAAGCGTGAACGTCCGAACGAGCCGCTTGAGATCGAGCGTCTCTGCGGGACGGAGGACGGCCTCCGCATTCTGCACGAGCTGACCGACCGACTCGCGGAGCTCGAGTGCGCGGGGAGTGGGAACGAGACCACGTCCAGCCCTCACCAACAACGGATCGCCCGTCGTCTCACGCAATCGCGCGAGCGCTCGACTCATTGCCGACGGGCTGAGATGCATTCGATGCGCGGCGCGGGCAACGCTGCCTTCCGCGAGCAGCGCGTCGAGGGTGACGAGCAAGTTGAGATCGGGTGTCGGCATGCATGGAGGCTAACGCAATTTGCTCCTGATATGGCGTTAAACGCACGAATACAGTGCAAATGCTGCGTCTTCCGCTACACCAGACGGCGGGCTTCGTTTCGAGAGTCACGACGAAACGGAGCTCGAGGTGAAGACACTCATCGACGAACGAGAGGACGCAGCCGCCGGAAGCGCCGAACGCGCTCCTTCACTCCGTTGGGCACTCGCCAGCCTGTCGCTATCCATGCTGATGCCCTCGCTCGATACGAGTATCGCGAACGCGGGCTTGCCGACTTTGGCACAGGCGTTCACCGCGTCCTTCCATTCAGTCCAGTGGATCGTCCTCGCCTATCTCCTTGCCATCACCACCCTGATCGTTAGCGTCGGACGACTCGGTGACATCGTCGGCCGACGACGGCTGCTGTTGATCGGAATCGGGCTGTTCACGGCGGCCTCACTCGTGTGCGGTGTCGCGCCCACGCTCCCGCTGCTGATTGCCGCGCGCGCCGCGCAGGGACTCGGAGCGGCGATCATGATGGCCCTCACCGTTGCCCTGGTCGGCGCGACGGTCCCAACGACAAAGACCGGTAGCGCCATGGGGCTGCTCGGAACGATGTCCGCGATCGGCACCACACTTGGTCCGTCGCTCGGAGGCGTTCTGATCGCCGCACTTGGCTGGCGAACAATCTTCTTCGTCAACGTGCCGCTAGGCATTCTGAATCTTTTTCTCGCGCGTCGCTACTTACCCGTCGACTCTCCTGAGACGAAGACCGATCGGGTCAGCTTCGACGGCGCGGGTACGCTACTGCTTGGTCTGACGCTCGCCGCCTACGCGCTCGCGATGACGATGGGACGTGGGCATTTCGGTCGGCTCAACCTTGCCTTGCTGTTGGTCGCCGTCGTTGGAGCCGGCCTCTTTGTACTCGCAGAGTCGAGAGTCGCGTCACCGTTGATTCGGCTAGCGATGTTCCGCGGGCCAGGCTTGAGTGCGAGCCTCGCGATGAGCGCGCTGGTCTCGACCGTGATGATGGCGACGCTGGTGGTCGGTCCGTTCTATCTCTCTCGCGCGCTCGGGCTTCACGCAGCGCTTGTCGGGCTCGTGTTGTCGGTTGGTCCACTTGTCGCCGCACTGACCGGCGTGCCCGCCGGGCGCATCGTGGACCATCTTGGCGCGCGACGCATGACTCTCGCCGGCCTCAGTGGAATGGCGGCCGGATCGTTCGTCTTATCGTTGATGCCGGTGCGGTTCGGGGTTGCCGGGTACGTCGCACCCATCGTCGTCATCACGGCCGGCTATGCGCTGTTTCAGGCGGCCAACAATGCGGCCGTCATGACGGACATCCGCCCGGACCAACGGGGCGTCATTTCCGGGATGCTCAGCCTGTCGCGGAATCTCGGACTTATCTCGGGCGCATCCGTCATGGGCGCAGTGTTCGCGCTCGCATCGGCGACGATCGACATCACGACGGCGCCGCCGGAGGCGGTTGCGACCGGCATGCGGTTCACGTTCGCAACCGCGACGATGCTGATCATCCTCGCGCTCGGCATCGCGGTTGGCATTCGCGAGCTCAGACCGCTCCGCGCACCACAACCAGCTTAGCGTGCTTTAATTCCCGTTGTCCAATCCGACTCAACGCGCTCTATCCAGAGACCAGAGACCTGTCTCAAACCATCGCCTCGCCGACGACGCGAAGCGCAGCACGCACGGCACCACGGGCGGGAACCACCGGATCGGTTCTAAGCTGGGCTCCAGGAATCGCGGTTTTGACACGATGCTCGAAGCGTTTTCGGAGCGTGCTTCCGCGAGTCATCATTCCGCCGGAGAGCGCGAGCGGGAGCGCCGCGCGGTCGTCGCCGAACAGTTGTTTCGCGAGCGAGCGTACGTGCAACACCAACTCCTCGACGGCGAGACTGACCAGCGCGTTGGCGCGCAGGTCGCCCGAGTCGGCGACACTGAGAACGACCTGCGCGAGGGTGGCCAGCTTGGCGGGCGTTGCGTCGGCGGCCCATCCGATCAAATCGGCCGTCTCGTTCACTTGAGCCGCGGTGAGCAGCGCTCCGGTCAGCGCCGTCTCCGGTTCGCGGCCGTCGGCCGCCGCGGTGACCACCGACAGCGCACGCCTGCCGATCCACGCGCCGCTGCCTTCGTCGCCGCAGACGGGACCCCAGCCGCCGCAGCGGGCCGTCGTACCAGTCGGGCTACGGCCAAATGCGACCGAACCAGTGCCGCTGATCATCAGCACGCCAGGGCCGTCGCCAAACGCATCGTCCAGCGCGATGCTGAAATCCGAATGAATCACCAGCTCCGCGGCCAAGTCCCGGCTGACAAGCGCTTGCCAGAGCTGTTGTCGTTCGATTTCGCGTCCCGCACCGGCGACACCGACGCACAACGCGCGCGGCGTCACATGGGTCATCTCGCAGGCGGCGAGCGCATCCCGTACCACGTCGGCAATGACATTCGCCGAGTGATCCGCCTGACCAGGACGCACAGCGCTGCCGGGACCGACCATCTCGGCGATCGTTCGCCCTTGTTCGTCGGCCACCACGGCATGCGTTTTCGATCCGCCGCCATCAATCCCAATTACGATGAAAGTCATATGTGTTCGGTCTGCGCCTGCAGGGCATGGCCGTGCGTCAGCGAGGACAGTATTCCAACGGAAAGGGTGATGGCCGTGCCGATCAGCACGTACCAGGGCCAAGCGATGGTCGACACGGGCTGCAGCGCGTCGGCCCATGCCGGAATCGCCGCGCTGATTTGCTTCGCGAACACGATCAGGCTCATTGCCGCAATGCCGACCGACATTCCAAGAATGGCATCGGCCTGACGCGCCCGTCGCCAGAAAATAGCGAGAAAGAACCCGCCGAGCAGGGCCCCGTAAGTAAACGACGCGATCGAGAGTGCGACGACGACGACCGGCGTTTTGGTGTTCTCCGGGAAAAGCAGCGCGCCCGCGGTCAACACGATGCCCCAGAGGAGCGCAAAAATGCGTCCCACGCGGAGCGTCCGAGGATCGTCGGCGGTTCGGCCGGTAATGGGCAGATAGAGATCGTGCGTCGACGCCGCCGCCAATGAATTGATGGCGCCCGAATGTGTGCTCATCGTCGCGGCGAGCACCGCAGCCAGGAGCAGCCCCACGAGTCCGTGCGGCATCTGGTCCACGATGAACGTGGGGAAGATCGAGTCGGGAATCGGGAACACCTTCCCGGCGTAAAAACCCCACAGCCCAACGCCGAGCATCAGGAACAGCGCGAACTGGATGATCACCGCGACACCACTGCCGATCACGGCCGCCTGCGCCGCGCGAAGTGAACGCGCCGACAGCAGTCGCTGAACGATCAACTGATCGGCGCCGTGCGACGCCATCGATAGGAAGCCGCCGCCGATGATGCCCGCGAACATCGTGTGTGGTTTGTCGAACCCGGTGTACCAACTCACCAGATGCAGCTTTCCCGCTGCCGAGGCGGCGGGAAGAATCGCTCCCCAACCGCCGGACGTGAGCCGGCCCGCGAGCACGACCGCCGAGATGCCGCCGATCAAGTAGACTGACGCCTGCACGATCTCGGTCCAGACGACGGCGCGCATGCCGCCCTTGATCGTATAGAGAATTGTCAATGTACCGAGGACCAGCACGGCGACCGGCATCACCGCGGCGCGAGGGAGCAGCGGTCCGATGATCAGCGCGATCGGCACCGCCGTCGCGAACACGCGAACCGAGTCAGCCATGCCGCGCGTGACCATGAACACGATCGACGTGAACCGACGCGTGCCGAGTCCAAATCGTTTTTCGAGCAGCGCGTACGCCGTGACGAGATTGCCGTTGTAGTAGCGCGGAAGCAATGTGTACGCGAGCGCGATACGTCCGACGAGATAGCCGACAGCAACTTGGAGAAATCCCAGGTCGCCCACGTACGCGAGACCGGGAATGCTGATAAATGTGAGCGCGCTCGTTTCGCTGGCGACGATCGAGAACATCACCGCCCACCAGGGGATCTCTCGGTCGGCAACGAAGTAGTCTTTCGCGTCGCGCTGCCGGCGGCCCACATACATCCCGAGCAGCGTGATGCCGACGAGATAGACAACGATGACGAGGAAGTCGAGCGCGTTCAGTCCGCGCATGTCAACATCCAGAGCCGCGTTGTCGTCGTGAGCCGCGCTGTCTTACTCCACGACATACGCCTCCATCGCGAAATACTCCGCGAGACCAAGTCGGTCGAGCTCCGCGGCCGTTCCCTTGTTGCGGCCTTCGACGCGCTGCCAGAACTCACGCTCGTCGTAACCGCCAGGGAAGGGCGCGGAGTCTTTCTGCGACTGGTGTTTGAAGATCGCTTGGATCTTGAGGCGGAGCTCTTCCTGCGACAGCGGAACGAGCCACGTCGCTTCGTGAATCGGCCACTCCTGCCACGCGCCGCGATAGAGCCACACCTCCGGTCGCACAATACCGTCGAGCTCAGACAGCGCGAGCTCGATGGTCTCTTTGCACATGCGATGAGTGCCGTGCGGATCGGAGAGATCTCCCGCGACGAAAATCAGCTCGGGCCTCACATCTTCGAGCAGTGCGCGCACGATCGCAACGTCCGCGGGACCGATTGGATCCTTTCTCACCTTGCCGGTCTGATAGAACGGAAGGTCGAGAAAGCGCGCTGCACTTCGCGGCAATCCGACGGTCTCGATGCCGCTCACCGCTTCGGCCTCACGAATGATGCGCTTGATGTCTTGAATCTCGGGGATGTCCACTTCGCCCGGGCGCTTTCGGTCGAGCCACGCATGTGCGGTTGCCGCGAGCGGGTCGACGCGTTCGCGATCGATGTGCCCCTCCGAGGCGAGACGTTCGAGAAAATCGACGTAGCGCCGCACATCATGGTCGAACACGGCGATGTTGCCGCTCGTCATGTACGCGACCGTGACCTCGTTGTCGTTCTCGACGAGCTTGCGCAGAATACCGCCCATCGAGATGACGTCGTCGTCGGGGTGCGGCGAAAAGCAGATGATCTTTCGCTCGGTCGGCAATTTGGACTTCCCACGAATTTTCGCGCCGAGCGTATTGAAGACCTTTCCGTTCACTTCACCGGGCGACCCGAATTTCGCGACTAGGGACGACATGTGCGCGTCGGCGTAATCGCGCTGCGTGAGCTTGAGAATGGCCTTGTCCGTCCGCTGCGAGAGCCAGATGACGGCGCGAACGATGAGGTCCTGCGTCCATTGCACTTCATCAATGAGCCACGGCGTCTTGATGCGCGTGAGCTCGGCTCCGGCTGCGCGGTCGACGTAGAACGTCGTGTTCGAATGTCCCTGCAAGAATGTTGCGGCGACTTCAACATCGACGTCGTCCTCCACCGCGCGTCGAACGATGCTCGACTTGTGCTCGCCCGTGGCGATGATGGCGATCATCGTCGCGTCGAGAATCGTCGCCACGCCCATCGTGACCGCTTCGCGCGGCACATATTCTTCGCCAAAGAAGTCAGCGGCGGCGTCGCGGCGGGTGACCGCATCGAGGGTGATCAATCGCGTGCGGCTCTCGGCGCCCGATCCGGGCTCGTTGAATCCGATGTGCCCGGTCTTGCCGATACCAAGAATTTGAAAGTCGATGCCGCCCGCTCGCTCGATCGCGAGCTCGTACCGTTGCGTCGCGTCCGCGATCTCGGTGCGAGAAACCTCGCCGGGCGGGAGGTGCACGTTCCGTGGATCGATGTCGATCTCCGAGAACAGATTCTCCCACATGAAGCGATGATAGGAGTGAATGCTGTCCTTCGGCATCGGATAGTATTCGTCGAGATTGAACGTCACGACGTCGGCGAAGCTGAGGTCGTCTTCGCGATGCATGCGAATGAGCTCGCGATATACGCCGATCGGCGTCGAACCGGTCGCGAGACCAAGCACCGTCTGCTCGCCGGCGGCGTTTCGCTCGCGGATGAGCGTTGCGATCCGATTTGCGACGAGGCGGGCAATATCCTCATGGTCTTCCACGACGACCGTGCGAATATGCTCATGGGCGGTCGATGAGTGCGATACGCGAGAGGGCCCGCGATCCGATATCTCGCGGGCCCCCTGTCGTTCGGTCACGACCGCGTCCCGGCGACTGCCAGCGACCGACCGTTCCATTTTACACCTGACGTGCTCGAGTGACGCGAATGCGACGCGCTCTGCGATTCGCTATGCGATTCGCTATGCGGAGAAGGAACTGCCGCAGCCGCAACCGCCCGTTGAATTCGGGTTCTTGAACGTGAAGCCGGACCCTTGCATGGACGAGACATAGTCGATCGTCACGCCGTTCAGATATTGTGCCGAGAACGGATCGACGAACACGCGCCACTCGCCCTGACCAACCACAAGATCGTCTTCGGCGGCCTCGTCTTCGATCAGCAGGCCGTACTTGAAGCCGCTGCATCCGCCCGGTTGGACGCTGACGCGCAGTCCACCTTTCGCGGGATCAACGCCCTCGACTTCCATGAATTTCTTTACTTCTGCAGAGGCGCCCGGCGTAATGACTACCAGCACCTCGGGTTGATTCATCGTGCTCATTGCCGAGCCTCCCTTTGATACGGCCAAGTCGGTGTCCTGACTACACATAGAAAGTATATCCCCCCGGTCAAGGCGGGGCAACCAGCGGAACTGCTCCAACCGCCCGGTTCCGAGGGCGTTTCCCTCTGCCTAGTCCGCCGCGATCCGCTCGTCGGGGACCATGGCATTCGACGGTGGCGCAGGCTCCGACCTGAATGACCGCGCAATCCAGGCGAACGCAACCACCGCGATC
>Ga0193753_10000200_pt1 | contig 58095 bp, 60 predicted proteins | sample H1c2metaG_FD_144925 | JGI IMG/M metagenome (GOLD analysis project Ga0193753, IMG submission 144925) | Soil microbial communities from a riparian zone of the East river system, Colorado, United States - H1c2 | ecosystem: Environmental > Terrestrial > Soil > Riparian zone | place: USA: East...
CCGACCGGACCTGCGTTGGCCGATCCCGCCGGAGATCTCCGAGCGGCTACCCGGCCAGCGCATCGACGCGGTGCGGCGGCGCGCCAAGTACCTTCTGCTCGACACCGCCGCCGGCAGCGCGCTGCTGCACCTGGGCATGTCCGGCAGCCTGCGCGTGCTGCCGGCCAGGACGGTGCCGGGCGCGCACGATCACGTCGATATCGCGCTGGATTCCGGCCGCGTGCTGCGCTTCAACGATCCGCGCCGCTTCGGATCGCTGCTGTGGCAGCCGGCCGGGGAAACGCACGAGCTGCTGCAGGGGCTGGGGCCGGAGCCGCTGTCGGAAGATTTCGATGGCCACTACCTGTTCGAGCGCAGCCGCGGCCGCAGCGCAGCGGTCAAGACCTTCCTGATGGACCAGCGCATCGTGGTCGGCGTCGGCAATATCTATGCGGCCGAGGCGCTGTTCGCCGCGGGCATCTCGCCGCTGCGCGCGGCCGGGCGTGTATCGCGCGAGCGCTACGGCCTGCTCGCCGATGCGGTGAAGCGGATCCTGGCGCATGCGATCACGCGCGGCGGCACCACGCTGCGCGACTTCCTGAACCCGGACGGCGCACCGGGCTATTTCGAGCAGGAACTGTCGGCCTATGGCCGTGGCGGCGAGCCGTGCCCGCGCTGCGGCAGGCCGCTCAAGCAGGCCTGGCTGGGCCAGCGCGCGACGGTATGGTGCGGCCACTGCCAGCGCTGACAGGGCGCCATCGTCGCTACGCAGTCGTGCCAGCGTGTTCAGGAAAGACTATATTTGGGCCTGGTTGGGGAGATAGAGCCGCGATGGCCAGCAGCACCGAAATCACGCTCCTGCTGGACGCCGCGCGCGATGGCGACCGCGCGGCGCTCGACAACGTGCTGTCGACGCTATACCAGGAGCTGCACGCCATGGCGCGGCGGCAGCTGGCCGGACAGCATGGCCACACCCTGGACGCGACCGCGCTGGTGCACGAGGCCTATCTCAAACTGATCGGCCGCCGCGAGGCGCAGTTCGACGATCGCGCGCATTTCTTCGCCTACGCCGCTTCGGCGATGCGCAGCGTGGTGGTCGACTACGCGCGCCAGCGCATGGCGCAGAAGCGCGGCGGCGACCTGCACCGCGTCACCGACCTGCCCGAGGACGTCGAAGGCGGCCTGCGCCTGGACGAAGAGATGCTGGGCCTGGACACCGCCCTGACGCGGCTGGCCGCGGTCGACGAAAGACTCGCGCAGGTGGTGGAGCTGCGCTATTTCGCCGGCCTGTCGGAACTTGAGATCGCCGCATTGCTGAAGCGTTCCGAACGCAGCATCCGCCGCGACTGGCAGAAAGCGCGGTTGTTCCTGCTCGCCTCGCTGAAAGACGACTGACACGCAGCGTCGTCGACGAGTGCGACCGGCCATGCGCACGCTTTCAAGGACAAAGCCACTGGATCCCCGCCTTCACGGGGATGACGGCTCCGCAGAAGCGGATCTTTCTTGCGCCCCCATTTCGACAGCGAACGGACGAAAAGCGGCCGCTATCGCGTTCTCCATGGGCGGAGACCGATAACGCATGGACCTTGAACGCTGGCAGCGCCTGTCCCCGCTCCTCGACGCGCTGTTCGAGCTCGAGCCGGCTGAGCGCGAACGGCATCTGGCCGAACTGCGCGAAACAGACCCCAAACTCGCCGCCGATCTCGAAGAACTGATCGCGCTCGAACAGGGCAGCGAAGACTTCCTGTCCGAACCGATCGTATCGCTCGCGCCCAGCGCGCGTACCGGCGCGATGGTCGGCCCGTACCGGCTGGAATTGCTGCTCGGCGAAGGCGGCATGGGCCAGGTCTGGCAGGCCGCGCGCGCCGACGGGCTGTACCAGCGTCGCGTGGCGCTGAAACTGCTGCGGCCCGGCCTGGCCGATCCCAACCTGCGCCTGCGCTTCACCCGCGAACGCCAGATCCTGGCGCGCCTGGAGCACCCGCACATCGCCCGCCTGCTCGACGCCGGCATCAGCAACGACAGCCAGCCGTATCTGGCGTTGGAGTACGTCGAAGGCGAACCGATCACCGATTACTGCCGCAACCGCGCCGTACCGATGGAGGCGCGGCTGGCGCTGTTCCAGCAGATCTGCGAGGCGGTCAGCCACGCGCACGCCAACCTGATCGTGCACCGCGACCTGAAGCCTTCCAACATCATGGTGACGCCCGGCGGCGAAGTGCGCCTGCTCGACTTCGGCATCGCCAAGCTGCTCGACACCGAAAACAAGACCATGGACCGCACCCGCACCGGCGTGCGCGCGTTCACCCTGCACTACGCCGCACCGGAACAGGTGCGCGGCGAACCGGTCACCACGATGACCGACGTGTACTCGCTGGGCGTGGTGCTGTACGAACTGCTGGCCGACGCCAAGCCTTATCGGCTGAAACGCCAGACCGACGCCGAGTGGGAAGAAGCGATCCTGGCGCACGACCCGCAACGGCCTTCGCAAGCTGTGCTGCGCACCAACACGGACACCTCGACGGTGCGCGATGCCGCCGGACTGCGCCGGCGCGCGCGCGCCTTGTCCGGCGACCTCGACAACATCACGTTGAAGGCGCTGGCCAAGCGGCCGGAGATGCGCTACCCCTCCGTCGAGGCGCTGTCGCTGGATCTGCAACGCCACCAGGCGGGCCGGCCCGTGCAGGCGCGCGCGCACGGCATGGGCTACCGCATCCGCAAGTACGTGCGCCGCCATCGCTGGGCGCTGGCTACCGCGGTACTGGTGACCGCGGTGCTGATGGGTGCGCTGGGCATCGTCGCCTGGCAGGCCCGCGAGGCGGTACGCGAAGCCGCGCGCGCGCAGGCGATGCAGGATTTCGTGATCGCCCTGCTCGAGAACGCCGGCATCGCCGCCGACGGCAAGCCGCTGAGCGTGCAGGCCCTGCTGAAGGCGGGCGAAGAGGGCGGCGACCGCGGCCTGTCGCGGCAACCCGGCGCGCGCGCCGAAGTGCTGGGCGTGATCGCGCGGATCCATATCAGCCTGGGCGATTACCGTCCCGCGCTGCAGGTGCTGCAGCGACAGGCGGCGATGATCGCCGCGATGCCCGACCCGCCCTCCGGACTGCGCCTGCAGGCGGCCACCCAGACCGGGCGCGCGCTGCGGCTGCTCGGCGAGGCGCGCCGCTGCGTCGACACCATGCAGCCGCTGCTGGACGACGCGCGCCGCGAGCAGGTGCAGCTGGCCTTGCAGGTCGCCGATTTCTATTCGCAACTGGGACGTTGCCGGCGCGCGATCGGCGAATCGCGCACCGCACGCTCCCTGTTCGAGCGTTCGATGGCGTTGCGCCGCGATCCGCTCGGCGACCAGATCGGCGTGGTCGAGAACATGGTCGACCTGGCGGCGCTGCATTCCGATGTCGGCGAAACCGATCAGGCGCTGCAGAGCTTCCGCGAAGCCTTGGCGCAATTGCGCGCCGTCGAAGGCGCGAAGCATCCGCTGGCGGTCGACATCCTGCGCAGCATCGGCGTGGTGCAACGCGAACTCGGCGACAGCGACGCCGCGGAGAAGACATTCGAGCAGGCGATCATGCTGGCCACGCAGCAGCTTGGCGTGCAGCACCCGTCCACGCTTTCGGTACGCAGGCAGCTGGCGGGCGTGTATCTGGACCATGGCCGGCTTGCGGCGGCCGAACACGAATTCCGCGAAATCCAGCGCCTGCTCATCGCCCGCCTGGGCCCCGACCACGCCGATGTCGGCGCTACCTGGAGTTCGCTCGGGGTCGTGCTCTGGGAGCGCGGCGACCTGCCCGCGTCCTTGTCGGCGCTGCAGCAGGCGATCCGCATCTGGCGCCTGCCCGGTGGCAGTGGCCTGCTGCCCGGCGCGCTGTACAACTACGCGATGGTGCTTCACGACGATGGACAGGACAGCGAGGCCTTGCGCGTGCTCGACGAAACGCGGCGCCTGCGCGTGGCGCAGTTCGGTGCGCAGCACACGCTGGTCAGCGACACCGATCGCCTGATCGGGGAATGCCTGGCGACGCTCGGCCGCGATGTCGAAGCGCGCCTGCGCCTGAGCCAGGCCGTCAACCTGCTGCGCAGCGGCGACGGTTCCAACTCGGTGCGCACGCAGCGCGCCGAACTGGCGCTGGCCCGATTGCAGGCGCGCAACGGCGAATTGCCGGCGGCGATGCGGCAGTTCGAACGCATCGCGCTGCACGACGATCCGGGCACCGAATACCGCAAACTGCGCTGGCGGGCCCGCGCCTATGCGGCCGAAGCCCTGTGCCGCAGCGATGAGGTCGCGCTGGGCGGCGGCGAACTCGACGCCTTGATCAAGGAGATGGGCGGCGCCTTGCCCGATGGCGGCGCGCTGCCGCGCGAAGTGGCCAGGATCCGCGGCGCCTGCCGCTGACGCGCTACAACGGCAACGACGGTTGCGACGGTTGCGACGGTTCCAGGCCGCCGTCGATGCTGCTCTCTCCGCGCATCACCTTCTTGAATTCGGCGCGCGACACCGACATGTAGCGTTCGTTGCCGCCGATTTCCACCTGCGGGCCGGCCTGCACCGCACGCCCGCCGTCGTCGACGCGCACCGTCATCGTCGCTTTCCTGCCGCTGTGGCAGATGGTTTTGATCTCGGTCAGTTCGTCGGCCCAGGCCAGCAGGTACTGGCTGCCTTCGAACAGCTCGCCGCGGAAGTCGGTGCGCAGGCCGTAGCACAGCACCGGTATCTTCAGTTCATCGACCACTTCGCTGAGCTGCCAGACTTGCGCCTTGGTCAGGAACTGCGCCTCGTCGACCAGCACGCAATCGAGCCTGCCCTGCGCGGCGAGGTCGTTGCGGATCAACGTCTCCAGGTCTTCCTCGCGTTCGAACGCGACGCCCTGCGCCTGCAGCCCGATCCGCGACGCCACCACACCGCTGCCGGCGCGATGGTCCAGCCGCGGCGTGAGAATGGCCACCCGCATGCCGCGTTCGCGGTAGTTGTGCGCGCTCTGCAGCAACGTGGTGGTCTTGCCGGCGTTCATCGCCGAATAATAGAAATAAAGTTTGGCCATGGCGCATAGGTTGGGCCTGGGCGCGCCGCCATTGCAATAGCGGCTTTTCTTCCCCCTTTGAAAGAGGGGACCGAGGCTGTTCTTCCCCCTTTGAAAAAGGGGGACCGAGGGGGGATTTGCTTTTGATCCTGTTCTTGGAATATCGAGCATAAAGCGCAAATCCCCCGTCGGCCTGCGGCCGATCCGCCCCCTTTTTCAAAGGGGGCAACAGCAGCTGTTCTTCCCCCTTTGAAAAAGGGGGACTGAGGGGGATTTGCTCTTGCCCTTAGTTCTTGGAATATCGAGTATAAAGCGCAAATCCCCCGTCGGCCTGCGGCCGATCCGCCCCCTTTTTCAAAGGGGGCAACAGCGTAGAATGCGCATCCGCTTCGCTGGTTTTCGCATGCACGGTCTCAATCCCCAACAGAACGCCGCGGTCGCCCACTGCGATGGCCCGATGCTGGTGCTGGCCGGCGCCGGCAGCGGCAAGACGCGGGTGATCGTGGAGAAGATCGCGCAGCTGATCTCGTCCGGCCGCTATCCGGCCAAGCGCATCGCCGCGATCACCTTCACCAACAAGGCGGCGCGCGAAATGCGCGAGCGCGTCGGCAAGCGCATCAAGGGCGATGCCGGCGAAGGCCTGACCATCTGCACTTTCCATGCGCTGGGACTGAAGCTGCTGCAGATCGAGCACGCCAAAGCCGGCCTTAAGCGCGGCTTTTCGATCTTCGACGCCGACGACAGCGCCGGACAGCTCAAAGATCTGCTGCCCGGCGCCAAGCCCGACGTCGTGCAGGCCATGCAGCAGCTGATCTCGCGCGCCAAGAACGGCGGCCTGTCGCCGCAGCAGGCGCTGGACGCCGCGCAGTCCACGCGCGAACGCGAAGCGGCGGTGCTGTACGGCAAATACCAGGCGCGCCTGAGCACCTTCAATGCGGTCGATTTCGACGACCTGATCCGCCTGCCGGTGGAACTGCTGGAAAACGACGCCGACATGGCGCAGGCCTGGCGCGAACGCATCGGCTACCTGCTGGTCGACGAATGCCAGGACACCAACGACGCGCAATACCGCCTGCTGAAAGCGTTGGCCGGGCCAAAAGGCAATTTCACCTGCGTCGGCGACGACGACCAGAGCATTTATGCCTGGCGCGGCGCCAATCCGGAGAACCTGTCGCAGCTGGCGCAGGACTATCCGGCGCTGAAAGTGGTCAAGCTGGAACAGAACTATCGCTGCAGCAACCGCGTCTTGCGCGCAGCCAACGCGCTGATCGCCAACAATCCGCACGAGCATCCCAAGAAGCTGTGGAGCGCGCAGGCCGACGGCGACCGCATCCGCGTCTGGGAATGCCGCGACAGCGCGCACGAGGCCGAGCGCGTCGCCGGCGAGATCCATTTCCTGGCCACCGCGCGCAAGGCGGCGTGGAACGAGTTCTGCATCCTGTTCCGCGGCAACCACCAGTCGCGCGCGCTGGAGAAAGCGCTGCAGTTGCTGCGCGTGCCCTATCACCTGAGCGGCGGCACGGCGTTCCTGGATCGCGGCGAAGTGAAGGACGCGCTGTCGTGGCTGCGGCTGATCGCCAACCCCGAAGACGATGCGGCCTTCCTGCGCGCGGTGCAGTCGCCCAAGCGCGAAGTCGGCGCGACCACGCTGGCCAAGCTGGCCGAAATGGCGCAGCACGCGCACCTGCCGCTGTCGCGCGCCGCCGAATCGGTCGGATTGCTCAAACAGCTGCCGGCGCGCTCGGCCAATGCGTTGAGCGGCTTCGTCGATATCCTGCGCGGCCTGCGCGACCAGGCATCGCAGCTGCCGCCCGCCGACCTGGTGCGGCAGCTCAACGAACGCTCGGGCCTGCTCGCCGCGCTGCGCGCGCAATGCAAGAGCGACCAGATGTTCGCGATCCGTCGCGGCAATCTCGACGAGCTCGCCGAATGGTTCGAAGGCCCCTCGCAGGGACGCGGCCGCAGCGCCGGCCCGGGCGAGCTGGCCGCGCAACTGGCGCTGCTGACCCACGCCGACAAGAACGACGCCGGCAATCAGGTGCGGCTGATGAGCATGCACGCGGCCAAAGGCCTGGAGTTCCGCTACGTGTTCATCGTCGGCGTCGACGACGGCACGCTGCCGCATGAGGCCAGCATCGAGGAAGGCCGCCTGGACGAGGAGCGCCGCCTGCTCTACGTCGGCATCACCCGCGCCAAAGAGCAACTGTGGCTGTCGCATTCGCGCGAGGCGCAGAAATGGGGCAACCGCGTGCGCCTGCAGCCGAGCCGTTTCCTCGACGAATTGCCCGCCGAAGAACTGCAGCGCGACGGCGCCGATCCGGTCGCCGATGCCGAGCGCAAGAACGAGCGCGCCACCGCCGGCTTCGCGGCGATCAAGGCATTGCTGGAGGTCTGACGCCATGCCTTTCACGATCCGCGACGCCACCGCGGCCGATCACAAGGCGATCCTCGCCCTCAACCTGGAATCGGAAGACCTGGTGAGCCCGATGGATGCCGCTCGCCTGGCGCAGCTGGATGGGCGGGCCGCCTATCACCGCGTCGTCGACATCGACGGCGAGGTCGCCGCTTTCCTGCTGGCGTTCCGCGAAGGTGCGGACTACGACAGCCCCAACTACCTCTGGTTCGGCGAACGTTACCCGCGGTTCCTGTACATCGATCGCATCGTCGTTTCCGCATCGCGCCAGGGTCAACAGCTTGGGCGTGCGCTTTACGAGGACCTGTTCGCGTTCGCGCGCGCCGACGGTATCGATAACATCACCTGCGAGTTCTATGTGGTGCCGTTCAACGAAGGCTCGAGCCGCTTCCACGCGAAGTTCGGCTTCCGCGAAGTAGGCCAACAATGGGTCGCCATGGGCGGCAAGCAGGTATCGCTGCAGCTGGCTACGCTGCACTTATAAGGGGCAGCGTGAACGGAACGGCCAAAGTCGCCGGTGGCGATTTTAAGCCGCAAACTTTCTTACTGTTGTCATCCCGAGCACAGCGAGGGATCTGTTGTCGGCGCGAGGCTAAGCAGATCCCTCGCTGCGCTCGGGATGACAATGAATGGATCAAGAGCTCGCGGCTGAAGCCGCTCCTACGAAGAGCGACACGACCGCGCCACGTAGCTTCGCTACACTCGCGAACTTCCGACTCACGGAGCGCACGATGCGTCTCACGCTGCTGACCCTGTCCCTGTCGACGCTTGCGCTTGCGGCCTGCAAACCGGCTTCGCTGACCGCGCCCGCCGCAAATGCGACTGCGCCTGCCGCTGACAAGTCTGTCGCGACAGCCATCAAGACGGACGCGATAACCGCCGACGACAACCTCAACGCCGTGCTCTGGGTGCAAACCTCCGCCGAATACCGCGCGGCCTGCGAAACCGTCTACCGCGCCGCCGCCGACAAGCTCGGCATCGCGCTGCAGGAAAAGAACTGGGATGCGCTGGTGCCGGGCGAACGCGACAACGCCGGCAAGACCGCTGCCCTGAAACCCGCCGTGATCATGGACGTCGACGAGACCGTGCTCGACAACTCGCCCTACCAAGCGCGGCTGGTGCGCAACGGCAAGGAATACGACGAAGTGACCTGGGACCAGTGGGTCGCCGAGAAAAAAGCCAAGGCCGTGCCGGGCGTGGTCGATTTCGCCAGGGCCGCCGCGGCCAAGGGCATCACCATCCTTTATCTGTCCAACCGCGCCGTGCACCTGAAGGACGCGACCATCGCCAACCTCAAGGCGGTCGGCATGCCGGTCGCCAACGACGATGTGTTCCTGGGCCTGGGCACCTTCGTCAAGGATTGCGAGCAGAACGGCAGCGAGAAGAACTGCCGGCGCCGGCTGGCCGGCCAGCAGTACCGCGTGCTGATGCAGTTCGGCGACCAACTCGGCGATTTCGTGCAGGTCGTCGCCAACACGCCGGCCGACCGCAGCAAGCTGGTCGACGAATACGGCGACTGGTTCGGCGAACGCTGGTGGATGCTGCCCAATCCGACTTATGGCAGCTGGGAGCCGGCCGTGTTCAACAACGCCTGGGACCAGCCGCGCGAAGCGCGCCGGCAGGCCAAGCAGGCTGCACTGGATGTCGCTAAGTAATAAAATCAATAACTTATATTATTTTATTTAAAGTATTGCATTAACTTTTGCGCTGCGCTAGCCTGCGCGCGCCACAACAAAGTCCTCCGGCTCCGGCCGGATTTGAGGAGACCCCCGGGTCTCCTTTCTTTTGCCCGAAATGAGCACTGCGTCCGGCCTACCTAGGGTCACGACTAGGTATCGCGACATCGCCGAGGGGGTTTAGCCTGCGGCTAGCGTGAGCGGACTGCGCTCGCGCGACAGGGGATGCCTCGCATTCGGAGGAAACCGCGCCATGTCTAACGGTCTAGGAGGACTCCCCAGTCCGCTTCTGCCCCAACTGTTGAATGGCCTGCTCGGCCGCCATTCGCCGGTGGGCGGCAATGGTCCCGGCAATGGCCTGGGCGAAGGCGTCGAGAACGATTCGGATCATGGCTCCCAGCAGGCCCGCCAGGCCGCGCTGGCGCAGGAGCGCGCCGCCGAGGCGGGCAACGAACAGGCGCCATGGCAGTCCAACAGCGCCGGCAGCGCCTCGCAGCTGGGCCACGGGCCGCACGGCGCCGAAAACAGCGGTCCGCTGGGCCATGGCCATTTCCCGAATCCCGGCGAAGTGCTTTCCGACGCGCTGGGCAGGGCCGATGGCGCCGCACGCAACCTGCTGGGCCAGTCCGCGGGGCCCAACGGCTCCGGGCTGCTCGGCAAAGCCGGCGACCTGCCGGCGAACATCCTCAACCAGGCGGCCAACACTGCCGGCGGCCTTGCGGCCCGGACGTTGCAGGCGTTGCCCGCGGCCAATCCCGCGGCCGCGGCAGGTGCGCTGCTGACCCAGGCCGCGCAGATGGCCAGCGCGCAGGGCGCCGAAGCCCTGGCCGCCCGCAGCGCCTTGCATGACGCCGCCGTCGGCACGACGATGCCGTCGCGCGACGTGGCCGCACCCCTGCAGACGGCGCCGTCGAATCCGCTGACCAACATGTCGGTGCCGGGGACATCGCGCGCAGCGGATGCCGCGCTGATCCAGGGACGCCAGGACATGCCGTTGCCGATGCGTGCCGAACAGGCGGCCGTCAACCGTTCGGCGACCGTGTTGCCGGGCAGCAGTCCGCCCCCGGCCGCCGCAGTCACCACCGATGCGGTGCGAAACGTTCCGTTCGCGGCGACACCGGCCTCCGTGCCGCCTTCGCAATCGGTGGCCCTCGTCGAGGGTCGACAGCCGAGCCTGGTCGGCGGCAACGACCGTGTCGGCACCGTGCCCAAGGCCGCGGACATGGCGCAGCAGACGCCTGCCGGCCATACCGGAGCGGCACCGACACGCGTGGGCCGTCACGACGAGGAAGCGGGTGAGAGCCTGGCACGCCGCATGGTGCGGGCGCTGGCGGCATTCCTTGGCATGGGCGCCAGCGAAGCCGCCCTGCGCGAAGAAGAAGACGCGCTCGCGCCGGCCGTGGAAAACCCCTGGGAACGCCTGCAATGGCTGTTCTGGACGCTGGCGGTCGCCGGCTACGCCTGCCTGGTCGTGGCGCTGATCATCTTCATCCCGGGTGGCAGCGGCTTCCTGGACGAATCGCACAATCCGCTCGGCACACCGGCGCTGATCGTGGGCCTGATCTGTTCGCTCGGCGCATGGTGGCTGGCGCGCAAACTCGCTGCGAACATCCTGGTCCCGTCCCAACCGGCCGAGTGATCGGTGCGGTTATCGGCCGCCGTCGCATGACGGCGGTCGGCCATGATCCACGGGATCCCGCAGGCGCGTTTCAGCGTTTGACCAGGCCGCCATCCGTCAATGCCATGCGCTTCAGATCGATGCCCGACGACTTGAGCAGATCGTTGCGCACGCTGCGCTGCAGGTCCTCGAGCCGCGCCGGATCCTGGCCTGTTTTCAGCGCCTGATAGGCCGATCCCGCGATCATCGTCAGATACGCCGTGCGCTCGGCCTGCGCCTGCTTCTGCGCGTCGCTCATCTTCGCGATCGACGGCACCGAAGCCAATGCGCCTGCCAATTGCCGGCGCACTGCGCGCTGGCCAGCCGGTTCGTCGTTGGAATCGGCGGCATTGACGATTTCCCAGCTGATCACCAGATACGCGGCCAGGACATCGCCCAGGTTCTGCGGCGAATAGCCGTAGCGGCGCAGCAGGCCATCGAAGGATTGCATCAGTTTGCCGGAGCGGATCGCCGGTGCCATCTGCGCAGCGCCGGGTTGTTGCGCGAGGTGCGCGATGATCGCCTCGCGTTCGCGCGCCGTAACCGCGGCGTCGCGCGCGAAGGCCAGCGTCCGCACCGCGTCGGCAGGCGCCCGTGCGGGCGCCGGTCGCGACAGGGCCGCGTCCAGCGAGGATTGAAGGCTCTGCGCGAACGCCGGCGCCGCGAGCATCAGCAGCAGGGCGAGCGCGAGCAGCCGCTGCAACGGCGACGCCCGTTTCGCAGCGCGCGCCTGGTTTACCACTCCACGCATTTGGGCACCTGCACCATGATCATCGGCGCGCTGGACAGGCTGGCGACATTGCGCGTCTGCCAGACCGTGCGCTTGCACTTGCGGTTGCTCTCGGCGGCACTGCGCTTGCCCGTCGTGCGCGATGCCGACGGCGCGATGTTCGCGCCGCTGGTGGCGGCTATCCGGCCTTGGCTGCCCGCATTGCGGCTCAGGTCGTAGTGGTAAAGGAGGGTGGTGCCCGGTGCCGGGCCACCGGCGCCGGATTTCAGCACTTCCAGTTCGACATCCAGGCCGATGCGGGTATCGCTCACCGTGCCGCCGAAACGGAAGCGCTGCGCCGAGGCTGTGCCGCTGCCGCGGATGCTGCCGTCCGGCGCGATCGTCAGCACGACGCCTTCGTTGCTGCCGCGCCAGCCGGAACGGCTGTCGGCGCCGTCGAGCACGAAGCTCGCCGCGTCCTTGCGGATCTGGCCATCCACCACCAGCCGCACGCGGCCTCCGCCCAGTTCGGTGAAGTGCGCACTGCCGGTGCCGGTATCGGTTTTTTTCAGCGACCCGTCGGGTGCGCGCACGCGCATCTCGACGTCGCCCATGTAAGGTTGGCCGGCGTATCGCGCTGCCGTGCCGGTATCGCTGCCGCATGCCAGCGCGGGTATTGCCAGGATCAGGATGGCGATCGGCCGCATCATCGGATTCATGCGCGAGTCCTCCAAAAAGGAGCGCCCCCGGAGTGGGGGCGTCCTTCGTTGCTTCGCAAGACCTGTTACTGCTTGCGGGCGATGTCCTTGTTGCCTTCGCCGATGGTCTTCACGATCGTGGCGAGCTGCTGCAGCATCTGGCCGAGCTGCTGTCCGAGCACCTGCAGCTCGGCGTTCAGTTCGGTAAGGCCCTTGCCGTCGATGGTGGCATCGGGATTGTCCTGCTGCTGCTTCTGCAGGGTGTCGATCTGACGCGCCAGTTCGAGCATGCGCTCGCCCATGGCGTCGGCGATCTTGCCCAGTGCCAGCGCGATGGCGCGCAACCAGCCGCCGCCGTTGCCCAGTGCGGACTTGGCTTCGCTGGCGCGATCGTTTTCGGCGGTGCTGACGAAGGAGTAGTTGAAGACTTCGGTTGTCATGGCGGATTCTCCGGAACAGATGGTTGATGGTTTGCTGAGTTTCGAAATGCGCCGCTGTGGCGCGTCAGGCATCGATCAACGTGGGCCAGGAGGGCCGCGCAGGCGCCGGGAGCGCGAATTGACCACTTCGCTGCGCAGCGGGGAGATGTTGTCGGCCGACGGCGACGGCTGCGACATGCGCTGCGCATCGACGGCGTGGGCGGTGCCGGCCGCTTCCTTGCGGAACCAGGCCAGGGCCTTTTCTTCGCCTTCGGTCTGCAGGCGACGGCTGAACTCGATCGCAAGTTGCGATTCGCGGCGCTGCAGCGGCTGCAACGCCTGGTTGATCTGGCGGATCAGTTCGTTGGCTTCGTTCTCGCCCATCGCGCCGCTGGACTGCAGCGATTGCACCGCATCCATCCAGACAGAGCGGTCGAACGGAGCCGCGTTGGCGCCGACGGCTGCGGTAGCGGACATCGCATCCTGCACCTGCTGCATCAGATCGTCGCGCGCGTCCCGGTCCAGGCTCGGATCTTCCTGCAGGGCTGCGTCGAGCTGCTTGAGGAAATCCTTCATGCCGGATGCGGCTTCCGCGCCGTTCGCCTGGACCGTGGCCGTGCCGCCGTCGAGCATGATCGGCTGCTGCAGCGCGGGCTGCTTGGCGTTGGGGCGATTTGGGCGGCGCAAGGTCATTCGCTGTTCTCGCGTGGTGTCCCGTACAACGTAGCCGACGGGCGATGAATTCAGTGTAGAGATCGCGTAAAAGGCAACAAGCTGGGGGCAACCCTAGTCCCGGGCGCGTCCGCTACGGCCCCTTGCAAACCTGAGTGTTAATTCCTCGTTAGCGGTGCGTTCGCAAGGCTCCGGACGCGGTCGCGCACTGCCCATGACAGGAATGACGAGGCCGAATCCGATTGCGCGGATCCGGCCCTGTTCTCACCACGCGTCGTCGCGGGTGACTGATGCTAGCCGGTCACTACCCGCAGCTGTTCGGTGATCCTGCGGGTGGCCTCGCCATGGCGGCGTCCGAGATCGTGAGCGGCATTCGCCAGCCAGGCGTCCGCCGCATCACTGCCGTCCTCGTCGCGACGGCGCACGTATTCCGGTTCCAGACGCGCCTTCTCTTCCTCCACATCGCGCTGCATGTCGTCGTATTGCTGCAGCAGTAGCGATTCTTCGGCGAAGTCCAGAATGCCCTGCTCGCGCAGATCGGCAAGCCGGTCGACGAGCTCTTCGCGGGTCTTCGGAGCGGACGGGTCCAGCATGGGTCAACTCGCGCCGTTGAGGCCGAAGTTGAAACCGCCGGAGTAGCTCTGGTTGAACAGCGAGCCGAAATTGAAACCGCCGCTGCTGCCGCCACCGCCGCTGGAATCGCCGCCGATCATGCCGCCGAGCCAGGAGCCGAGCTGCTGTCCGATCGCCGCGCCTGCGGGACCGCCGAAGAATGAGCCGACGACTTGGCCGACCAATGATCCGATTTGACTGCCCATGTGGATGTCCTCATGTTTGAAGTGGACGGCCCGAGCAAGAATCCTTTCGAGCGCATCGCCTAGTTTCCGCATCTCCATGCCCGCGCCAAGCTAGGTCGTACCCCACCTAGGGCTAGCCCTAAGGGCCAGGCCGGTGCCGGGCGCGACCGGGTGCGGGATACTGCCCGACATGACCTCGGGCCCGCTCCCGCCTCCGTCCGCCGCCGCCCCCCGGGACTATCCGGGCGCCGATCTGCTGCGCACCCGCCGCATGCGCCTGCGTGGTCTCCGTTACGCCGACATTTTCGACCTGCAACGGCTCGGCCGCGATCCGCGCACCGCGCAGGCCTTGCTGGACGCGCCCGTGGACAACGTTGCCGGCGCTTGTGCGCTGATCGATACCGCCAACCGCGTGTATCGCGAGCGTCCTGGCCTGGGCGTGTGGCGCGCCGACAACGAACGCGGCGCGTTCATCGGTTTCTTCTCGCTGATGGCCGAACTGGATCCGGACGAAGTCGAGATCGGCACACGGTTGCTGCCCCATGCCTGGGGACGCGGTTATGCGCTCGAAGGCGGCGCGGCGTTGTGCGAGCACGCGTTCGGCGATTTGCGGCTGCCTGCGCTGGTCGGCTTGTGCGATGTCCGCAATCGTTCGGTGCCGCCGCTGCTGGCGCGGCTGGGCTTCATCGCCGATGGCGAGACCGTGCAATTCGGCAACCGGGCGTTGCGCATGGTGCTGCGGCGCGAGGATTGGCGCGGCATCTTGCGCCGCGAGCGCGCCTGTTAGGGCGCGGCGACGCGGCTCACTTCGCCATTGCGATAACGCCAGGTTTCCGTCGGAATCGTGCCTTCGCCGCGGTTCGGCGGCCCGCCGGGCAGGACGATCGTCAGCTGGTCGCGAGTGGCCGACAGCTGCGGCGCCTTTCCGCCGCAGAAGTCGATCGGTTTGGATATCGCATGGCTGCCGTCGCGGCGCAGGCCCAGTATCCACAGCGGCCCGCCGTTGCAGGCGTTGCCGCGCATCTGCTGCTGGAATACGAGTACTTCGTCGAACGGCACGATGCCTTGCTCGTAACGCTGCAGGATTTGCGGGGCCGGATAGTCGGGGAAATCGCCGCCAGCGCCCGTGCGCCGCAATTCGCGTCCGGCGAGCGTGATCGCGAAAACCTCGCGGCCATCGTCCCTGGGCAGCGCTGCGATTTGCAGGCGTCCGGCCACGGTATCGGCCGAATCTGCGTCCGACGGCGACGGGGTTGGAGCAGCCTGCGTCGCCGTTTGCGGCAACGCATACATCGCACCGTCGTAACGCGCCACGGCGACTTCGCTGTCGGCGCGTTGCAGGCGCAGATCGCGGAAGCCTTGCGTGCGCGCGCCGGTGACTTCCAGCGACCGGGCCATCGCCGAAGCCAGCACCACGCGCTGGCCCTGCGCGCCATCGGCGTAGGCCCACCATGCTGCGGCATTGCCATCGCGCAGACAGGCGTGGCGGCCGTTGACGATCCAGTCGGCGCGGCCGTCGTCGTCGAGATCGAAGCGGCGTACCGCGACCCAATCGGGCTGGAAGAGGCTGCTGCCGTCGCGCGTGCCTTCAGCGCACGAGAGCACGCGCTCGTCGGTGCCGAGGGCGCGCGCGATCGCTTCCGGCAATGCCAGTCCGGGCTGGCCGGCATCGTCGTGGGCGAAGCGCTTGGACGTGTCGGCGACAGCGGCCGGTGGCGTTTCGCCGCTCTGCGTAGCAGCCGCAGCAGTACCGGGCGACGGCGCGGACTGCGTGCAGGCCGCCGACAGCAGCACCGGCAACAAGCCGACACACAATTTCGACGCTGCGCGCGGGTCCGACATCATGCGCGCAGTCTACTGCGGGTCAGGTGCGCCGTCCGTCGAAGCGCCCGTCCAGCAGGTCGTTGACCCAGCGATCGATCACCGCCGAGGAGGCCTCGATATGGACGTGCGGTCCCGTGGAATTGCCGGTCGAGCCCTGGTTGCCCAGGTCCTGCCCGTAACCGACCCGCTGGCCGGCGCGCACGTCGATGCTCGACATGTGGAAGATGTAGACCAATTGGCCTTGTTCGCCGCGCAGGACCACTGCGTTGCCGGCATTGCCCAGCGGACCGGCGCTGACCACCGTGCCTGCGATCGGCGCCGGGATCGCCTGCTGCGTCTGCGACTGCCCATTGCGGTGCAGGACGATATCGCGCACCTCCAGCGTCTGGCCATCGCGCACCTGGCTCTGGTAGTCGTGGTGCGCCTGCAGCTGGTCGGGATTGCTGACCGCGAAAGCGGCGCGATCGCCGGTGCTGTAAACCGTGTAGGGCGCATGGGTCACGCCGTCGCCGCTGGGCGGTTGCGGTGCGGGCGTATCGGTACCGGTCGTGGCCGGCGGTTGCGGGGACGACGAGCCGCCGCCCGGAATGCGTACCGTCTGCCCGGGGTAGATCAGATTCGGGTTGCTGCGGTACTGCGGATTGGCATCGAGCAGCGCGCCCAGCGAAACGTTGTTCTGCTGCGCAATGCCCGAAAGCGTATCGCCGCGCTGGACCGGAACGCTGCCGCCCTGCCCGCCGGGCAGATGGATGGTCTGGCCAGGATAGATCAGGTTGGGGTTGCGGATCTGCGGATTCGCTGCGATCAGTTCGGACAGCGGTACCCGGTTGTCGCGTGCGATCGCCGAAAGCGTATCGCCCCGGTGCACCGTAACGCCGCCCCCGCCGGGTTGCGGCGTTGGCTGAGTCGGCGGCGTATCCGGTTGCGGCACGGTGTCGGTCGGCGGCGGCGCTTCGCCGTCGATGCGTTGGCGCACGAACGACGTCGCTTCGCCGGCGGTGATGCGGCCATCGCGATTGGTGTCCAGCGGCGCATTGGCACGATACGCGGCGCTGCCCTGGCTGAACAGCGTCGAATTCGCATCCGGACGGGGACTGCCGTAGAGCACGGTGGTGTAAACGCCTTCCAGCGTGTTGAGTTCGCCGGCATCGGAGCGGTTGTTGAAGTAGCGCTCGACGTAACCCAGCTGCTCGACCGAACTCATGCGCGACAGCGCATCGGTGCTGGTGCCCAATTCGCTTGCGGTGTTGGGCATGAACTGGATCAGGCCGGTGGCGCCGCTGCCGGCGTTGTTGCGCTGGCCCGGACTGAAGCTGCCGCCGGTTTCGAAACTCATCACCGCCAAGATGTATTCCGGACGCGTACCCAGGCGTCCGGCCATCGCTTCGACTTCGGTAATGAATTCAGGCGTGACGTGCCGGTTGCCCTGCACGCCCTCGATGCGGTTGTAGTCGAAGCCGCCGGGGCTGAGGTGATCGCCGGGACGGTTGTCGGATCCACTGACAGGCTGGACCATGGCTTCTCTCCATGTGGCCGAAACGCGCGATACGGCGCGTACCCGTCGATTAAATGCCCGATTGCGCGGCAATAACAGCTAGGAATGACCCTAGATGCGGCGCTTCAGCTCAGCTTTGTAGAGCGGAGCTTGCTCCGCTGCTCTACTGACGAGCAGCGGAGCAAGCTCCGCTCTACAAAAAACGGGGTCAGCTGTGCAGATGCGGATCGATGCTCAGCGTGCCCAGGTTGCGTTCTGCGAACCGCTTGGTCAGTTCGGGCGCGGCTTCGCGGATCGCATCGAAGCTGCTGCGCGAACGCACGTCCGCGCGCAGGCTCCAGCCGTCGGCAGTGCGGGTAAGCAGCAGATCGGTGCCCGGCAGCGTGGCATCGGACATGCGCAGCAGCACGGCGCCATCGCTGCTGCGCGCGGCGGCATCGCCGACCGCGAGCTGGCGGACATGACGTTCGATGAGATCGGCCAGCGCCTGCGGGTTGGTCGCCGGTGGCGGCGTCTGCGCGGGCGCCGCACCTTCGCGCAGCGCCATCTGCGCGTGGAACAGCGCCGAGGCATCGGCCGACTGCAGCGATGAGGCCGACAGGCCCAGATCGTCGGCGCGCTTCCTGGCAGTGTCGCCGGCGCGTTCGGACAACGCATTCGCGCGCGCGATGTCGTCGCCGGCGGCCTGGTCGGAGAGTTGGGCTTGCGCCGCGCGCGCCTGCGCGCGCGCCTGCATCTGCAGGTCCTGTTCGCCGGTTTCGCCTTCGCGCGCCTGGTCCAGCACTGCGCGGAAACGGTCGATGCGCTCCGGCGCCGGCGGCTGACGTTGGTCGCCGGTCGGACGTTCGGCCTGTTCGCGGCGGCGTGCCGCGTCGATGGATTCTGAAGACCGGTTGCGTTCGATGCTCATCGGAATCTCCTTGGATGGCTCAGGTCGTTGCCTGGTGCCGTGCTTGCAGCAGATCGTCGGTAGCGCGTTCTTCGTGCCTTGCCGCCGTGGCGAATTGTTCGTTGCGCCAGAGATCGCGCCGCTTCTCCAGCGCATCCTGGCGCGCCTTGGCGCGGAAGAAGGCGGCGCGCGCCTGGATCAGGGCCAGTTCCGCTTCGCGCAACTTCTCCTGCGCCGCGAACAGCCGCTGGCGCGCGGCTTCGGCCTGTTCGCCGAGCAGGTCGATGTGCGCTTCGCGCTGCGCCAACGCGCTCGGCCATGGCACGCCGGCTTGCGGCGGATCCAGCAGGCGCCGCCGCTGCTCGCCGCGCTCGAATTCCAGCGCGATGATCTCGCCTTCGATCGCCAGGCAGGCATCGCGGCGTTCCTGCACCGTGCGCTGGCGCTCGAGCACCAGCAGGCGCGCGGTTTCGGCGCGGTGTTCGCGCAACTTGATCAGCGTATGCAGCGGATAGCGCTTCATGGGAACAGCTTCCGCAACGCGTCGGAGGATTGCGCGAAGGGCACCAGCTCGTTCGCCGGCTGCTGCAACAGCTTGCGGACCGGGCCGATCTTCTCGATTGCCACGTCGGCTTCGGGGTCGGTGCCGCGCTTGTACTCGCCCAGCTGCAGCAGCAATTCGATGTCCTGGTACTTGGCCAGCACCTTGCGCACCTGGCCGGCGGCGCGCTGATGAGCGGGGTCCACCACGCGCGGCATGGTGCGGCTCAGGCTGGTCAGCACGTCGATCGCCGGATAGTGGTAAGCCGCGGCGAGTTTGCGCGACAGCACGATGTGGCCGTCCAGGATCGAGCGCACTTCCTCGACGATCGGATCGCCGCCATCCTCGTCTTCGGCCAATATCGTGTAGAAGGCGGTGATCGAACCGCGGTCGTTGTTGCCGGCGCGTTCGAACAGCCGCGGCAGCGCGCTGAACACCGACGGCGGATAGCCGCGCCGTGCCGGCGGCTCGCCGACCGCGAGCCCGACATCGCGCAGCGCGCGCGCGAAACGCGTCACCGAATCCAGCAGCAGCAGCACGCGCTTGCCGCGGTCGCGGAAATGTTCGGCGATCGCGGTCGCCACGTAGGCGGCGCGGCTGCGTTCCAGTGCGGGGCGGTCGGACGTGGCGACGACGATCACCGACTTGGCCAGGCCTTTCGGGCCGAGATTGTCGTGGATGAACTCGTTGACCTCGCGGCCGCGCTCGCCGACCAGGGCGATCACGTTGACGTCGGACTCGCCGCCGCGCGCCAGCATGCCCAGCAGCGTGCTCTTGCCGCCGCCGGCGACCGCGAAAATACCGAGGCGCTGGCCGACGCCTGCGGTCATCGTCGTGTCGATGGCGCGCACGCCGGTGGAGAACGGGCGGTCGATCAGCTTGCGCGTCAGCGGATTGGGCGACGCGGCATAGATCGGCGCGTCGACCGTCGCGCCCAGCGGACCTTTGCCGTCGATCGGCTCGCCGTGCGCGTCGAGGATGCGGCCGAGCAGCCCGTCGCCGGCGCGGACCACGGCCTGGCGGCCGGTTCCGATCACTTCGGTGGTGTGCGAGATGCCGTCCAGGGCGCCGAGCGGCGTCAGCAGCGTGTGCTGGCGCGACACGCCGACCACTTCTGCGGCCAGGTGGAAATCCGGATCGCCGACGCCGCGCGGATTGCGCAGTTCGCACAGCTCGCCGATGGTGGCCTTGAGTCCGGTGGCGCGGATCAACGTGCCGTAGGCTTCGGCGACGCGGCCGACGCGCTCGATGCCGTGGATCGCGCCGAGCGCGTTCAGCAGCGGATCGTCCGACGCGGCTTTGGCTGCGTCGATATCGATACCGCCCAGCGTCTGCGACGTGGTCATGAGGTTTCCGGCACCTTGAGATTGACGCCGGCCAGCGCCGCGCGGATCGCCTCGATCTGCTGCGCGATGCCGGCACGCACTTCGCCCGCTTCGGACACCACCACGCAGCTCAGAACGTCCAGGCTTTCGTCGTCGACCAGTTCGATCACGCCGACCGCCGGATGCGCCTGGCGTACCGCGCCCAGGCCGGCCTTCACCTTGTCGCGTACCGACGGATGCACGCGGATCAGCAGGAACTGTTCGGCCTGCGCGGCTTCAACCGCGCGCATCACCAGCGGCGGCATCACCTCGCCCGGATCGAAACTCGGCGCGATGCGCGCGACGATCGCGCAGGCCAGTTCGGCGACGCGGCTGCCGGCCTCGCCGAGCACGCGCGCGCGGCGTTCGTTGAGCGAGGCCAGCTGTACCGCCATCTGCTGTTGCGCCTTGGCGAAACCTTCGGCGAACCCGGCCTGGTGGCCCTGCTCGCGCGCCTGCGCGATCTCCGCACCAGCCTGTTCGTACAGCGCATTGACGCGGGCCAGCAACTGGTCGAGTTCTTCGAGCCGCCGCCAATCCTGCGCCGGCACCACCGACGCGGCCAGGGCGCGCTCGAACTGCTTGCGCTCGAACACCGCCACGGCACCTTTGCCGGCGGGAATGGATGCGGATCGGGTGGCGGCGGATTCGGCGGGCATGGGGGCTCTGTTGGGGTCGTCCGATGGCGTGGCGCGCTTCACTGCGGCGCGGCCTGGCGCGATTGGTGATGCGAGTAGACGCGCAGCAAAGGTTTTTCGGGAAGATGGGCCGTTTCGAAGACGGCATCGCTGGGTTGCTGCAGGCGCGCCCACTCGGCCAGCGCGCGTTCGTTGTTGCTGGCCCATTCGTTCAGTTCGGCTCGACCCTGGCGATCGAGCAATGCATGCAGCGATGTGTCGTCCTCGCCCGCAGCGTCGTCGGCAAGCGCCTGATGCAGTGCGCCCGCCAGGCGTTTGCCGACGGCAGGATCGACGCGGCCGTTCCACACCGTATTATCGAGCGCCAGCAGGTAACCGTTGCCGAGCGCCTGCTTGAGCCTGCGCACCGGTTCGCGCCGTACTTCGGCACGGATCGCCGGCGCGAACGCGAGCGCACCCAGGTCGCGGGTCAGCGCCTCCACGCTCGCGCGCGGCCAGCGTGCGACGACATCGTTGGCGCCGCCGCCCGGCGCGGGCGCCAGCAGTTGACTGGCGGCGCCGGCAGCGAGCCAGCGCGCCAGCAAGCGGCGTCCCAGGCGGCTGTCCTGCGCGCGCGACAGCAGCTCGGGTTCGAGCGTGTCGTACCAGCTCGGATCGACTTCGGCCAGCAGCGCCTGCAAGGCCATGCCTGCTTCAACCGTTCCAGACGCCGCGTGGCTGCGGCGCGGCCTGCGCGGCGGCGCGACTGCGCACGCGGCCCAGCAAAGCCACCAGCAACGCGATCAGGATCACCACGCCGACCGCGATACCGATCGCCAGCGGACTGATCGAAGACAGCGCCGGGGTGATGCCCGTGGCGCGCGGCTTGATATCGACGGCGACCGGTGCGGTCATCGAGATGAACTTGACCGTCACCTTGTTGACGTCGTCCAGGCCCTGCACGCCGTCCTTCACCGTGACCTTGATAGCGGTCTCGGTGTTGCTCAGGTCGGAACCGGGACGCTCGAAGATCATCACCGAGGCCGAGGACACCTTGCTGTCGCCGCCGAGCGGGTCGCGCTCGGGCATGGCGATGTGCACGCGCGCATCGACCACGCCGGGTATCTGCGACAGCGTATGGGCGATTTCCTGCTCCAGGCTACACTGGTAACGCGCGCGTTCCTCGATCGCCGACGAGGCGAAACCTTCCTTCTTGAAGATTTCGCACATCGAGGCATAACGCGCGCGCGGCAGGCCGCGGTCGTGCAGCACCTGCATCGCGTGCGGGAAGTCGTTGCTGCCGACCCGCACCTCCCAGCCTTTCTTGTTGGCGGCCGGCGCCTTTTCGGCGCCGATCCCGGCGCCTTGCAGCGCCGCCGTCACCTCGTTGGCCTGCTGCTCGTCCAGATCGCTGTACAACGCAGCGCCATTGCAACCTGCCAGCAACAGGCCGGCCAGCGCCGCCAATGCGGCCAGGCGCAGCGATTTGAAGCCTATCGGCCTGTTCATTACTGCCTCCCTCTTACGACTGCTGACGGAACAGTTGCTGGATGCCGTCGGAGGTGCGGTTGGCCACGTTCGAGGTCAGTTCGGCCTGGAACAGGAACTGGTGGCAGCGCATCGTCATCTGCATCATTTCGCCGGGCGTCAGGTCGGCGCTATTGGCGGTCATCACCTGCGACATCGCATTGATGTTGTCGGCGCCGCCGTTGAGGTGCTCCAGCGCCGCGAGCACGGCGCGGGTGCCTTCGGACGGCTGCGACGCCACATTGGCGAGCACCTCCGCCGGACCCATCGTCTGCGAGGCGCCACCGCTGCGTTCGAGTGCGGCGGCGAACTCGCGGATGTCGTAGGACGAGGCCTGCGGCGATTGCGCGGGGCCGGCGGCCGACGAACCCTGTGCGGCGTCCATGGCTGCGACTTGTATGGCTTCGATCATGTCGATCTCCTATAGATCCGATAACCCGTTTCGTTTCTGCGTTCGCGGCCGGACCCGCAGGCCCGCCACCGCGAACATCAGGCGGCGAAAAGCGTTACTGGCGCTTGCCGAGCGTTTCCAGGGCCTGGCCGACGGCGTTCTGCGACGTCGCTGCATTGTTGGACATGAAGCCCATGCGCAGGCTTTCCGAGGTCAGCTGGATCATCACCGAGGGCTGGTCCTGGCCGCCGCTGACCGCGTCGGACAGTTGCGTGATGCGCGCAGCCTGCGAGTCCAGGGTCTGGCCCCATGCGCGCGACATCGCTTCGTACCAGCTGTTGGCGCTGCCGCTGGATACGCTGCCGCGGCCCGAGCTGTTGCTCATGCCGATCGCGTTGGCGCCGGTGACGAAAGTGTTCAGCAGATTACCGTTGACGTTGGTGTTGCTCATGGTGGTTCTCCTTTGATGTGAGCGCGGCGGCTGCCGCCGAATTGCCTTGAACGCTTGAAATCTTCGGATCTCTCGAACTGCTTGCTACAACGAACTGAAACCAACTCGTGAAATAGGAAACCTACATCCGCTGCGCCGGCTGCGGTTTCGCCTTGGCGACCGTCTGCGGCTGCGGATTGGCGGGAGGGCTGACCGGTTTGGCGGCGGGCGCGCTGCTGCCTGCCGCCACCGGTTTGGCGGCGGATGGCGCGGTTTGCGGCTGCGCCGGCGTCGCTGATGCGGTCTTCGCGTCGACGCCGACCGCGACCACGGTCGCCTCGACGCCCGCCGGTGCCGGTGCCGGTGGCGGCGCAAGTTGCACGCGTTGCAACTGGCCTGCGCCATCCAGCGCCGTGGCGTATTCGGTGCCGATGCCGATCAGGGTCGAACCATCGGGCAGTTTTGCGCCGATGCCGAACTTGGTGCCGTCCGAACCCAGCACGTGCGGTTCCTTGCCGCGCACCACCGATACCAGGCTCACCGTCGCCATCTGCGCGGCCAGTTTCTGCTCGGCCGTGGGCTGGGCGACGACCTGGAACGGATCGATCGGCTCGTAGTTGCGCGGGATCACGCGCCTGACGCCGGCCACCTCGACCATCGCGCGCGACTTGACCGCTTTCTCCAATGCGCCGCCATCTTCGAAGTTGCCGCTGACTTCCACGTCGCCCCTGCCCAGATAACGGGTGCGCGTGGCGAAGCCTTGCGCGCGCAGGATGTCGCGCACGTCGTTGGCGATGTCCTCGCCGGTGCGAAGGTCCAGGCTGGCGCTGATGTCGGCGTCGCGCAATCGCTGCTGGATACGCTCGCGCGTGGCGGCATCCTTCACCGTGCCCGACAGCACGGCGATGCCGTTGGCGTCGACCGAGGCGCGGCCATCGACGATGCCGAACTCGGGGATCAGCTGCGCCAGCGAATCGGTCGGCTGCGGCGCTTTCTCATCGCGCGGCATTACGGCCGCCAGGATCGCCACCGACATCAGCGACAGCACCGCGAACGCGGCCACCGCCGGCAGGCGCCGCATGTACGGCGCGGGCGCGGGCGCCGGGCGCGTGCCGTCGAATGCGGGCAGCAACGACGACCAGCCGGGATCGTCGGCCGCACCGACCGCCAGCGCGGCCTGGCCCAGTTCGATGCGTTGCAGCGTGGTCATCTCGACCGGATCGCCCGGATGCAACGGTTGCCCGCCGATGCGCAGCGGCGCATCCAGCGCGCGCACCGAGAACGTGCCGCCGAGCAGGCCGATCAACGCGTGGTGCGGCGCTACGCCGGGGTCGGACAGCACGATATCGCAATCCTCGCCGCTGCCGACCAGGATCATCTCTTTTTCGGCCAGCGCACGGTTCGCGCCGATGTGCAGCCCGGACAGGATGCGCAGCACGTGGCCCGCATCGGTACTTTCCGAACTCGGCGCAGCCTGGGTTTGGGCTTCGGCTTCGGCGCCGTCTGCTTTCGCGCGGCCGCGCTGCAGCATCGACTTCAGCGAAGGCTTTTGCGGCTTGGGGGATTTGCTCTGGGTCATAGCGATTTACCTCAGGCGTTGATCTGGCCGGCTTGCATGATTCGCAAATCGGGCGCCAGCTCCTGGTAGGACAGGACCGGCAGATCGAAGAAATCGATTTCCATCAGCTTGCGCAGATGCCTGCGCACATCGAGTGAACACAGCAAGACAGGGCGCACGGCATCGGGCTGGCGGGCCAGCTGCGAACGCACCTCGCCGCCCAGCCGCGCGGCCAGTTCCGGCGAGATCGCCAGCTGGCTGGCGCCGCCGGCCACGCGCACCGACTGGCGCAGGCGGTCTTCCAGTTCGGGGTGGATCATCAGCACATGCAGGGTGCGCTCGCCATCGGCGTAGCGATCGGCGATTTCGCGTTTCAGCGCCACCCGCACGTATTCGGTCAGCAATACCACGTCTTTCTCGCGGCCACCGACATCGGTGATGGCCTCGAACGCATCGCGCAGGTTGCGCACCGGCACGCCTTCCTCGGCGAGCCGGCGCAGCACGTCGGCCACGCGCTGCGGCGCGACCACGCGCAGCATTTCCTTGACCAGATCCGGATAGTCGCGCTGCATGCGCGTGAACAGATGCGAAGTCTCCTGGATGCCGATGAAGCTGCCCAGGCGCCGTTGCAACGCGCTGCGGCAATGCTCGGACAGCGTGTCGAGCGCGTCGCGCGTGTCGGCGCCGGGCTCCTTGGCCCACTCGCCGGCCAGCGGCGGGAAGAATCCGGCCGCCTTGGGCGCGTTGCCGTCGCCGATCCTGGCCGGACGGAAATAGTCGCTGCGCAGGCGGCCGAAGGCAATCCGCGCGCCGAACGCGCTCAGGCGGTATTCGCCGTGCTCGCGCAGCCCGGGATCGATCCGCAGCGTCGGCGGCGGCACCGGCACGCCGTATTCCTCGCGCAGCCGCTGCACGATCAGGGCGATGCGCTCGCGCACCGGCTGGTCGCCGACCATCGCGGCCAGCGACGGCGAAATATCGAGCTGCAACGGCGCCGGCGGCGCCAGATCGTCGATCTCCACCGTTTTTTCGCCGGTAGGCCGTTCGCTGGCCGGCACCCGGAATGCGCGGCGCAGCATCACCGAACCATGCCGGTAACGCCACGCCGCCAGCAGCAGCAGCGCGCTGCCCAGCAGCGCGAACACCACTTTGGGGAAGCCAGGCACGAATACCATCGCCAGGGCCAGGCCGCCGGTGATCAGCATCACGCGGGGCTCGCCGGAAATCTGCCGCGAGATCGACTCGCCCAGATGGCGATCGTCTTCCTCGCCGGCGGTGCGCGTCACCACCAGGCCCGCGGAAATCGCGGCCAGGATCGCCGGGATCTGCGAGACCAGGCCGTCGCCGATGGTCAGGATGCTGTAGGTGTGGGTCGCGTCGGACAGCGACATGTCGTGCTGCAGCACGCCGATCGCCAGGCCGCCGAGCAGGTTGATGATGATGATGACGATGCCGGCGATGGCGTCGCCCTTGACGAATTTCATGGCGCCGTCGAGGCTGCCGTGCAGCTGGCTTTCCACTTCCAGCAGGCGGCGCTTGCGGCGCGCCTCGTCCTTGTCGATCAGGCCCGAGCGCAGGTCCGAATCGATCGACAGCTGCTTGCCGGGCATCGCGTCCAGGGTGAAGCGCGCCGCGACCTCGGCCACGCGCTCGGCGCCCTTGGCGACCACGATGAACTGCACCACGGTGATGATCAGGAATACCACCAGGCCGACGACCAGGTTGCCGCCCGCCACCAGGTTGCCGAAGGTATCGATGATATGGCCGGCTTCGGCCTCGAGCAGGATCGAGCGCGTGATCGCGATCGACAGCGACAGCCGGAACAGCGTGGTCAGCAGCAGCACGCTGGGGAAGCTGGAAAACGCCACCGGCGTCGGGATGTAGATCGCCAGCAGCAGCAGGCCGAAGCCGATCGCGATGTTGAAGGCCACCAGCGTGTCGATGACCGCCATCGGCAACGGCAGGATCATCAGCGTGATGATCGTGACGGCCGCGAACGCCAGCACGATGTCGCTGTAGCCGCCGCGCCGCGGCTTGGCGCCGGCCGGCGCAGCGGTGATCGCTCCGAAGAGGTCGCGGAAAGGCTTGAGTCTTACTTCCATGTCTGACTATCCGTCGGGGGACGGGCGACGCAGTATGCCTTGCGTACGACAGAACGCAACTTGGGTTGCCGCGGCGCTACCGAGCGCACGACGCTGTTGGTCCTGCTGGCGATCCCCCCGGATGCGCTGATGCGCACCGATTCGGAGAACTGTCGCATGGCGCTGACCTCATCCGTTTCGAAGGTCACCTTAGCATGCGTATCACGACGGTTTGATGTGAATTGCGTAAAGGCCGCAATCAACGGGACGCCCGGCGTTCATGTTTGTATTTGTTTCAGATGAAAGCATCGCGCCGCGTTAGCGCCAGGGCGGCTCGATGTAAAGGTTCCGTCATGTAACGCAACGCAGCGGAGCCAATTTCACGCGCGCGTTACCGACGCCACTGAAATAAACGTTCGCTTGAAACGGATTTGGCGTCGGACGGACTCTTCACATCTTCCGCCGCCGGTGCGATATCGTCGGGCTCGAGTTGTGTGATCAGGTTCAAGGATTGGGCGCTGACGCCGACCGCGAACACGCGGCCGGCGCGGGTACGCACCAGCACGATGCGTTCACGCGGACCCACCGGCAGCACCTGCACGATCGACAGTGATGCATCGCGGCCGGTGATCCCGTAACGTTTCCGGGCAAGATGCAGCACCACGAACAGGGCTGCGACCACCGCCGCCAGCGGCAGCACGATGGCCAGCAGTTCGCCGATGAAGGAAGGCTTTGGCTGCGTTGCGGCAGGCACCGCCGCCCAGGCGAAGCCCGACCAGACCAGGCCGGCGATGCTCGGGAACACTTTGCGCAATACGAAGGAAGAGGTCATGGCAGACGGATGCGGCAGGAAGGGAAACGAGAAACGTCACAGCGCCGACACGGCGCCCCGCTACCGTAACAGGGTGCCGACAAAGGGCAACCTCCCGAACCCATGCATGCCGGCAGGCCATGCCGGCGGCGCGCGTCATGCGTGAATCGCGGCCACCCGCCGGTATTGCCGTCGCCGACAAGCCTGCGACTGCGCGGACGCGCAGCCGCAAGCCCATGCAAGCCGACGGCGACGTCGCCCTGGCGCCGCTGGCCGCCGTGCTGGACGCCGTACCCTTCGCCTGCGCCGCGTACGCGCGCAGCGATGGCGCACTGGCTGTCGCCAACCGCCGTTTCATCGAGGAATTCGGTGCGCTGCCCGAACACGCGCAGCGCGAACGCCTGCTGCGCGGCCTGCATGGCGGCGAAAGCGCGGCCTCGCAGCCGGTCGAGGTCCATGCCCCGCACAGCGGCCGCTGGTACGCGCTGCATTGGGGAGATACGGCTTATGCGGGCCGCGAATTCGCCGTGCTGACCGCGGTCGACATCAGCGAACGCATCGAAACCCTGGACTCGCACAAGACGCAGCAGGAAAAACTGCTGTTCACCTCGCGCCTGATGTCGGTCGGCGAAATGGCGGCGACGCTGGCGCACGAATTGAACCAGCCCCTGGCCGCGATCGTGAATTACCTCAACGGCAGCCTGCGCCTGGTCGACCAGGCCGGCGGACCGGTGCAGGTCGAGCGCGCCCTGCACGCCGCGCGCGCGCAGGCCGAACACGCCAGCGCGGTGATCTCGCGGGTGCGCGAGTTCGTGCGCGCGCGCGAACCGCGGCGCGATGCGCACGAGCTGGCCACTATCGCGGCGACCGTGCTGGAGTTGTTGCGGCTGGAGGCCGAGCGCCTGCAGTTGCGCATCGACCTGGCCCTGGCACCGGCCCTGCCGGCGGTTTATGCCGACCGCGTGATGGTCGAGCAGGTGCTGCTGAACCTGGTCAAGAACGCGATCGAGGCGATGCGCGAAGTGCCCGCCGCGCAGCGCGAGCTGCGCATCGAAGGCCGCGTCAACCTGGACGGCGAGATCGAGGTGCGCGTCAACGACCGCGGCCACGGTCTCAGCGCGGCCGACCAGGACCAGCTGTTCTCGCCGTTCTTCACCACCAAGACCGACGGCCTGGGCATCGGCCTGGCGATCTGCCGCTCGATCATCGAATACCACGAAGGCCGCCTGTTCTTCGAGCCGCGCGACGGCGGCGGCAGCGTGTTCGGCTTCACCCTGCCGCGCGCGGAAGGCCGCGCATGAGTTCGCGCCTGCGGCGATCCGGCGTAGGGAGGCACTGACCGATGCAGGAGGCGCGCGTGTATCTGGTCGACGACAACGACGGTTTCCGCGATTCCACCGCGTGGCTGCTGCAGACCGCGGGTTTCGAGGCCCTGGCCTACGCGTCGGGCGCGGAGTTCATCGCCGCCTATACCGCCGAACGCCATGGCGAAGCCGCCGAGTGCCTGATCTCCGACATCCGCATGCCGCAGATGAGCGGTCTGCAGCTGCAGGACGAGCTGCAGCGCCGCGGCTGCGCCGTGCCGCTGGTGTTCGTGACCGCCCACGGCGACGTGCCGCTGGCGGTGGAGGCGATGCGCAAGGGCGCGTCGAACTTCCTGGAAAAGCCATTCAGCGACGATGCGTTGATAGACGCGATCCGTACTGCGATCGCCAGCGCGCGCAACGGCGCGGGTGCCGGCGCGCAGGGCGAGCGCCTGGGGCTGCTGAGCCCGCGCGAGCGGCAGGTGCTGGACCTGGTGGTGGCCAGCAAACCGAACAAGATCATCGCCGACATCCTCGGCATCAGCATCAAGACCGTCGAACTGCACCGCTCGAACATGATGAACAAACTCGGTGTACGCTCGCTCCCCGAACTGATGAAGGTGGCACTGGGCCATGGCTGAAGCCGCAAGCAAGAAAGCGAACGAAGCTGCGGGCAAAACCAAGCGCGCGCGGCCGCAGGCGGCGGTGGGCGGACTGCGCGGAAGGATTCCCTCGTTGCTGCCGGCGCAGGCAGAGACATTGCGCTACTTCTTCGCCGCGCCGGAACGCTGGGTGCTGCGCGATGGCGGCGTGCTGCGGTTCGCAGCGGGCAACGCCGCTGCCGCCGGCGAACTGTTCGAGCTGGAAGCCGATGGCGCGCGGCTGGGCCTGAGGCTGGAGTCCGGCGCCGCCGCGCATGCGCAGGACACGCTGCGTTGGTCCGATTACGAAGGCCGGGCGCGCTTGCTCGCCTGGGCATTGGCGCATGAAACGCATCTGATCCGGATCAGCGACGCGCTCGGCGCGTCCCTGTTGCCGGTGGACGGCGGCGAGACGCGCGATCCTGAAGCGCTGGTACGCGATCCGGACCTGTGGCTTTCGTTCTCGATCGAGGATGCCGGCCGCGATACGACGCGCGGCCTGTTGCGGCTGCCGTGCTCGTGGATCGACCGTCTGCTGGATCGCGCCGAACAGGTTTACGCCGACGATCCGTTGCCCGACCTCGACCCGTGGCAGCGGTTGCCGGTGCCGATCGCGATCCGCCTGCCCGGCCCGCGGCTGCACAGCGCCGACTGGCTCGCGATGCGGCCGGGCGATGTGATCGTGATCGGCTCGCGCAGCAACGCACCGTTGCCGCACGCCCACGCCGCAGACCGCCGCTGGCCATTGGCCGGCAGCGCCGCTGGCTGGCGCATCGAAGGTCCGTCCCAATCTATTCCCGCTTCAGTTTCGCAGGAGAGTTCCACGATGAACGACAACGAAGTCAATGCCGAACCGGCCGATGCCGAAACCGGCACCGAAGCGGCCACGCAGCATGCCGTCCGCGATCTGCCGGTGACCCTGGAATTCGATCTGGGCAGCGTGCAGGTCAGCGTCGGCGAACTCGCCGCGCTGCAGCCGGGCTACGTGTTCGCGCTGCCGGCGCATCTGGAAGGCGCCAACGTCACCATCCGCGCCAACGGTCGCGCCAGTGGCCGCGGCGAAATGGTGGCGGTCGGCGACACGCTGGGCGTGCGCTTGCTGTCCTGGAGCTGAGGCATGGACTTCAGCACTTTTTCACCGGCACTGGTCCTCGTCACCGTCGTCAGCCTGGCGCTGGCGCCGTTCGTGGCGGTGATGGTGACCTCGTTCACCAAGATCGTGGTGGTGCTCAGCCTGCTGCGCAATGCGCTGGGCCTGCAGCAGGTGCCGCCGAACGTGGTGATCAACGGCCTGGCGATCGTATTGTCGATCTATGTGATGTATCCGGTGCTGCTGGACACGCATGCGGCGGTCAATGCGCGCATGGAAGGCAAACCGGTGCCGGCATCGATCCAGGCACAGGTCGATGCGCGTGCGAAGGCGCGGGCCAAGGCCGCGGGCGTCACGACGACGGCGGCGCCATCGACGGCGCCCGCGACGCCGGTCGAAGGCACGCAGACCGCGATCGGCGCCCAGCGCGTGAGCGCGCCCACCAGCCCGGCCGCTGCCGATGCGCTGCAGGCCGAAGCCGACGCTGCGCAGAAAGCGGGTTCGCAAGCGCAGCCCGCTGCGGATGCAGCGGCGCAGGAAGCCGCTGCCCCACCCGCTTCCGCGGAAACGGCAGCGGCCCAGGAAGGGGCGGCAACGCAAGCCGCGCTGCCGCCGTTACCCGCGGGCGGGAAAATGACCACTGAGCGCCTGCTGGCGCTGGTGGAAGCCGGCAAGGAACCGTTGCGCACGTTCCTGATCAATCATTCCAGCAACGCCGAGCGCGGTTTCTTCCTCAAGAGCGCGCAACGGCTGCTGCCGCCGGCGCGACGCGGCGACCTGACCGTCGACGACTTCATCGTCGTGGTGCCCGCCTTCACGGTCAGCGAGCTGACCGCGGCGTTCCAGATCGGCTTCCTGATCTTCCTGCCGTTCCTGATCATCGACCTGGTGGTGGCCAACATCCTGCTGGCGCTGGGCATGATGATGATGTCGCCGACCACCGTGTCGCTGCCGTTCAAGCTGCTGCTGTTCGTGCTGATCGACGGCTGGGCCAAGCTGGTGCACGGCCTGGTGCTCACTTACGGCTGATGTTTTTCTTCCCCCTTTGGAAATAGGGGGATCGACGGAGATTTGCTCTTGCTGTCGTTGTTGCTTTTCGTAGGAGCGGCTTCAGCCGCGAGCTTTTGCAAAGTAGGCGCGGTCTTCAAGAGCTCGCGGCTGAAGCCGCTCCTACGAAAGGCCGAAGCAAATCCCCCGTAGCCCCTTCGTCAAGGGGGCAACAGCTAAGGACAAGGCAAACGATGAACGAAGTACTCGAACTCACCAAACAGGCGTTGTGGCTGACGCTGATCCTGTCCGGCCCGCCGATCGCCGCAGCCTCGATCGTCGGCCTGGTGGTGGCGTTCCTGCAGGCGGCCACGCAGCTGCAGGAACAGACCTTCGCCTATACGGTCAAGTTCGTGGTGATCGTGATCACGCTGTTCATCACCGCTTCGCTGATCGGCGGCACCCTGTACACGTACGCGGACCGCATCTTCGTCGACTTCCCGGGGCTGGTGCATCGCGGATGAACGCGTTCGATCCGGTCGGCAATGCGATGCTGGCGCTGGGGCTGACCCTGCCGCGCATCATCGGTGCGTTCGTGATGCTGCCGTTGCTGACATCGGAAAACATGCCGGCCATGGTGCGCAACAGCTTCCTGGTCAGCCTGGCGATCGTGGCGCTGCCGGTGGCGATGGCCGGCGCGCCGATCGAGATGATGGGCACGTTCCAGTGGGGACCGATGGTGCTGAAGGAGCTGTTCCTGGGCATCTCGATCGGTTTGTGCTTCGGCATCATCTTCTGGGCGCTGGGCGCGGCCGGCAGCGTGATCGATACGCAGGTCGGCCTGGGCATGGCGCAGGTGTTCGATCCGGTGCAGGGCCATCAGACGTCGCTGCACGGGCAGTTCCTGTCGCAGCTGGCGGCATGGCTGTTCATGGCCAGCGGCGCTTTCCTGGTATTCCTGGACCTGCTGCTGTCCAGCTACGTCCTGTGGCCGGTGACGTCGTACTTCCCGAACATGCACATCGGCGGCATGCATCTCTTCATCGGCCAGTTCAGTTTCCTGATGACCGCGCTGCTGGTGCTGGCCGCGCCGGTGATGGTGGTACTGCTGCTGATCGACCTGTCGTTCGGCCTGGTCAACCGTTACGCGCCACAGCTCAACGTGTTCGCGCTGACGCTGCCGATCAAGGCCTGGCTGGCGACCGCCATGATCCTGCTGATGCTGGGCGTGTACGTGGAGATCGTGCTCAAGCGGCTGGCCGACAACAGCGGCCTGCTGGATGCGTTGCGCCGCGCTTTCGGTGGCTAGGCCGCAGCGGTAGCGGAATCCTGGCGATCGCTCCGGCGGCGAAGAAGCCGGCCGTCCTTGCGTGCGCTTGCAGGATCTCCATCGCCGGAACGAACCCTGCCAACGCTGAAACACCGCAACTTCCACGAAACAAGACCCGGATCACAAACACGACGCGCGCAATTCCGTAAATGGAAGGATGCCGTCGTGCGAGAGCGCTCGCGGCGGCATCCCGACTTGTACTCACGGTCATCACGAGAATGGAGAATCGTCATGGGTATTTCACGTCCGCCGATGGTTGAGAAGGCCCGCGCCCTGTTCGATATCGCGAACAAGGGAACCATCCACTCAGGAAACATCGCAGACGACGCGGATCTGCAGCGCATGGCCAAAGAAGAGAATGCCCCGACCGAGCAGGAAAGAACGGTCCTGGACCAGTTCGCGAAATAACCGGCCGTGGAAGGTGCGTACCTTGAAGGATGGCGCGGAACCGATCCGCGCCATCCTGCATTTCATGGGTGCGGTCCTGGCGCGTCTGGACAGGATGCGGAGAGCTGACCCGGATGATCCCTTACGAACGTGAGCGGTCCCTGGCGCAAGCCGATGAAGCCATCGAATCTTTCATCGCAGGCACGGGATGGAAGATGGAACTGCACGGCGTCGGCGAGCTCATCGTCACCACCAAATGCACCCTGAGGGACCGCGAAGGCGGATTCGTCAGCAGCGGCTGCGGCAAAGGGGAAAGTGACATATCCCTGGTCGGCGCCAAGTACGAAGCCGTCGAGCATTACTACTCGAGCGCTGCCACCATAACGGCTGAGGTCGGCCTGGTGGCTTCGGAAGATATCCTCAACGACGGCAGATACGCCTGCCTGCCCTTCCTTTCGGTATTCGAACAGAACCGGGGCAAACGCCTGGCATGCCGGACATACCGGTCTTTCGGCGGCGACGGACAGATCGACGTGCCGCTGTTCATGACCTGCACCGATTACACCGTCTGCGCCCGGCCCGCTGGCGACACCTTCGACTATTCCAGCGCCAACCGCTTCAGCAGCAACAGCGGCACCGCAATCGGCGCAAGTTTCGAGGAAGCGGCGGTACATGCGGCCGGCGAGATCATCGAGCGCGATTCATGGTCGCTTTTCATGATCGCCCACTTCCTGGGCGACCCGGGCAGTCTGGGCACGGTCATCGATCCGGATTCACTGCCCGCTGAAGTCTGGCGTATCCATCAAGCCGCGCGGAAACGGCTCGGCCGCGACATCGTCCTGATAGACGTGACGACCGATCTGGGATTCCCCACCTTCATCGCCACGGTCGTGGAAATCGCAGCGGGCGAACCGGTCCACCCCCATGGCTGCGGCGCCTCGATGCACGCCGGTTACGCGGCGATCCGAGCCCTCACCGAACTGGTCCAGTACGTGGACGTCAAGCTGATGACGGAAAAGATGGCGCACGTCGATATCATTGCCCTGGAAATGCTCTCGGGCTACCGGAAGCTGCGCGACTGCGCCTACTTCAAGGTCGACCCCGCACGCCTGCGCAAAGCCCGGTGGCAGCATGCCGGGACGCAGCTGGTGAAACCGAAACCGCTGCTCGAGGGAATCGTCGCGAAGATGCGGTCGAAAGGCATAAACCTGTATTTCTGCATCAACCACCAGCAAGCGGAATCTTTCTGCGTGGTCAGTTGCGTTTCCTGCGAGCTGGAACGATTTTTCCTGGTGACCGCGGGCGTAGTGATGGCACCGGGCGCGAGAGGTATGCGCCTGTTGCCCGACAAGCAGCCCGAGGTTTCGCGCCAGGGATTGCCCGCATAGCGCCCGCACAGGCGATTGCCTCTACCCGTTGCCGGAACTGCCGCGGCGCACGTTCTCGGCCCAGTGCAATACCTGCGCCACGGCCTCGAAGAACTCGTTGTGGATGTAGTCGTCGAGCTCGACCTTCTCATTGAGCCCGCGCGCCAGCTCGATGTTCTGCAGGATCGGCACGCCCGATTCCTCGGCGGTCTTCTTGATCAGCTCGGCGATGTGCTCCTCGCCCTTGGCCACGACGACCGGCAGGTCGGTGACGCCCTGTTCGTATTGCAGCGCGATCGCGATGTGGGTGGGATTGGTCACGACGACGTTGGACCCGCGCACGGCGTTGAGCATGTTCTGCTGCGACCATTCCTGGTGCAGCTGGCGGCGGCGCGACTTGATGTAGGGGTCACCTTCGTTCTCCTTCACTTCCTGGCGGATGTCGCGCCGGCTCATGCGCAGCTGCTTGAGGTACGAGAACTTCTGGTACGACGCATCCAGCGCGGAGACGAAGAAGAACACGAAGATCGTCCACACCGCAATCAGCATCAGTCCGCGCCAGATCGCGGTGCCCATCGCCGCCGGCGGCGCGTACGGCAGCAGCAGCAGCTCCGACAGCATGCTCCTGAGCACCAGGAACCCGATGAAGATCAGCGCGGCGCTCTTCACCACCGATTTCACCAGCTCGACCACGTTGTCCATCGAGAACATCTTCTTGATGCCCTCGGCCGGATTGAGCTTGGACAGATCCGGCTTGATCTTGGCCAGCGTGATGACCGGACCGACCTGCAGGAATTCGACGATCAGGCCCAGCAGCACCGCCAACGCGAGCAAAGGCAGCGACATCCATAACAGCGCATCGAACGCGGACAGGGCCAGTTGCCGCAGCGCGTCGCGAAACGGCAGCTGGATCGCTTCCAGGCTCTGTTCGAACAGCGCGGCGATGCGCGCGTACATGAACCCCATCAGCAGCCAGCCGCCGACCAGCCAGCCGAGCACCAGCACGGTGCTGGTCAGCTCCTTGCTCTTGCTGACGTTGCCTTCCTTGCGTGCGTCCCTGAGCTTTTTGGCGGTGGGCTGCTCGGTTTTATCGGCGCCCTGGTCCTTCGCTGCCATGCGACGGCCTGTGGGGAGATCGTGGCTGGCAGGCTAGCATGGCCTCGCCGGTGCGCATTCGCGCCGCGTGCACTATGCTCGGCGCGTCGCGATCTCGCTGGCATCCGTTTTACCTGAACAGGCCGAAACGCGACGCCGGCACCTAGGGCTAGCCCGAGATGCGCACGCAGGCGGCGCGGCGTTATATTTCCGTCATCTCCACGATTGCGCCCGCCCGACAGGAACCCTGGTATTCCAAGCCCGATGAGCAGCATCACGCCCGATCCCACCCTGAACCGCGCCGGCCTTGAATCGCTGAGCGGGCAGGTATCGCTGGACGACCTGCGTCGCCAGCAAGGATTCGACGCGCCGCAAGCCGGGAGCGAAGTCGCCGAAGTCGCTTATGCGCCGCTCGCGGACAGCCCGGCGACCGCCGATGCGGGCGAAGCGGTGCTCAATGCCTCGGCCTGGGACGGCATCCCGGAAGGCGCGCGTGCCCTGGCCGGCGATATGGCTTTCGAGAATGGACTCAGCGCCTTGCCGCTGGGCGATGCGGCCGACCAAGGCGTCGATGCCGTTATTTCCGCGTTCGCCTGATCCCTCAGCGTACGTCCGCTGCTCGAACCGCTACGATCGACCCACCGCTCCGACGTAGCCCGACACCGTGAACGAACCCGTGCCTTCGCCCGAAGCGTTGCGCGCCGCCGCCGACCGGCTGGTGTCCGCGCTGGCCGCGCATAGCGATCCCGAGTATCGCCTGACCGTGCTCAAGCGCCTGGTGCGCCGCCTCGGCGAAGAACGCTATCCGCTGTTCCTGCGCGTGCTCGGCGTGGTCGCCGAAAGCGACGACGAGCGCGCGCAGCGATTGCTGGCCGACACCTTCGGCACCGCATTGCGGCGCATGGACATGCCCGGCGGCGCGCTGAGTTCGTGGGGCGCGACGCGATTGCCGGAAAGCGCCGGGCCGCTCGCGGCCAGCACCTTGTCCGGGCAGTTCTTCGGGGCCACGCCGCGGCGCTTGCTGGGGCCGGTCGAATATCTCACCGTCTGGCATCTGCAACGCACCCAGCGCAGCACGCTGGGCGCCGCCGCATTCCGCACCAGCCTGGCGCGGATGATCGCCCTGCTCAATCGCAGCGACGACGCGCGCACGCTGTATCCGCAGAAGCTCGCCGCCGATGCGCAGAACGAACTCGAAGGCGCCTACACCCGCGCCACACGCGACCGGCTGGCGGCGATCGCCGCAGCCTGGAAAGCCGGCCGTACGCCCGACGAAGTGGCGCAGGCGGCCATGGATGTCACCGACGCCGATCATCCACGCGACTGGGTGATGCGCGACCTCTAGCGTGCTTTTCTTCCCCCTTTGAAAAAGGAGGATCGAGGGGGGCGATCGCAGCCGTTTGCGAGCCGAAGGCTTGCGGCTGCGTGAGTGCCCTTGCGTCAGCAAGGGCCGAGAATCGCGTAGCGATTTGCTCTTGCCGTCCCGCTCTTCGTAAGAGCGGCTTCAGCCGCGAGCTTTGTTTCTTGCTGCCAAGAGCTCGCGGCTGAAGCCGCTCTTACGAAAAGCCGAGCCCGCCATCCAGGAGACACGCCTCCCACAATAGCGAAGCCGCGCTTGCCGCCGCGGCTGACCATGCCCAAGATGCCCCAGCGCCTTCCGGGAAGCCGCCGCATGCGACACCGATCGATCTTTACGTTGCTGCTGGCCGCATTGATGGTCTGCGTGGTGGCGTCCTGTCGCCCCGAATCGTCTTCCACCGGTGAGCCGGCCACCGCCGCAGGCGCCACCAAGCCCGCCGAAGCCGTGCGCCTGCTCACCCAGCACCTGCACGACAACGATCTGGAGGCCTTCGCCCGCGATGCGGTACCGCCGGCACTGCATCCGCAACTCGAACAAGCCTGGCGCGACGGTCGCACGCGCTGGCCGCTGACCGAACTGCCTTTCGACGAACGCTTGCCGAAACTGCTCGCCGCGCTGTCCGCGCCGGGCTCGGAAAAAAAACTGCAGCAGGTGTTCGACCGACAGTTCTCCGGCGCGCACGCCGAACTGAAAGCCGCGGCCATGTCGCTGGGCCTGTTCGGCGTGCAATACATTCGCAGCGAGGGCGGCTACAGCGAGGAAGAACGCCAGCACTACGCGCAGTTCGTGCAGGCGATCAGCCAGTGGGGCCTGACCGCGCCGCTCGGCGATCCGCAGCGCGCGCGACGCGTGATCCCGCAACTGACGACCGCAGCGCGACGCACCGGCCTCGCCTCGGAAGACGACTTCCGCAATGCCGGCATGCAGGCCAGCCTGCGCCGGCTCGGTCCGTTCATGGCGACGGTGAAACAGGGGCTGGCCACCTATGGCCTGAAGCTGGACGACAGCCTGTCCGGCCTGCAGGCCAGCCTGCAGCAGCAGACCGGCGACCGCGCCCGGGTGCGGCTGCGCTATACGCTGGGGGCTACCGAAATCGATACGGTCGTGGCGGTCGAGCGCCGTGGCGGTCGCTGGTACCTGAGCGATTACCTGCGCCATGCCGAAGCCGCCGTCGCTGTTGTGGGAGGGGCTTCAGCCCCGACAGGGGCCTCCGTCGGGGCTGAAGCCCCGCCCACAAAGGCAACGCCCCCCAGCCCCGAAACGGTTGCAAAGCCAACTTCGCCATAATGTCGGCGATGCCTGACCAGACTCCCCTGCCTTTCCCCGAGCCGGACAACCCCGGACCGGAGCGCGAAACCCCAGCCGCCGCCGATCCGGAGCGGATCCGCACGCCGTTCGGCAAGCCAGCCAGGATCCCAGGCCGGCCCTGGTGGTCGCGCCTGCTCGGCAGCCTGCTCGATCCGTGGATCGCGCTGAGCCTGGAGCCCGAATCGCCCGGCCAGTACGCCGACGGCCGCCCGGTCTGCTACGTGCTGGAGGACTACGGCCTGTCCAACGCGCTGATCCTGGACCGCGCTTGCCGCGAGACCGGCCTGCCCTCGCCGCTGCAGCCGCTGCCCGGCGATCCGCTGGGCCGCAAGCGCGCCTACGTGGCGCTGTCGCGGCGCAATGCCAGCGCGCTGTCGCCGGCCGGGCCGGTGTCGTCGCGCACCCATTCCGGTTCGCTGGCGCGTTTGCTGGAGGCGCACCGCGACTATCCCGAGTTAGACGTGCAGCTGGTGCCGGTATCGATCTTCGTCGGCCGCGCGCCGGACCGGAACAGCGGCTGGTTCTCGGTACTGTTCTCGGAAAACTGGGCGCTGGTCGGCCGCTTCCGCCGCCTGCTGGCGATCCTGCTCAACGGCCGCAGCACATTGGTGCGTTTCTCGCGGCCGGTGTCGCTGCGCGGCATCGTCGAGGAAGGCCTGCCGCCCGAGCGCACCGTGCGCAAGCTCTCGCGCGTGCTGCGCACGCACTTCCGCCGCATCCGCGCGGCCGTGATCGGACCGGACCTGTCGACGCGGCGCCTGCTGGTCGACCAGGTGCTCGCCTCGGAATCGGTGAAGGAAGCGATCGCCGATCAGGCACGCCGCGACAATAGCAAGCCTGCGGATGCGTGGAAAAAAGCGCATGCCTACGCCTGGGAAATCGCCGCCGACTATTCGCATCCGGTGGTGCGTTCGGCCAGCTTCCTGCTGACCACGGTCTGGAACCGCATCTACCGCGGCGTGCTCGTGCACCATCTCGAACGGCTGAAGGAAGTCGCGCCGGGCCATGAAGTGGTCTACACGCCGTCGCACCGCAGCCACATGGATTACCTGCTGCTGTCGTATTTGTTGTACGACCGCGGCATCGTGCCGCCGCATATCGTGGCCGGCATCAACCTCAACCTGCCGGTGATCGGCACCATCCTGCGCAAGGGCGGCGCGTTCTTCATCCGCCGCAGCATCCGCGGCAACATGCTGTATTCGGCCGTGCTCAGCGAATACGTCGCGCAACTGGTCGCCGGCGGCTATTCGCTGGAATACTTCATCGAAGGCGGACGTTCGCGCACCGGCCGCCTGCTGCAACCCAAGGGCGGCATGATCTCGATGACGGTGCGTGCCTTCCTGCGCCAGCCGACGCGTCCGGTGCTGTTCCAGCCGGTTTACATCGGCTACGAGAAGCTGATGGAAGGCAACAGCTATCTCGACGAGCTGACCGGCAAGCCTAAGGAAAAGGAATCGATCTGGTCGCTGCTGTGGGGCATCCCGAAAGTGTTGCGCCAGAACTACGGCCAGGTGGTGGTGAACTACGGCGAGCCGATCATGCTCGACGACATCCTGAAACAGCACGCGCCGGCCTGGGACGGACAGCCGGTCGGCGAGGACGAGAAACCGGCGTGGTTGTCCGACACCGTGGAGGCCATAGCGCAGCAGATCCAGATCAACACCAACCGCGCCGCCGACGTGAATCCGATCAACCTGCTGGCGCTGGCGCTGTTGTCCACGCCCAAGCACGCGATGGGCGAGGCCGACCTGCTCGCGCAGATCACGCTGTCGAAAAAGCTGCTGGTGGAAGTGCCGTATTCCGACCGCGTCACCGTCACTCCGCATACGCCGGAACAGATCGTCGCCCACGGCGAGGAAATCGCCGTGCTGTCGCGCACCGCGCACCCGCTTGGGGACGTGCTCAGCGTCGACGACGATACCGCCGTGTTGCTGAGCTATTTCCGCAATAACGTCGTGCACCTGTTTACCGCTTCGGCCTGGATCGCATGCTGCTTCCAGCACAACCGCCGCATGAGCCGCGCGCAGCTGCAGCGGCTGGGCCGCAGCCTGTATCCGTTCCTGCAGGCGGAACTGTTTCTGCCGTGGAGCGAAGACGGTTTCGCCGAACGCATCGACCGCACCATCGACGTATTCGTGCGCGAAGGCCTGCTCGAGCTGGTCAACGACGACGACGGCGGCATCCTGTCGCGCAATGCCGGCCAGAGCGACGAGGTCTTCCGCCTGCGCGCGATCGGCCACGCGCTGCAGCAGGCGTTCGAGCGCTATTACATCGCGATCTCGGTGCTGGTGAAGAACGGCGCCGGCACGCTGTCGTCGGCGGAACTGGAAAGCCTGTGCCAGCTCGCCGCGCAGCGCCTGTCGCTGCTGTACGCGCCGGCGGCCCCGGAATTCTTCGACAAGAGCCTGTTCCGAGGCTTCATCATGAAGTTGCGCGAACTGAAACTGGTTTGGCCCGATGCCAACGGCAAGCTGTCCTTCGACGAGCGCCTCGCCAGCTGGGCCAAGGATGCGCGCATCCTGCTCGGCCGCGAGCTGCGGCATACCATCGAGAAGGTGAGTCCGGAGATGGCCAAGCCGGAGCCGGAGCCCGAACCGGCGTCGAGTGAATCGTGATAGTCCGGTGCCTGCGAATCGCTTTCGAACCGAAGCCGCTTCGCGGCTCGGCTTAATTCAGGCGTTAGGCGGCAATGAACCTGACTTACATCGCAATCTGGATATGCCTCCCTCTGATTGCTGCGTTTGTAGCGCACAGAAAGCAGCGTTCGTGGGTGGGAGCTTTGCTCTTAACCATCATCGCCCCGCCGCTTGGACTTCTTGCCACACTGCTCACTAATCCTCACTCAGACAACAACGGGAAGAGCAACACAAGAACAAGGTACTTGTTTGGCCTGCTCCCTCTTTGGCTTGCCTTGACGGCCTTGCTCATTGGCGGTGCAACAACCAAGTCCCCCGAGTACTGGAATGCTGCGCCTTGGCTGCTTGTAGCTGCAATACCAGTCAGTATCGTGACACTCTTGCTAGTTGAGATCTTCACGCGACTCCCGCTACCCAAGAAGGGCGTTTGACACTCAGCCATGCTCAACTCGCCGCCTTACCATTCAAGCCGAACTTGCTTCGCAAGTCGGCTTAATTCAGGCGTTAGGCCTCGGAGATAGCTCGTGGCATCCGTGAAACTCGAATCAGTCTCTCCAATTCTCACAGTGCATGACCTATCCCAAGCGATAGAGTTCTATCGGGATACGCTTGGATTTGATTTGGCGTGGTCCTGGGGCGCACCGCCTGACATTGCTGCTGTGTGCCGCGACAACGTTGAGATCACTCTCACCCAACGCGCAGACGCCAAACCCGCAGGGGCATCGCATATCTATCTCGGCATTACCGGCGTAGACACCTACTACTCGCGCATCTCACAGGCTGGCGTCAAGATTGTCGTTCCCATTGGCGACCGTTCATATGGCATGCGTGACTTCCGCATTGCTGATCCAAGCAACAATGAACTAAGCATAGGGCAGGCCATCGCTGGCGACAGCGAGGCCTAACAATTCATTCAAGCCGAACCCGCTTCGCGGGTCGGCCTAATTCAGGCGTTAGGCGCCACTCGAGATCACTCATGGACACAATTGCCCTACTGCTATTGCTTCAGGCTTCGGCAGCTGTCGCGGATAACGGATGTTACTCAACAGCATTCACGCAGTCGGAGCTCAACCGTTGCGCCGGAGTCGGCCTCGAGGCCACAGACTCTAGGCTGGATGCGTTTGTTCGTTCATACGAAGCTAGGCTTACACCTGAGCAACTGAAACTATTTCACTTGGCACAACTCAGTTGGCAACAATTCCGGCAATCCTCTTGCAAGTTTGAAGCTAGCGGCGTTTCCGGCGGCAGCGCATACCCTATGATTTTTGCTCAGTGCATGGCGTCAAAGGCGGAGTCTCGCCTTTCTGAGCTAGAGACTCTGGCTAACTGCCAAGAGGGAGACTTAAGCTGCCCATCACATGCCGGGGTGGCGCCTAACAATTCATTCAAGCCGAACCCGCTTCGCGGGCCGGCTTAATTCAGGCGTTAGGTGCCATGGAAAAGAAGCCATTCATTCCGAGAGATAAGCCAAAGTCCTGGATAGTCTTTGTGCTCTCGGCTCTGCTTGGCTTGGCTTTTGGTCTGTGCGCATTTGCAGCGGGGTCGTATAGCTGGCCTATTGCCAAGGCTATCTTCATCGCAGGCTTTGCAGCTTGCTGGACTCTCGGAGCACTTGCCGGCGTCACTTGCGGTATCGGCATGGCAACCGGGCGTTACGACAATCTGCAAGAAAGGCCGTGGCGGGATCAGGTGTGGTAGCAATGGCGCTTAACAATTCGTTCAAGCCGAACCCGCTTCGCGACTCGGCTCAATTCAGGCGTTAGGTGCCGCAGGAGCATTATCAGATGAGCCATATTGTCGAAGCTACTTTCGACTATGCAGTCAAAAACCAACGCTATTCCGGCCTGTTACTTCGGGCGCCGAATACGGCACCGAAAGCTGCTATAGCACTGCTGCCGGACTGGCGAGGCCAAAGTCCGCTCGCACGCGATCACGCGAGCTATCTCGTCACGCTCGGCTGTACGGTGGCGATTGCTGATCTCTACGGCGACGGCTTCAGCCCGGATAGCCCGGACCAGGTTGGATCAATGGTGCAGCGGCTGATAGAACATAGGTCGCAGGGGGTGACTGGGCTTGCTGCGTGCATAGAGCGATTGCGACAAGAGGTTCCTGCAGGCACACCTGTGTTATGCCTGGGCTACAGCGCCGGCGGAATGATTGCGCTGGATTACGGCCGGAGCGGAGCAGATATCGCCGGGATCATCCTTTGCTCTGCCCTGTTGAAGACGGCAGCGCAGGGAATGGGCACCCGCATTCGCGCACCCGTGCTGGTACTTCAGGGTACGCAGGATCAAGTCTCCCCGATCGAGACTATCGCTGCAGTCGTCACGGAGATGGACGAAGCCGGCAATGATGTCCGCTTTGAGCTCTATAGTCAGACGCATCACGCGTTCGACAATCCTGAGGCGGGCACTGATCCCCATGCCCGTCTCGTTTATTCGCCCAACTCGGCACGGCTGGCGCGACTGGCGATTGCGGGCTTCTTGGCCGAAGTGACCGGCCGATCCTGAGAGGCTTAATTGCTCGTGATGGTCCCAAACTACTCGGCGGCGCCTAACCATTCATTCAAGCCGAACCCGCTTCCGGGGCCGGCTTAATTCAGGCGTTAGGCCGCGGAAACACATTCTCCCTCACCACCACCCGTCCTCGGAGGTTCCATGAAGCGAGTCACTGGCATTGGCGGCATCTTCTTCAAAGCCAAAGACGCTCCGGCACTGCAGGCTTGGTACAAGCGGCACCTCGGAATCGATGTCCAGGAATGGGGCGGCACGGCTTTCACCTGGACCGACGGTGAAGGTAAGCCGGTTGCCGGAACAACCATCTGGTCCATCGGTTCGGCGCAAGGCGACCAATTTGCGCCCAGCACCGCAACTTTCATGGTCAATTACCGGGTGGAGGATCTCCACGCCCTGGTTAAAGTCTTACGCGAAGAAGGCTGCAACGTTCTCGAGAAGATCGACGATTCCGAGTACGGGATGTTTGCCTGGGTCATCGATCCAGAAGGAAACAAGGTAGAACTTTGGCAACCGCCTGCCGGCCAATAACCAGGGCAATCGGCCTCGGCACGAATCTGCGGCCTAACCCTTCGCTCCAGCTGACACGTTAGATGGCCTCGGTCAGAGCCGCACTTCCTGCGCGCAGGAAGGCTCTGGGGCAGTCGCAAATAAAAAGGGAGGCGCCGCGCGCCTCCCCACAATGAATTTATACAACACAGGGGGGCTTGCGGCAAGACCCTGTGCGTAATGCAGCATCGCAGCCTGTCGAAATGGCAGGAAACCGGAGTGACGCGATGATTGATTCGCAGACGTACTACCACGGCACAAAGGCCGACCTAAAGGTGGGCGACCTGATCGAACCGGGCTATGCCTCCAACTATTTCGAAAGGAAACCGGGGAATTTCATTTACCTGAGCGCCACACTGGATGCGGCCATCTGGGGAGCCGAGCTGGCCGTTGGCGCAGGGCCTGGCAGGATCTACATCGTGGAACCCACAGGATCCATCGAAGATGATCCAAACCTGACGAATAAGAGATTTCCCGGAAATCCTACAAAGTCGTACCGTTCTCGGAATCCATTTCGCATTCTCGGCGAGGTTACGGATTGGAAGGGCCATTCCCCCGACCAGCTCAAAGAAATGCACGATCACCTTGAGAACGCCAAGCAACGTGGTGAGGCAATTGAAGAATGAGCACGGTTCTGCCATCTAACAATTCATCCGAGCCGAACCCGCTCGCGGGTCGGCGCAATTCAGGCGTTAGGCCGCTAGATCCACCTCGACTCAAGTGCATCACGAAAGTTGGAGGCTAGTACCCACCATGTCGCATCCGCTGATCTTTCCGATGACGGCACATGTGGCGTTGACCGCCCTTCTGTACGTGCTGCTGACCATCGTGCGCGCGCCCTCTATCTGGGGCGTCGGCCGACGTCCAGATGGCAGCAATCCATGGAAAGAGCTTGAGCCTCGTATCAGCGCCAATCTCTCGAACCAATTTGAGTGGCCTGTATTCTTCTACGCTGCTTGCCTGATCCTTCTTAAGTACGAGGCGAGCCACCTCACGCTCGTTCTCGCATGGATCTTTGTTGCCGGACGCATCCTGCACAGCTGTGTTCAAGTTTTGACGACCAATGTCCGCCTCAGAGGGCTCGTTTTCACAGTGAACTTCATTGCTGTCCTGGGGTTGTGGGGTGTGGTTCTAATGACGCAATGGGGTGCATAGTCCGGTGTACAGACAACGAGGCCAGCGGCCTAACAATTCATTCAAGCCAAACCCGCTTCGCGGCTCGGTTAAATCAGGCGTCATGGCCATGGAGGTGTGTCGTGATAACGAATGAGATCAAAGACATTCTTATCTGGTGTGTGGGTCTCAACTACGCGGTCCTATTCGTCTGGTTTGGCGCCTTTGTCTTTGCCCATGGCTGGATGTACAGAGTGCATAGCCGTTGGTTCAAGCTCTCGGTCGAAACCTTTGACGCCATTCATTACTCAGGCCTTGCTGTTTACAAGATCGGCATACTTCTGCTCAACCTGGTGCCTTTGGTTGCGCTCTGTTTGTCTTCTTGACGGAGTTGCGCCCGTGTCATCTAGCAATTGATTCAAGCCGAACTGCTTCGTAGGTCGGATTAGTTCAGACGTCAGGCCATGCCAGCAAGTATTAGGAGAAGTGAGACGTGATCTACTTCCTTTTGGTGGTTGCAGCGTGGGGGACGCTCTTCCTACCCATGCCTCGCTGGCTGTCCGTCATCGCCACGCTTGCGTTCCTGAGTATTGGCGCGGTGTTGTTGCTGTTCGGCATGGCCGGCTCCTACTGGGACAGTCACATGAGTCCCAGCAGCCCGTCGCAGGCAACCTCCACGCTTTGGACGGGTGGATTGCTGCTGCTGTCGCGAGCGGTACTGTTGGTCAAGGTCATGCTGTTGGCTTCTGTCTCGCCGCCGTCCGAATGACGCCATGGCATCGTCCGCCCGGCGATTCATTTCGGCCGAACCGACAGCGCCTGGCGAGCCCGGCCTGACTGCGGCGCCGGACCAGGCAACCCGTTACTCTTGCGAGCATCGCTAGAACTGCTCCCCGCCGATATGACCCATCCCGTTTCCATTCGCCCGGTCGCGCTTGACGATTTCCCTGCATGGAAGCCGCTCTGGGACGGATACAACGCCTTCTACGGCCGCAAGGACGAGACCGCGCTGGCGCCGGAGGTCACGCAGACCCTCTGGCAGCGCTTCTTCGATCCGCAGGAGCCGGTGTTCGCGCTGGTCGCCGTGAGCGACGGCCGATTGCTGGGCCTGACTCACTTCCTGTTCCATCGCAGCACCAGCCGGGTCGAGTTGACCTGTTACCTGCAGGATCTGTTCACGGCGCAAGCCGCACGCGGCCAGGGGATCGGACGCGCGTTGATCCAGGGCGTGTACGAACAGGCACGATCCCAGGGCCTCCGACGGGTGTACTGGCTGACGCACGAATCCAATGCGGCGGGGCGGCGGTTGTACGACAAGGTGGCGAAGCATGCCGGCTTCATCGTGTACGGTCACGACGTATGAATGCCGGGCTGCCAGTGCGATGAACCGGCCTGCAGCATGCGCAGCAGGCCAACGCGCGATGAAATCCCGCGGACGCGCTTGACTCTCGATCGGGGTCCAGGGTCGAAACTGTGCACGACCTGTCACGGAATACGACGATGTCCCACCACGACTGCAAGACCTCCACGCCCGCGCATGCGGCTCCTTCGCCCGCCGTCCAGGCGCACGCGCATCATGCGCACGGCAACGCCGGCGCGTCGCTGAGCCGGCTCACCACCTCGGCGACGCTGCACTGCCTCACCGGTTGCGCCATCGGCGACTTTATCGGCCTGGCGATCGGCATCAGCCTGGGTCTGGGCGCCTGGCCGACGATGGCGCTGGCGGTGGTGTTCGGCTTCGCCTCGGGCTTCGCCTTCAGCCTGGTGCCGCTGCTGCGCAGCGGGCTGTCGTTCGCGCAGGCCTGGCGGGCGATCTGGCTGGGCGAGACGATCTCGATCGCGATCATGGAGCTGGCGATGAATTTCGCCGACTACCACGTCGGCGGCGTGCAGGTGATGTCGATGATGCACGCACGCTTCTGGCTGGGTTACGGCGCGGCACTGGTGGCGGGATTCGCAGCGGCGTGGCCGGTGAACCGCTGGATGCTGGCGCGGGCGATCAAGAAGCCCTGCCACTGAGCCGCTTCAACTCCCTCCTTTGAAAAAGGAGGGTCGGGGAGGATTTCCGCCTTTGGCTTTTGTAGGAGCGGCTTCAGCCGCGAGCTTTTTTAGCTGTCATCCCGAGCGTAGCGAGGGACCTGTTGTTGTCCTGCGAGCAAAACAGGTCCCTCGCTACGCTCGGGATGACGCAGAGGTCAGGCCGGCTCGTCGGGGATCAGCGCCGACTCGAGTTTGGCGATCGCGTCCTTCAACAGCAGCTTGCGCTTCTTCAGGCGCTTGATCGCCAGTTCGTCGGCATCGATATCCGCCTGCAGGCGGGCGATCGCCTCGTCCAGGTCGCGGTGCTCGAGCTTGAGCTCGACCACGCGGCGGGCCGTTTCGGCGGGATCGGGAGGCTGCTGCATCGCCCGTCCAGCTTACACGGCAGCGAGTAGGGGCGTCATCGCACGGCTGCCGCTAAAATGGCGGACCGATGAATACCGTCCTGCCCCTGGCCGAACCCCTGCCCCGCGTCCGCGACCGTACCGCGCACCCGCAGTACAAGCTGGCCAAGCGCCTGCGCCACCAGGTGGGGCGCGCCATCGCCGACTTCGGCATGATCGAAGAAGGCGACAAGGTGATGGTCTGCCTGTCCGGCGGCAAGGACAGTTACACCCTGCTCGATATCCTGCTGCAGCTGCAGAAGAAGGCACCGGTGCGGTTCGAGCTGGTGGCGGTGAACCTGGACCAGAAGCAGCCGGATTTCCCGGAGCATGTGCTGCCGGCGTATCTCGCCGCGCAGGGCGTGCCGTACAAGATACTGGAGCAGGACACCTACTCGGTGGTCACCCGCGTGGTGCCGGAAGGCAAGACGCTGTGCTCGCTATGCTCGCGCCTGCGGCGCGGCGCGCTGTACACCTACGCCGAGCAGCAAGGTTTCACCAAGATCGCCCTCGGCCATCATCGCGACGATCTGGTGGCGACGTTCTTCCTCAACCTGTTCTTCCATGCCAAGATCAGCGGCATGCCGCCCAAGCTGCTCAGCGACGACGGCAAGCATGTGGTGATCCGTCCGCTGGCCTATGTGCGCGAGGACGATATCGCCGAGTACGCCGAGGCGAAGGCCTTTCCGATCATTCCCTGCAACCTGTGCGGCTCGCAGGAAAACCTGCAGCGCAAGCAGGTGAAGCGCATGCTGGAGGCCTGGGAGCGCGAGACGCCGGGCCGCATCGAGCAGATAGCGCGGGCGCTGGGCGATATCAGGCCGTCGCAGTTGAGCGACCCGAACTTGTTCGATTTCCTTTCGCTCGGCCGGTGCGATGCGGTTGATTTGCCTGACGTGCATGCTTGGTTGGCGGGCGATCTGCATATCGGCGTCGGTAACGACGGAACCTGATGATCAGCTTTAGAAGCCGTCATCCCCGCGAAGGCGGGGATCCAGCGACTTTCGCTCTCGCAATTGGAGCGGAAAGCCAAAATGGGTCCCCGCCTTCGCGGGGATGACGAAAAAACAAAGTCGCTGGATTCCCGCCTTCGCGGGAATGACGGCTAAAAAAACAACGACACATCCCTCATTCACGGACCTTCGATGTTCTTCAGAAACCTGACCCTGTTCCGCTTCCCCACCTCGCTCGATCTTTCCGAACTGGATACGCATCTGGCTGAAGTGAAGCTCAAGCCCGTCGGCCCGATGGATCTCTCCTCGCGTGGCTTCGTGTCGCCGTTCGGTCGCGATGCCGAGGCCTTGTCGCACCGCATCGACGACGCGATCTGGCTGACCGTCGGCGGCGAGGACAAGCTGCTGCCGGCGGCGGTAGTCAACGACCTGCTCGGCAAGAAGTTGGCTGCGATCGAAGAAAAGGAAGGCCGCAAGCTCGGCGGCCGCGCGCGCAAGCAGCTCAAGGAGGATCTGGTCCACGAGCTGTTGCCGCGCGCGTTCGTGCGTCCGACGCGCACCGACGCGATGCTGGACCTGGAACACGGCCTGTGCGTGGTCGACACCTCCTCGCGCAAGAACGCCGAGACGGTGGTGTCGGAAATCCGTCATGCGCTGGGCAGCTTTCCGGCGCTGCCGCTGAACGCGGAAGTGGCGCCGCGCAGCGTGCTGACCGGCTGGATCGCCGGCGAACGGCTGCCGGACGGGCTGTCGCTGGGCGAGGAATGCGAAATGAAGGATGCGGCCGAACATGGCGCGATCGTCAAATGCCAGCACCAGGAACTGCAGGGCGACGAGATCGCCAAGCACCTGGAGGCCGGCAAGCAGGTCACGCGGCTGGCGCTGACGCTGGACGACCATGTCTCGTTCGTGCTCGGCGAGGATCTGGTGATCCGCAAGCTGAAGTTCCTCGACGGCGCGGTCGACCAGCTCGAAGGCACCGAGCGCGACGACATCCGCGCCGAACTCGATGCGCGCTTCGCGCTGATGGCCGGCGAGCTTAAGCGGCTGTTCGCGGTGCTTGAGCCGGCCCTGAAGCTGAGCCGCGCCGAAAACTGACGCTGTGTTTTTGTAGAGCGGAGCTCGCTCCGCTGTTTTTCCGTTGCGTCACGGAGCAAAGAGCAGCGGAGCGAGCTCCGCTCGACAAGACGGGATTACGAGCTCGCGGCTGAAGCCGCCCCTACGAAAAGCCATGCGCCGGCGCGTCGGCACGGTTACGATATCGACATGCCCTCCCTGTTCCGCTTGATCGCGCCGAAGCCCCGACCTACGCGCGACACGCTATCGGTCGAACTGAGCGACGGCCGCAGTATCGACATCACCCGCGTGCGCGATCCGCGCGCGCGGCGCCTGCGCCTGTCGGTGGACGAGCGCGGCGCGCGGCTGAGCCTGCCGCTGCGCGCGAGCCTGGTCTCCGGCGACCGCTTCGTCGCCGAGCACCGCGACTGGCTGGCGCGGCAGATCGACCATTACGCGATGGACGCCGTACCGCACCTGCTCCGCGGCGAAACCGCAACGCTGCTGCTGCGCGGCGAACACCTGCCGCTGCGCTGGGGCGAAGGCCGCTATACGCGGCTGGTCGAAGACGGCGAAGGCCTGCAGTTCCTGCTGCCCGCGCGCGCCGGCGACGCGGCGATGCGTCGCGCCGTGCGCGACTTCTACGAAGCCCAGGCGCGCACCGATCTCGGCCGCTGGCTGCCGAAATACCTGCCGACCTTGCCGCGCGCGCCGTCGCGCATGCAGCTGAAGGTGATGTCCTCGCAATGGGGTTCGCTGAGCGCGGACGGGGTGGTGGTGCTGGACCTTGCGCTGGTGCTGGGACGGCCGTCTGCCTTCGAGTACGTGCTGGTGCACGAGCTCTGCCACCTGATCCGCGCCGATCACTCGCGTGCGTTCTGGCGCGAAGTCGAAGCGCGCTTCCCCGGCTGGCGCGATGAACGCGGCTACTTCCACTCCGATGGACGGCGGTTGAAGGCCAGTTTGCGGGCGCTGGTGTCGGGCTGATCCGACGCCTGACTTCGCTCCTGTAGAGCGGAGCTCGCTCCGCTGCCCTCTTGAGCTTCGTAGGTGCGGACCTGATACGCACGTTCCATGTCAATCGGAAAAGCATGCGAATGAATTCGCACCTACTCTGGAGCAGTGGAGCAAGCTCCACTCTACAGGGCTGCGTCAGCTGCGGAAGAAATCGCCGATCGCGGCGGCGATGTGCTGCGGCTGTTCCATATGCAGGTGATGCCCGCCCGGCAGCACGATCAGCTCGCCCTGCGGCATCAGCGCGGTGCGCTCCCGCCGCACCGCATCCGGCAGATAGGGTTGCGCCGGATCGGCGAAGATCACCCGCGCCGGGCATTCGATGCCCTGCACCAGATCGCGGATCTGCGCTTCGGTCATGCGCGTCATCGTCGGCAGCGTCAGCCGCGGATCGCTGGACCAGACATATCCGCCTTCGACCGCGACCACGCCGCGTTCGACCAGCAACCGCGCCACCGGCTCGCTGAGCGCATTGGCCTGCATGCGTGCGCGGATCGCCGGCTCTACATCGGGAAACACGCGCAGACGCTTGCCCGGCAACGCACGCGTCGCCGCCACCGCTTCGCGCATGCGTTTCACCGTGCGTTCGGGCACCTCGGCCAGCGCGCCCAGCGCCTCGATGAAGACGCCGCGTTCGATCCGCTGCGGACAACCGGCCGCGACCAGGCTGCCGATGCCGGCGCCCATCGAATGGCCGAGCAAGGCGAAGCGGTCCCACTCGAGCGCATCGGCCGCATCGAGCACCGAATGCAGGGCACCGGCGAACGAATAGTCCGCACCCGGCGCCAGATGCGCGGAGCGGCCATGGCCGGGCAGATCGATCGCGACCAGATCGACATCGTCCAGGTACGGCGCCAGCGGCACGAAGCTCGCGGCATTGTCCAGCCAGCCATGCAGCGCCAGCACGCGCGGCGCGCCTTCGCGGCCGTTGCGCAGGCCGGCGACGGCGCCGAGCGGCGTCTGGATGACGAACTCACGCATCCTGGCCATCCCTCTGGCGCAGCGCCAATGCCGCCAGGGCTTGCGCATGCGACGGCGCATCGTTGAGGCAGGGGATGTAGCGCAGGCGGCCGCGCGTTTCGGCGAAACGCGCGGCCAGCATCATCGCGACCTCTTCCAGCGTCTCCAGGCAATCGACCGCGAAACCCGGACAGGCCACATCGACCGTGTCGATGCCGCGTTCGGCGAAATCGTCCAGCGCATCGCGGGTCGCCGGTTGCAGCCAGCGCTCGCGGCCGAAGCGCGACTGATAGCTGAGGCTCCATTCGTTGTCCGATAGGCCCAGCGCGGCCGCGATCGCGCGTGCGCTGGCCTCGCACTGCTGCGGGTAGGGATCGCCCTGGTCGGCCAGACGTTGCGGCAGGCCGTGGAACGAGAACAGCAGATGCCGGCCGGCACCGTGCGCGGTGCGATGCGCGCGGATCGAATCGGCAACGGCGGCGACCCAGCCTGGATCGGTGGCGTACTGCTCGACCATGCGCCACTCCAGCCCCGCAGCCGCCGAGGCCATCGCATCGGCGACCGAAGCGGTGGTGGTGGTCGAGTATTGCGGATACAGCGGCAACACCACTACGCGCTGCACGCCGTCGCGGCGCAGTTGTTCGAGCGCGTTGGCGATCGCCGGCTGTCCGTAGCGCATCGCGTGCGCCACTCGCCATTGCGGCAGGCGCTGCTGCACGGCGGCGGCCAGGCGCTGCGTGTGGACGGCCAGCGGCGAGCCCCCTTCCATCCAGATCTGCGCATATTTTTTCGCCACTTTCGGGCTGCGCAGCGGCAGGATCACGAAATGCAGCAGCGGGCACCACAGCCAGCGCGTCAACTGCACCACGCGGTGGTCGTGCAGGAATTCGGCCAGGTAGCGGCGCACGGCGCCCGCGGTCGGCGCTTGCGGCGTGCCGAGGTTGACCAACAGCAGGGCGGTGGAAGGAGAGGCTGGCATGCGCGACGCTGGCTTCGGGGCGCGCGCACCTTAGCATGAGGGGCGCATTTGCCTGTTCTTGTGGGGCTGATGCTTGGTTGGTCGGTCGCTCTTGATCTGGGCCCGGCATAGAAGAGGCCATATGCATTCGCAGATCCGGACGGGCCTCCCTGTTGAGAAGCAAGCAAAGTCGCTGGATCCCCGCCTTCGCGGGGATGACGGCTTAAATGCAGAAGCCGGCTCTTGATCTGGGCTCGACGCGACGTACGTCTGCGCCGAATCGTAGACCCGGAGGGCGGCGCACAGGACGTGCGCCGTTTTCCGACGGAGGCAGGATGCCGACTCGGAAAATCCCCGCGCCGCTATCAGCTCATGCGTTTGCTCTGATCGGGGAAGAGCCCTTCTCTTTGGTTACTTTCTCTTTGGCTCTGGAAAGAGAAAGTGACCCGACCGCGGCAGCGGGCGGAAGCCCGACCCGAATAGGGTCGGCAGATCGCAACGCAACAGCAAGATCAAAATGGGTCCCAGCTTTCGCTGGGATGACGGCTCCAGAAATGAGTGTCGCGAACGTGCAGGGGCGCGCGCCCTCACCCCAGCCCCCCTCCGCGCCCCGGCCCGCACTTACATGCGGGCGCTCAGCCGCACGCGCGGCATGCCGCGCAAGCTGTGCGGCTTCGCCCCGCAAGCGGGAGAGGGAGCAGGTCTGCGCAAGCGGGAGGGAGTGGGTCTGCACATGCGGAGAGGGAGCAGGTCTGCGCGAGCTGGAGAGAGCGCAGCGGGCTCAGATGCGATTCATGCCTACGCGACTAGGCTGAACTTTGCCTGTATTTTGCTGTCCCTGACACGACTGCCCGCTTGCCGGAGTTCCGCATGACACGCCTGTCCCGCCTGCTGTTGCTGATGATCGCCTGCCTGGCGCCCGCCATCGCCTTCGCCGGCAACGCCGAAGAGGAGCGTGCACGCAACGCCCTGCGCGTGCTGACCGATATCCAGGCCATCCCCGAATCGGCCATCCCCGACAAACTGCTCGACGAGGCGCGCGCCATCGCGGTTATCCCGGACACCATCAAGGCCGGGCTGGTGATCGGCGGCCGTCGCGGCCACGGCGTGATCGCGGTGAAGAATCCCGACGGCACCTGGTCCAATCCCAGCTTCATCACCCTGACCGGCGGCAGCATCGGTTTCCAGGCCGGCGTACAGTCGGCCGACATCGTGCTGGTGTTCCGCGGCAAGCGCGGCCTGGAATCGATCGTCAACGGCAAGTTCACCCTCGGCGCCGATGCCGGCGTCGCCGCCGGTCCGCTCGGGCGCAATGCCTCCACCGCCACCGACGGCGAGCTTAAAGCCGAGATCTGGTCCTGGTCGCGCGCACGCGGCCTGTTCGCCGGCGTGGCGCTGGATGGCGCCGTGCTGTCGATCGACGACAAGGCCAACCAGGCCGTTTACGGCAACGGCACCACCCCGCGCATGATCTTCGAAGGCCGCGCCAACGGCACGGCATCCAATGCCATCGTCGATTTCCGCGACGGCCTGGAAGAAGCCACCGCCACCGCACGCGCGCGCCGCGGCACGCAGGGCACCCAGACCGCCGCTTCGAGCCCCGCAGCCGCCACGCAGGCGACCGCGCCGCTGCCGGAAAACGCCGCGCCGGCCAGCGGAGACCCGCAACCGACGCCGTTCGAGCCCGCGCAGGCCGGCGAAGTGCGTACCGAGGCCCTGCCGGAGTCGCCGCCCGCGCGACCGTAACGCCGTTCTTCCACGGCGGTAACACGACTGCGCTATCCTGACCGCCCACAACTGTTTGCGAGTTTCCGATGGGTGGTCTAAGTATCTGGCACTGGCTGATCGTGCTCGTGATCGTGGTGCTGGTGTTCGGCACCAAGCGCCTGAAGAACGTCGGCAAGGATGTGGGCGAGGCCGTCAAGGGCTTCAAGCAGGGCATGGACAACGACGACAAGGCGCCCGGCAAGCTGGGCGACGAATCGCAGCGCAGCGAACAGCAGCGCAACGAGGCCTCGTCCGAGTCCCAGCGCAACGACGACAACGCGCCGCGCTGATCCGCGGCGCTCATCTTCGGCACCTTTTCCAGCCATGTTCGACATCGGTTTCAGCGAGCTGCTGATCATCGCCGTGGTCGCGTTGATCGTGCTCGGCCCCGAACGCCTGCCCAAAGCCGCGCGCTTCGCCGGCTTGTGGGTGCGCCGCGCGCGCGCGCAGTGGCATTCGGTCAAGGACGAACTGGAACGCGACCTGGCCGCGGACGAGCTCAAGCGCAACCTGCAGGACACGCGCGAGATGATGCGCCAGGCCGATCAGGATCTGCGTACCAGCGGCGAACAGCTGCGGCGCGAGTTCGACGACATCGCCAATCCGAAGCCCGCGCCTTCCCTTCCTCCCGCCGACGGCGAACCCGAACTCCCGCCACCGCGCAGCGACGACGATGCAGTCCGCTGACGACGACGTGCAGGGCCGCCTGCTCGACCACTTGCTCGAATTGCGCGTGCGTCTGCTACGCGCGGTCGTCGGACTGCTGGTCGTCTTCGTCGCGCTGCTGCCTTTCGCCAACCGCCTGTACGGCTGGCTGGCGCAACCATTGCTGGAAAAACTGCCGAAAGGCGGACAGCTGATCGCGATCGAAGTCGCATCGCCGTTCTTCGCGCCGCTGAAGCTGGCCTTCTTCGTCGCGTTGATCGCGGCGATGCCGTGGCTGCTGTACCAGGTGTGGGCATTCGTCGCACCGGGCCTGTACCGGCGCGAGAAGAAGCTGGCGATGCCACTGCTGGCCTCGGCGCTGGTGCTGTTCTATGCCGGCTGCGCGTTCGCCTACTTCCTGGTGCTGCCGGCGGTATTCACTTTCCTGGCGAAAGTCACGCCGACCGGCGTGGCGATGATGACCGACATCAACGCCTACCTGGATTTCGTGCTGGTGATCTTCCTGGCCTTCGGCGCCAGCTTCGAGCTGCCGGTGGCGCTGGTGATCCTGGTGCTGCTGGGCTGGGTGACGCCGGCGCAGCTGCGCGAGTGGCGCGGCTACGCGATCGTCGGCATCTTCGTGATCGCGGCGATCATCACCCCGCCGGACGTGATCTCGCAGCTGATGCTGGCGATCCCGATGATGCTGCTGTACGAGGCCGGCATCCTCGCTGCGCGCCTGGTCACGCCGCGCGAATCGGCCGACACCGCCGACACGGGCGATGGCTGACGACGGCAGGCAGCCGGCGGGCTTCTGGCGGCGTTATGCGGCGTGGTCGCTGGATGCGGCGATCATCGCCGTGCCGACGCTGCTGCTGAGCGCGGATACGTGGCCGGCGCGCACCCAGGCGCTGCGCGCGGCCGCGGTGCCGATGTTGAACCTGATCGCGCAGCGCCTGACCGATGCGCTGATGCAAGGCGGCGACCCGCTGCGTCTGGCGCACGAACTCGCCAGCGAAGAACGGCTGCAGCTCGCCATGGACGCCACGTTCGCGCAGATTCGCGCCTTGCTGCTGACGCCGCTGTTGTGGTTCGCCGTATTCGCCGCGATTTACTGGATCTGTTTCGAAGCTTCGCGCTGGCAGGCGACGCCGGGCAAGCGCGCGTTGCATCTGCGTACGGAGGCGCTGTCCGGCGAAAGACTGGGCTGGGGACGCGCGATTGCACGCCACTGCGCGGGCGCGCTGTCGTGGCTCACGCTCAACCTGGGCCATGTACTGGCGGCGTGGACGCCGCAGAAGCGCGCATTGCACGACTATGTCGCCGGCACCCGCGTGACCATCGATGCCGGTGTGAGTACCGCATTGCCCGCATGGGCCAAGGGCTGGCTGTGGTTGCAGGCGGTGGCGGCGCTGTTGTCCAGCGCCTGGCTCTACCTGTATCTGCTCGGCGCGCTGCAGTCCGCTGTCGGCAGCGCGCTGTACTGATCGCCCGAGTCAGGCCGCGACGACGTTGTTGTCGTTGCCGGCAGGCGTGTCGTCGCCCGCCACGTCATGCCACAGGTGGTACATCACGCCGAAGATGACCACGTAAAGGATCACCAGAAACGCCAGATAGACCGGCGCAGCCAGCAACACCGTCAAGGCCGGGTGCACCAGTCCGCCGATCACGGCCAGCAACGTCACCAGCAACACCACGACCAGCAGCAGCGCCAGCGCGAACAGGGTCCACACCATCAGCAGCACCAGCAACGGCAACAGGTTCTTGAGCGCGCCGACGAATCCGTCGGACAACGCACCGCCCACGGTGCGGTCGGTGAGTGCTACCTGTCCAAAAGAGATCGCGTACGCGCCCTGCAGGAACAAACCGAACAGGATCATCAGGATCAGGACCATCCCGAAGCCTTCCGGCAGCGTCGGAATCGTCGGGGGCGTGCCCGCCGTCGCACCCTGGCTGGCGGTGAGCACCTGCAGATACCAGGCGCCAAGACCGGAGCCGAATAGCGCCAGGATTACGCCGAAGACCACCACCGCGACCACCATCAGCAGCAACGCAAGGGCGATCATGCGCCCGGCGCCCTGGCCCGCCTTGAAGGTGTCGAAGATCGCGGCGGGCCGCGTCGCCCGTCCGTTCTCCGAGGCGTGGATCACACGCAGGAAACCGCCGAGCATCGGCGGCATCACCAGCAACGAGTACAGCAGGCTGAAGCCGATCAGTCCGAGCATCGCCGGCGCGCTGGTCATCTTGAACCCGAATTGCACGAGCAGCTGGATGAGCGAAGGTATCAACGCCATCGCGATCAGCAATGCGGCGGCGCCGAAAATCGCCTTCGGGTTGTTCCGCCCCAGATTGATGCCCTGCATCAGCCAGCGCCAGCCGGCTCCGGGTCCCATCGCGCGCATCTGCATGCTCATCCCCTTTCCATGTAGTGGGCGTAACCCGTGGCTCCGCCGTCCGGCGCCATCCTAACCTATCGATTCAGCGCCCGCGCGACCCGCGCACGTGCTTGACGAAGCGCCGCAGCACGCGCCGCGATTGCGGTGCCGCGGTCACCGACGCCGACACCGCGCGCCAATCGCGGCCTTCGTTGGCCAGGGCGTCGCGGCGCGCGTGCACGTAGCCGCGCATGTGGCTGGCGCTGAATTCGGGATGGAACTGCACGCCCCAGGCATGCTCGCCCCAGCGGAACGCGTGGCAGGCATCGTGCACCGACTTGGCCAGCACGGTCGCGCCTTCCGGCGCGCGCAGCACCGTCTGCAGATGCGTGGCCTGGGCCGGGAAACGCGCCGGCAATCCGGCGAACAGCGGATCGTCGCTCGCGTGCGGCTGCAGTTCCAGGCCGATGGTGCCCATCTCGCGTCCGGCCGGATGATCGCCGACCTCGCCACCGAGCGCATGCGCGAGCAACTGGTGGCCGTAGCAGATGCCGAACACCGGCATGCCGGCATGCGCGGCATCGCGCAGCCATTGCGCGCTGCGCTCGCTCCAGTCGCGGCGTTCGGTGACCATCGCGCCCGAGCCGGTCACGATCACGCCGGCGAAACCGTCGTGCCGCGGCAAGGCATCGCCGCTT